>Ga0160471_100117_pt1 | contig 35790 bp, 35 predicted proteins | sample HID1973K_E11MG_FD_108268 | JGI IMG/M metagenome (GOLD analysis project Ga0160471, IMG submission 108268) | Enriched mosquito-associated microbial communities from UW Madison campus, WI, USA - HID1973K_E11 MG | ecosystem: Host-associated > Arthropoda: Insects > Digestive system > Unclassified ... | reverse complement strand
GTGACCCGGCGCCCGCCGTTCTGCTTCCCACCCCTGCAACCCTGCGCCTGATCCACGAACCCGTGGCCGACTGCGCGCGCTATGACAGCCTCAGGAGGACCAGCCGACATGGAACGCACCCAAATTCTCGACCTGATGGGGACACTGAAGCTCTATGGAATGCGCAGCGCCTATGACGAGGTCATGGCCACCGGCATCAAGCGCCAGCACGAGCCGCCCCGCATTGTCGGCGACCTGCTGCAGTCGGAGATTGCCGAGAAGCAGGCGCGCTCGATCCGCTACCAGATGACCGTCGCCAAGCTGCCTTTGGCCAAGGATATCGAAGAGTTCGATTTCACCGGCACCCCGGTGAACGAAGGACTCGTCAGAGAGCTGGCAGGGAAGCTTCGTGGCCGACCAACGCAACGTGGTGCTGATCGGCGGCACCGGCACCGGAAAGACCCATCTCGCCATCGCCGTCGCCCGCGCGCTTATCCGCAACGGCACCAGAGGACGCTTCTACAATGTTGTCGACCTGGTCAATCGCCTCGAGATCGAGACCCGCAGTGGCAAGCAGGGCCGTCTCGCCGATTACATGACCAGGCTCGACTTCGTCATTCTCGATGAGTTGAGCTATCTGCCCTTCGCACAGTCCGGCGGCCAATTGCTCTTCCACCTGATCAGCCGCCTTTACGAGCGCACCTCGATCATCGTCACCACAAACCTCGCCTTCGGGGAGTGGCCGGCCGTCTTCGGCGACGCCAAGATGACCACCGCTCTACTCGATCGCCTCACCCACCATTGCGAGATCATCGAGACCGGCAACGAGTCATGGCGCTTCAAGAACCGGGCATGATCAGGGCCTGACCAGAGGGGTCAATACTGCGCGCCGATAGGGGGTCAGCTTTGCAGGCCGATTGACAGTCTCCGGCCACCGCAGGTGGCAGAACCGCTGATACGCCGCGTCCTCACCTCTGGAGTAGATCGCCTTCAGCGAGAGAGTTCGTGCAGTCGCCGAGAGCAGGAAGTTCTGAGCCATAATTGCCTCACCGCGCAGCGCATGTTCATAATATGTTCTCACGAAGCATCTACGGCAAGCGTTTTGGGGTACTAGCTAAGGCCGAACCGTTGAACGAGGAGCCCTTCGACAGCCTGGACGATGCGCGGCGGAAGCCGGCCCTGTGCCGCTACGATTACAACACGGTCAGCCCGCACTCCCCGCTGGCCGACCAGACTCCAATCTGCAGACTTTATGAACGAGGAACCCACAGGGGCAGGTCATCGGGCATTTCGGCAGTGCGATGCCGCCGATCCTGCGAACCGGCTTGTGGCCGGGGAGCTGGAGACCCGGTGGAACCGAGCTTCACGCAAGCAGCGGCGATCGGCTCGATATCGATAGGTCTTCAATCCGATGCCGCGCGCAATCCGCGCCGGGTCTCGTTCGTCGACATCTCGTCGTTCAGGCGCTGGAACTCGGCCCGGGCGCGGGGGCGCTGGTCCGCATTCAGATAGGCATAGGCGCGCAGGATCGCGAGGTCGCGGCGGATGCCGCCCGCCACCTGCTCCATCGCGTCGAAATAGCGGATGGCGTCGCGATATCGCCGTTCGCGATAGGCCTGCACGCCGCGCTGGTCGAGGATCTGCCGCTCGACATCGACGCGCTGCTGGCGGGTGAAATCGGTGGCGGCGGCGATGCGCGAAGCCTCCTCGGCCATGCCCAGCTTGAGATAGCTGAGCGCGAGGCCGTAGCGCGCCTCGCGCTGCTGCTGCGCGGTCAGGCGGCCGGACAGCGCGGCGCGGAAATCCGCCATCGCCTCCATGCTCCGGTCGAGGTTGTAGACGCACCATGCCCGTTCAAGCACCGTCCCCGCCGCGCGCGCCCCCGCCGTCCGGGCCGCACATTGGGCCGGGCTTTCCGAGGACCGGCGCGGGGCCGCCGCAGCGGCCTCCCTCTGCCGCGGCTGCTGCTGTTGCTGGCGCTTGGGCTGGGCCTGAGGCTGGGGTTGGGGCTGCGGATTTGCCACCGGCGCTGCGGCGCGGCCCGCTGGAACGGTCGCCACGCTCGCCCCCTTGCCCCGACCCGCAAGCAGGCGCTGCAAAAGCTGGTCATAGCGCGCGGCATCGGCCGGGAAACGCCCGCTGACCTGCGCCACCATGGCGCGCAGCTCGGTCTCGCTGCTGACCCCATCGGCCTTTTCGATGGTCGCGGAAAGCTCGCCCGGATTGGTGCAGGCGCCAAGGATCGCGCGATAGGTCGCCAGCGCCTCGGCCGAATTTCCGGCCTTGCGCTGGCCCTCGGCGATCCGCCAGGCATTGTCGATCCGGTCGCAGCGCAGCAGCCCCGGCGTGCGCGCCGCCACCGTGCGCGCGGCATCGACATCGCCGCTTTGCAGCGCCGCATCCAGCGACTGCTGGCCCGAGGCCGTCTCAAGTTGCGCGGTCATGTCGGCGGGCGGGGTCCAGTTCGGATAATCCCGCCGCATCGCCGCCAGCGTGTCGCGCGCCTGCGCGGTCTGGCCGGCGGCAAGTTGCTGGTAGAACCGGTCGATCTCGGGGCCGGGGGCGGTGTTCGACAATTGCCGCAGGTCGGCGGGGGGCGTCCATTGCGGATATTTCAGCCGCAAGCGCCTCAGTTCGGCCTCGACCGCGGCGGAGTCATTGCGCTGCAGATAGATGTTCAGCGCCAGAAACTCGTCCTGCGCGGGCGCGCTCTGGGCGAAGGCCGGGCTGGCCGCAAGAAGCGCGGCGGCAAGGAATGTCGATCGGATCATATGGGCACGCATTGGGGAAAATTCGTCGCTTGGGCGACCAGCGCCATCAGGTGCAGGGTCGCGGGATAATAGGGTTGGTCGGCGGTGAAGCGCGGCATCGCCGAACCGACGCCGCCCGATGCTGCGCAATCGCTGAGGGCGGCGACGGCGCGATAGCCGGCATGGGCGCTGCGCTCCAGCACCTCGCGGCTTTTCGGATCGAAGACCACGGGCTGGTTGTCGTCTTTCCACCCCGCCGCCGTGGCCTCGGCAAAACCCGCGACCGCGCGGGAGGAGGCATTGCCGGACCAGAGCGCCATTAGCGGTACGCGGATCGCCTCATAGCCCGCGTTCTGCGAGAAGCTTTCGGGCGGGGCTGTGGGGCCATCTGCGGTCAGGGCGATCCAGTCGGGCACAAGCGCGTCCTGCGCCAGCCGCTCGATCAGCGCCTCGCCCGTATCGGCGAGCGGGGCGAGTTCCCGGACCCCGGTGGCCGCGCCAAGCTCGCGCATCGCGCGCGGCATGTAATAGGAGGGGTTGATGACCAGTTGCCCATCGTCGCGAAACCCCGCCGCCGCAGGCAAAAGCAGCACCTCGCCCCCGCCATCCGGGTGCGGGGCGGTGCAGAGCCCGACGATATCCGTGGCGATCCGCGTCGCACGGGCCGTGAGTTCCGGCCGGTCCTGACGGGCGGCGGCAAGGATCAGGCCCCAGGCCAGGAACAGGTCGCCATCGGTCGCGTTATTGCGGTCCTGCACCGGAGGCTCGGCCCCCGGCTGCCAGCGCCACGCCATCAGCGCATCGTCCCGCACGGCAAGGTTCGCGTCGCTCCAGCCGAGGATCGCGTCGAAGGCGGGGCGGTCGTCGAAGATCGCGGCAAGGGTCAGGCCATAGCCTTGCCCCTCGGAATGGCTGGCGGCATTCTGGAACCCGTCGACCACCCGCCCGTCATCGGCAAGGCAGAGCGTTTTCCACATCCGCCAGGATTCCTGCAAGGGATGGTCCGGGCCGAACTGACCGGCCGGCGCCTCGGCCGAGGCATCGCCCGCCGAAAGCGCGGCGGCTGCGATGGCGGCGGTCAGGAAATGGCGTCGGTCCATCAGCGGATCCTGCGTTTGCGGAATACGACCACGATGATCAGGGCCGGAATGACCGAGATCAGGCCAAAGACCAGCAAGCCGGCCGTGAACAGGAACGGCGACCATGAGGCATAGTTCCCAAGGACCGGCAGCAGGTTCAGGGGCGTCACCGCCCCCTCCATCCGGGGCAACCGGGCCGAGGACCAGACCTGCCATGTCCCGTCATTCGCGATCAGCACCGCCTTGCCTTCGCCCAGCCAAGCATCCCTGAGCGCGTTCAGCGTCCCGCCGATCCGGTCCATGTCGGCCCCCGGCCCAAGGATCAGTTGCAGCGCCTGTGGTTCATCGGCCGGGCCGGGCATTAGCAGCGCATCGCCCTTGCGGCCCGCCAGCCAGTCGCCAAGCGCCTCGCCCGAGGACATGAAGGCCGCGTCCCTGATCCGCTCGCGCTGGTGGGCGAACCAGCCGCCGATGCCTCCGCCGTCCTCCGGCGTGGCCTCGGCAACCGCGGGCGTGGCTTCGGGTGGCGGGCTATCCTCGCTCAACCGGAAGCGCGGGCCGGGCGCGGCGGGCGCGGGCGCCGCTTCAGTGGGGGCTTCAGTAGGGGCGCTGGCGGGCAAAAGCGCCTCCTGCACCACGCGCGCGGGCACGCCGTCGCCCGATTGCGACAGGCCCGCGATATCGGTCAGCCTAAGCCGCATCCGGTCGTCGGGCATCTCGGGCGGGCTGAGGCCCGCCGCGAGTTCGGCGGCGACCAGCGCCATCCGCCCCGGCTCGGTCGCACCCGGTCCGACCTCGATCCCGGCGGCGGTCAGGCCCGAAAGCTGGGTCCCGATGCCCTGAAGGCGCATGGCGGGCGAGGTCGGCACCTCGATCGTGGTGTCCCGCGTCACCACCAGCATATCCGTCCGGCGCGGCGCGCAGGCGGCATCCGGGGGATCGCCCGGCACCATCATCTCGAAGCTGAGGTTGTTCAGCCCCGGATGCAGCAGCCGCGCGCCGAAGCGGATCGCCAGCGGTTCAAGCAGCCTGCCGCCTTCGCGGTCGAGGGGCAGCAGCCGCACCGTCTCGTCATTGACCTTGACCAGCAGCATCGCGCCCTTGGGAAGATCGGCGGCAAAGCCATAGCGCAGACCGATCTGCGCCTTCTGGTTGGCCAGCAGCAGCCAGTCGGGCGGCAGGCGGAAGGCGATGTCCCGGCGGAAATAATGGGTGTTCGCGACGATGTCATCCGCGCCCAGGTCGCCAAGATCCTGCACCTTTCCCGGCACCAGCACCGGCACTGCCTGCGGCTGCGGCAGCGCCTGGGGCAAAAGCAGGCCGGTAAGGTCCGGCAGCGCGCCGCCCGCGGTCTCGACCTGCAGAACCGGCGCGCCCGCCCCGTCGCGGCGATAACTGACCCGGCTCTCCTCCGACGGGATCAGCGCGACCGAGGCCCCGCCGCCCGCGCCCTGCGCGTAGAACGAGCGGATCGCGACCCGCCCCTGCCCCTGCATCTGCCCGCCAAGCGCGGTGACAAGGTCGCGGATCGTGGCGGGATCGGCGTCCTGATCGGCCAGCAGGGTCAGCGGATGGCCCGCTGCGATCCGGTTGCCGGCGGCAAGCGAGAAGGTCGCGGCATCGGCTTCAAGCGCATCGACCGGATATTCGATGCCGCTGCGGGCCAGCTCGATCTCGGTCCAGACCTGAAAGCTGGCATCCGGGCCGCAATAGATGCGGTGCGGCTGGCTGAGGGCAATGCCGATGCGGTTCATCCCGACGGCAAGGTTCGGTGCGGGAACATCAAGCGCACCGAAGCCCTCGAAATTCGCCAGTGGCAGATCGACCGGCTCGGCCCCATTCACCCGCACCTGCAACACGGCCGTATCCGGCAGCACGTCGATCGACGTGCGCAGGCTGAGCGCCAGCGTCTCGGGCAATGCCATGCCTTCGGGCAGCCAGAGGGCGAACTCGCTTTCCGCGACCTCGCCCGTCAGGCGGACCACGCCCGGCTCGGGCAGGCTTGCCCCCATCGCCACGCGGCGCGGCAATTCCGCCAGCGGTCGCAGCGTCAGGAAGCGCTGCCGCTCGACCGGATCGGCAGCGGGGCCGGTCGCGTCGCGGGGCGCGGGGACCTGCGCCTCGGCCGGTGCCTCGGGCGCGGTGGCCGGGGCGGGCTGGGCCGCCTCGGGCGGCGGCAGGATGCGGATCTCGGGCGCTTCTTGCGCCAGCGCGCCAAGACCCGGCAGCAGGGCCAGCGCGCAAAGCGGGGCGAGGCGGCGCCGGATCATCGCCGGCCCTCCATGCCGATCAACGCTTCGAGCGTATGAGGCATGGCCTCGCTGCGATGCTCCTCGGTGTCGAAATCGGCGCCGAAGGCCATCAGATGCGCAGGCTTCTGGTCAAGCTGCTGCGCCCGCGCGTTCCGCCTGCGCCTTGCGGGCTCGCGCATGAAATCCGAGATCGTCTTGGGGATCGAGGACAGCATCAGCCCGATGACATAGACCAGCCCGGCGGTCAGCCCCTTGGGCGCGCGCGTCGCCTCGCGCTGCGCGAGCCATGTCTCGCTGTTGCCGAAGATCAGTTGCGCCACCACCTCGCGCACGGCCATCGGCTGGTCGGCGACGAAGCGCAGGCCCAGCGTCGTCCCGCCTCCGGTGCTGTTCTGCATCCCGAGGACGGTGGCGCGGACATTCTGCTCCAGATGGGGGGCATTGTCGAAGCGCGGGCGGAAGGACACTTCCTCGCCCACCCGGACCAGCCGCGCCTCCTTGCCCTGCGGCATCTGGTCGACGCGAAGCTGCGCCCCGCTGGTCGAGACGTCCAGCACCGTCGCCTTCAGCGGGAAGGGGCCGGAACTGGACCAGGTGATGGTCGCGGGCGCGCTGATCGAGACGCGCGGCGCGGCCCGGCGCTGCTGCTTTTCCGAGACGGCGCGCAGCGAGAGCGAGACCAACAGCAGGTTGATCACCGCCCAGACCCCCACGACCGACAGCACGCTGCGGTCGCCGGGAAAGGCGATCCAGCGGATCACCAGCGCGACGACGCCGCCCAGCGTCAGCAGGAACAAACCAAGCAGCGGCTTGTAGATCGGCGAGATATAGTTCTCGGCCAAAGTCTCGTCCTTGGCGGTGACGGCGAACTTGGCCGAGCGCGGGCGCAGGATGGTGCGGATGATCGCGGTCGCCAGATAGGGCGCCTGCGCGATCTCGTAGATCTCCGAGATCAGCGGCCAGCGATAGCGCGCGAAAAGCCCGTTTTGCAACAGCAGGACCACCGCCATGTAGCTCAGCACATAGGCCATCGCCTCCTGAAAGGTGGTGACGACGATCTCGACCCCGAAGAACAGGTAGGTCAGTGGCGCGATCAGATAGACCAGCCGGATCAGCGGGAAGAACCAGAAGGACATCGAGTTGATGTAGCAGAGCCTTTGCAGCGGCTTCAGCCCCGGCCGGAACAGCGGGTTCTTCAGCATCAGCATCTGGACCATGCCCGAGGCCCAGCGACCGCGCTGCTGGATGAAGGACACGAAAGTCTCGGGCTGCAACCCCGCGATCATCGCCCGGTCGATATAGAGGCTGCGCCAGCCGCGCGAATGGATCTCCAGCGCGGTTTCCGCGTCCTCGGTGATGGTCTCGCCGGCGAAACCGCCGACGCTGTCCAGCGCCTTGCGCCGGATCACCGCAGCCGAGCCGCAGAAGAACGCCCCGCCCCAGCGATCGAGGCCGCGATGGATCTTGCCGTAGAACATCTCGTTCTCGGGCGGGGATTTCAGCCCCAGATTGCGCTGGATCGGATCGTCATTGATGAAGTGATGCGGCGTCTGGACAAGGAACAGCTTGGGGTCCTGCGCGAAATAGCCGACGGTGCGCGCCAGAAAATCGCGCGAGGGGACGTGGTCGGCGTCGAAGACCACCACCAGATCGCCGTCCAGCCATTCCAGCGCCGCGCTCATGTTGCCGGCCTTGGCGTGTTCGTTCTTCATCCGGGTGGTGTAGATGACGCCGAGTTCCTTGCAGAGCGCCTCAAGCTCGGCCCGGCGGGCGCGGGCGCGTTGCGCCAGTTCGGGGTCGGAGGAGTTGCAGCGCTGATCCGTGCCGCCATCGTCGCAAAGGACCACCCGGCGCTTCGAGGCGGGATAGATCATGTTCTTCGCCGCCGACAGCGTGATGCTGAGCATCTCGGCCGGCTCGTTATAGGAGGGCACGAGGATGTCTACGACCGGCAGGCTCTCAAGCTCGACCTTGGGGGGAAGGCCGCGATCGACGGGGTCGGCGGTGATGAAATTGCCAAGGAAGAAGACGAGGATCGAATAGGTCTCGACCACCAGCAGCAGCACCGCAAAGACAAAGGAGGCGCTGAACTCCGGCTCGGGCAGGGTCGCGGTGACGCGCCAGAACCAGTAGCGCAGCACGATGACGCTGGCCGTGGCCATCAGGGCCATCCGCGCCCAGATGCGCGAGGTGAAGGGCTTCAGGATGACGACCATCAGCACGCCCGCCACCCCAAGCATCGCCTGCGCCATGTTCGACACCGGCGCGGCGCTGAGAAGAAGGACCGGGATCAGCGTCAGGACCCAGAGGGAGAGCAGCGCGAATGCCATTGGATCTGGACCTTTCCCTCAGAGCCCGCCCGAGGGCGCGGCAAGCGGCGACAGCATCCGGCTGGTGCCGTCGGTGCCGACGGCCAGCGGGGTGATGCCGATGCTGTTCGCGAGGAGCGGGGCCAGCGCCTCCTGCTGGGTGCCGTTGACGCAATTCCTGACGATGATGTCCATGATCCCCGCCCCGCCCGGAAGCTGGCGCATCCCGCCATCGACCCGCCGGATCCCGAGGATGCAGCTGGTGCTTTCGCCGATGGTCTGGCCGGCCCAGAAATAGTTGCCGATCTCGTCGCTCGCCTGCAGCAGGTCGCCCGAGCCGAGATCGGTGAAGGGATGGGGCAGACCGCCGAAGCGCGCGACCAGATCCTCGAAGCGCAGGCGGCCCAGATTGGCGCGCCCCGCCCGCGTCCGCAGCAGGATGACGTTGTCGCCCGCCACCGAGGTGCGGTTGGCGAGGCCGATCTTCTGCTCGGTCTCGGCGCCGAGGTCGCGTTGCAGCACGCTGCGGATGTCGCCCGCATTGACCCATGCCTGACTGGTGGCGACCGGGACGAAGGGGGTGCGCTCGGCGATCTGGCTGCGGGTCAGGCTGAAATGCGCGGGATCGGGACTGCAACCGGCCAGAAGACAGGCGGCAAGGCCGAAGCCGAGGGTTTTCGCAAGAAGGCGGCGCGTCTTTCCTGCGATGCCCCAGCCGCGATCATTCCGAACCGTCATCTCGTCTCCTTGCGCTAGCGTCCCCGACACTACCCTACCGTGTGGCGGCCTTCATCCTCTGCGCCGAAGAACATGGGAAAATTGTGGCCTGAAAGACATGTTCTCGCGTCGATTGCAGCAATTCGCCTGAATCGGCGGCCATGCGTTGCCGCAGAGTTGCGCATGGGACGCATTGTCCGCACCCCCTCTCCTTTCCCGGTTGCATCCACCTTCCCCGTTAAACTCTCAGGCGATATAGCGGAGAAGCAACGCCGTCCGCTGCGGTAACGGCCCATCACTTCCCCGCGATTGGAGAAACATCTTGTCCAACCGTTCGATCAGCTTCTCGCTCGGCGCCCAGCTCGCCGCGGTCATGCTGAGCTTCCTGCTGATCGTCGCCCTGGTCAGCACCTTCGCCTCCTCCAGGACGCATGATCTGTCCGCGGCGCAGAACCGGGTCAGGGACGTGACCGCGAATCTGGCCGCGATCGAGGCGGTGGAACGCGCGATCCTTGCCCGCGAACTGGCGCTGGTCGGCGTGCTGTCGCAGGGGACCGCCGAGGCACGCGCGAGGTTCGACGAATCCCATCGCGAGACGCTGACCACGATCGAGACGCTGATGCGCCTGCCCGGCCTCGACGCGCAGGCGGTCGCCGATACGGTCGCCATCCAGGTCGCGGCGAATAGCTGGATGACGCAATATGCGCTGCCGCTGCTGGCCCGGATCGAAGGGACGGTGACCCCCGCCGCGCGGGCGCAGGCGCTGGCCTATTACCTGACCAGCAACGCGACCAGGCCGGTGGACAGCTTCCCGCGCGATTCCCTCGACCGTCTCTCGACCGACGTGACCGCCTCGCTGGAGGAGGCGCGGGCCGATCGGAACGACGCGATCGAGTGGCTGCGCAAGATGACCGTGATCGCCGCGATCGCGGTCTGCCTTGCGGCGCTGCTGGCCTATGTGGTGCTTTACCATCGCATCGGCGCGCCGCTGAAGCGTCTGGCCTCGACGATGGAGCGGCTGGCCAGCGACGACCGCACCGCCGCCGTCCCCTTTCAGGACCGGCAGGACGAGATCGGCGCAATGAGCCGGGCGCTGCTGATCTTCCGCGACCTCGCGGCCGAGCGCAGCGCCGACCTGCAATCCCGCCGCGCGCTGACCGAGCTTTCGCAGACCATCCAGCAGCAAAAGACGCTGAAGGACTTCGCCGATGCCGCGTTGCAGACGCTGGCGCCGCAGATCAAGGCCGGGGTCGGCGTCTTCTTCGCCTATGACGAACCGAGCCAGACCCTGAACCTCTATGCAAGCTACGGCTTCCGCGAGCGGCGGCATCTGGCCACCCGCTACAAGCTGGGCGAGGGGCTGGTCGGTCAGGCCGCGCTGGAGCGCAAGCCGATCCTGCTGTCACCCGTGCCCGAGGATTACGTCAAAATTCATTCCGGCACCGGCGAGGGCACGCCCGCGCTGGTCATCGTCGTGCCGGTCATGGTTCAGGACCGGCTGATCGGGGTGATGGAATTCGCCATGGCCGACAAGCTCGACGAGGTGCGCCAGCGCATCGTCGAGGACGCCCCCGCCATCGTCGCCCTGCCGCTGGAGAACCTGCGCCGGGTGCTGCGCACCCGCGAACTGCTGGAGCAGAGCCAGCGCCAGACCGAGGAATTGCAGGCCGCCGACGAGGAATTGCGCGCCCAGCAGGAGGCGCTTCAGGCCACCAATGCCGAGCTGGAACGCAGCGGCGAGGAACTGGCCCTTCAGGGCCAGAAGCTGGTCGAATCCCGGCAGGAGGCGATCCTGCGCGCCGAGGAGCTGGAGCGGGCCAACCAATACAAGTCCCGCTTCCTCGCCAATATGTCCCACGAGTTGCGAACGCCGCTGAACAGCATGCTGATCCTCGCGCAGGATCTCGCGGGCAACGACCTCGGCAATCTGGACAAGGATCAGGTCGAGGCGGCTTCGGTCATCCATGCCAGCGGGGTAAGCCTGCTTCGGCTGATCAATGACATCCTCGATCTCTCGAAGATCGAGGCGGGCAAGTTGGAGGCCAGCAGCGAACAGGTCTCGCTCGGCGCACTCTGCCACGCGATCGAGCGGACCTTCCGCCCGCAGGCCGAGCAGAAGGGGCTGCAATTCGCGCTGCATCTCGACCCGCGCCTGCCCGACCAGATCTGGACCGATAGCGGCAAGCTCGAGCAGATCGCGAACAACCTGATCGGCAATGCGTTCAAGTTCACCGCCGAGGGGTCGGTGAAGGTGTCGCTGGCACCCGCGAATGGCGGCGAGGTGCTGGAGCTTTGCGTCGCCGACACCGGCATCGGCATTCCCGCCGACAAGCAACGGGCGATCTTCCGGCCCTTCGAGCAGGTCGACAGCAGCACGCGCCGGCAATATGGCGGCACCGGCCTCGGGCTGGCGATCTCGCACCAGCTTGCGCAACTGCTGGGCGGCGATCTCAGCGTCGAGAGCGGCGAGGGCAAGGGGTCGACCTTCTGCATGACGATCCCGCTGGTGACGTCCGGCACCGCCGCGCGACCGGCGCCCGAGGAGGAGGCCGCGCCCGTCCGCAAGCTGCCCGCGCCCGCCGCCCTGCCGAATGGCCGCGACAACCACGCCGTCCTGGTGATCGAGGACGACCCCGGCACCCAGATCGCCATCACCCAGCTTCTGACCCGCGCCGGGATCGAGGTGATCTCGGCCATGACCGGGGAAATGGCCATCGGCCTGATGGCGCGGCGGAAATTCGGCTGTATCATCCTCGATATCGGGCTACCGGACCTCTCGGGCTTCGAATTGCTGGACCGGCTGGCCGAGCATCCGCCGGTCGTGGTCTATTCGGCGCGCGATCTTTCCCCGGACGAGATCATGCGCCTCAGGGCCTTTACCGACAGCATCATCCTGAAGGGCGAGCATTCCCAGAACCGGCTGCTGGACGAGGTCGAGCAATTCCTGCGCCGGCCCGGCCGCCCCGCGCCCGAAAATGCGCCCCTCCCCGCGACCGTGCAGGCCAAGTCCGCCGAGGCGGGCAGCATCAGCGGCAAGCTGCTGCTGGTCGATGACGACATGCGCAATATCTACGCGCTGGCCAAGGTCCTGCGCGGCAAGGGGCTGGAGGTCGTGCTTGCGCAGGACGGCCTCAAGGCGCTGGCCGAGCTTGAGGCCCATCCCGGCATCGAACTGGTGCTGATGGACATGATGATGCCCAACATGGACGGCTACGAGGCCATGACCGAGATCAGGAAGCGGGGCGGCGCATGGGCCGGGCTGCCCATCATCGCCCTGACCGCCAAGGCGATGAAGGAGGACCGCGAGAAATGCCTTGCCGCCGGGGCGACGGATTACATGACCAAGCCCGTGGATGTGCCCAAGCTGCTTTCCCTGCTGCGCGAGCATCTTCCGAATGCCAATTGAGGTCGCGGAAGTCACCGGGCTGATCTTCGAGCGGTTCGGCCATGATTTCCGGGGCTATCGGCATCGGTCGATGGCCAGCAGGCTGGGCTATCTCTGCTCCAAGCTGGGGCTTGCGGACCTTGGCGCGCTGCGGGACTGGCTTCTTGCCAATCCCGACCGCATCGACTTCGTGATCGAGAACCTGACCATCGCCGTCAGCGACTATTTCCGCGAGCCCGAGACCTTCGCCGAGGTCCGGGCGCATCTCTTCGCGCGGTTGAGCAGTTTTTCCAGCCTTACCATCTGGTGCGCCGGTTGCGCCAGCGGGCAGGAGGTCTATTCGCTGGCGGTGCTTCTGAAGGAGGCGGGCCTTCATTCCCGCACCCGCATCTTTGCCAGCGACATCTCGCGCAGCCGCCTCGACGCCGCGTGGGAGGGGACCGAGATCGCGCCCGACCAGATCGAGGCGCTGGAGCAGCGATACCGCGACAGCGGCGGCGCCGGCACGGTGCTGGACTATCTGCGGCCCGCGGGTGCCGGGTTCCGCTTCGATGCCGGCTTGCTCGGCAAGGTGGATTTCGTCGAGCACAACCTTGCCACCGACGGCGTCTTCTGCGAGGCGAACCTGATCTTCTGCCGCAATGTCCTGATCTATTTCGGCGACGATCTGCAATTGCGCGCGTTCAACCTGTTTCGCGACTCGCTGGCGCGCGGCGGGTTCCTGTGTCTCGGCAGCCGCGAGACGCCGATCGGTCCGGGACCGGGCTTCGTCCGGGAGGCGGGGTGCAGCCGCATCTACCGGCCGCTCGGACCGCCCGGCAGCCCCTTCGCCCTGATGGCATGAGAGGAAGAAGAAGCATGGCCAACACCTCCGCACAGGAACCGGCTGAGGACGCCGGGCGCCCCCGGATCCTGCTGGTCGACGACATCGCGGCGAATCTGGTCGCGATGAAGACGCTGCTGCGCAATGTCGATGCCGAGGTCATCGCCGTGCAATCGGGGAACGAGGCGCTGTCCCTCGCCCTCGACATGCAATTCGCGCTGATCCTCCTCGACGTGCAGATGCCCGAGATGGACGGGTTCGAGGTCGCGGAATACCTGCGGGACAATCCGTTCTCGGCCGAAACCCCGATCGTCTTCCTGACCGCCTCGAACTCGGACGAGATGAGCCAGATCCGCGGCTACCGCTCCGGGGCGATCGACTATGTCCAGAAGCCGGTGAACGAACAGATTCTGCTCTCCAAGGTGTCGATCCTGTTGGAGCTTTACCAGAACAAGAACCGCCTCGTGCAGGCTTTGCGCGAGGTTCACCGCCAGCGCCAGATCCTTCAGGCGACCTTCGACGCGGTGGGCGATGGCGTGATCGCGACGGACCGCGAGAACCGGGTATCGTGGATGAACCCGGCCGCGCGCCGCTTGACCGGCTGGGACGCCGAAAGCGCCTATGGCACCGGGCTGGGCCGGGTGTTCCCTCTGGTCTCGACCGAGGGCGAGCCCATGGACCTTTTCGGCCCCGCCCCGCCCGAGGACGCGCCGGACCAGCCGCAGGCCATGCTGCGCACAAGGTCCGGGGGAGTGCTTCCGGTGACAAGATCGGCCTCGGTGGTCAGGGATACCGATGGCGAGGCGATGGGCGGCGTCATCGTCTTTCAGGACGCCTCGCAGGCCCATGCCCGCCATCTCGCCCTGATCGGCAAGGCCGAGACCGACCCGCTGACCGGCCTGCTGAACCGGGCGGGTTTCAACCGGCGGCTGCATCTGCTTCTGGCCGAGCGCCGCGCCGACCTTGCCCTGCTGTTCGGCGATCTCGACCTGTTCAAGCCGGTGAACGACCTCTACGGCCATGCCGCGGGCGACGCGGTGCTGCGAGAGATCGCCCAACGCCTGTCGGGCTGCGTCCGCGCCGATGACGTGGTGGCGCGATGGGCCGGGGACGAATTCGCCATCCTGATGAGCTGCGATCATCGCGCCGATGCCGACGTGATGGCTGAACGCCTGATCGAGGCGGTGCGCCAGCCCATCCCGCTGGGCGAGGGCGGGCGGATGGCCAGCGTCGGGATCAGCCTCGGCGTCTCGATGGCCAGCGAGGCGGGCTGGGACCATGCCGAACTTCTCGCAAGCGCGGATCGTCTGCTCTACGCTTCGAAGGCGCGGCGCGACGCATCGGCGGGGCGCTAGGCGGTTCCGGCGGGGGGAGCGGGGGAAAGATGAGGATGCAGGACCGCGCGCGCCTTGGGGCCGAACTTGCAGGGGCGCTGCAAAGGCGGGAATTGCAGGTCGTCTACCAGCCGCAGATCCGCCTTGCCGACGGCGCCGTTTCCGGGGTCGAGGCGCTGGCCCGCTGGCAAAGCCCGGTCCTTGGCGATGTCGAGCCCGAGAACTTCATTCCTGTCGCCGAGGAGGCGGGGCTGATCGGCGAGATCGGCGGCTGGGTGATGCAGACGGCGCTGGCCGGGATCCAGAGCCTTGCCCCCGCCCCGGCCCTGCGCCTCGCGGTCAATGTCTCGGTCCGGCAGCTGCGCGACCCGGATTTTCCCGCCCGCGTCGCGGGTATGCTTGGCGCGGCGACTTTCCCGCCCCAGCGGCTTGAGCTTGAGATCACCGAAGGCCATTGCCTGCTGGGCGAGGCGGGGCTGGACCCGCGCATCGCGGCGCTGCGGCGGCTGGGGGTTTCGGTGGTGCTGGACGATTTCGGGGCCGGCTACAGCAACCTCGCGACGCTCGGGCGCTTCGACTTCGACCGCCTGAAGCTTGACCGCAGCCTGATCCGCGACCTGCACGGCACCATCCGGGGCGAGCGGATCATCGAATGGGCGGTGTCGATGGCAAGCGGCCTCGGGCTCGAGGTCATCGCCGAAGGGGTCGAGACCGCAACGCAGGCCGATTACCTGCGCCGCATCGGCTGCACCTTCGCGCAGGGCTTTCTTTACGCCCCGCCCCTGACCCTCGGCGAATTGGCCACATGGCTGGGCGACCGGAATCCCATGCCTTGAAACCCGCGCGCTTTCGCCCATGTTGCCTGCAACCGTGAATTGTCGAAAAGCCATTTCTCATGCCGAAGTTCAGCATCAGCCCGAAGGCGGGATTCGCCCGCGACATGACGGCGATCCGGTGGTCGGCGATCCTCGACCATGAGCGGGCCAGCGGGCAGGCGACCTCGCTGCGGCTTTTCGACAGCGGCACGGATTTCGCGCTGCTCGGCGGAACCGGCCTGACCTATTCGGGGACCGGCCTTGGCGGGCTGAAATCGGGCACCATCACCTCGCTTCGGATCGTCGAGGCGGGGGTGACGCTGTTCGAGGCCACCGGCCTTGCCGTGCCGGCGGCGGGGCTTGCGCAGGCCTTCCGGTCCTTCAACGACCTCTCCTTCGGGCGGCTGCTGCTGGGCGGCAACGATCTGGTGCAGGGCACCACGGGCCATGACACGCTGGCGGGCTATGCCGGGCAAGACACGCTGAACGGCGGCGCGGGAAACGACAAGATCTTCGGCGGGCTGGGCAATGACGTCCTGAACGGCGGGGCCGGTGCCGATACGCTGCTGGGCGAGGCCGGGAACAACCGGCTGCTGGGCGGTGACGGCAATGACGTGCTTTATGGCGACGCGGGCGCCGACACACTGAATGGCGGATCGGGCCATGACCGGCTTTATGGCGGCGGCGGGGCCGACCTTTTGGCCGGCGGCATCGGCAACGAGGTGATCTATTCCGGCATTGGCGATGACCGCGCCTATGGCGAGGCCGGGAATGACACGATCTACGGCGAGGCGGGGCATGACCTGCTGTCCGGCGGCGATGGTGCCGACCGCCTTCACGGCGGCGAGGGGAACGACACCCTCGACGGCGGAAACGGCAACGACCTTCTTTACGGCGAGGCCGGGAACGACACGCTTTCGGGCGGGAACGGCAATGACACGATGACCGGCGGCATCGGCGCCGATGTCCTGAACGGAGGCCCGGGCGCCGATCGCCTTTATGGCGAGGCCGGGGCCGACAGGCTGCTGGGCGGCGCCGATCGCGACCTGCTGGAGGGCGGGGCGGGCAATGACACCCTGACCGGGGGCGCCGGGGCCGACACGCTGGCCGGTGGGGCCGGGGCGGATGTCTTCGTCTTTCTCAGCCTGCCCGAGTCGAATGCCGCGGGCCGCGACCTGATCAACGATTTCAGCTCCGTCCAGGGGGACAGGATCAACCTCGCCGCGATCGACGCCGATGCGGGTCTGGCCGGAAACCAGGCCTTCACCCTGATCGACAGCGACCCTTTCAGCGGCGACGCGGGCGAGTTGCGCTGGGTCCGCACCGCGAACGCGACCTTCATCTATGGCGATGCGAATGGCGACCGCATCGCCGACCTCATGATCGAGGTCGGCAAGTCGGTCGATCTTTCCGCCTCGGACTTCATCCTCTAGGCGGATCGTGTGGGCTCACGCCGAAGCGCAAGCTTCCATTTTCCGTTCTATTTCAATCTGTTTCTTATGGCCACCAGGTTACTCTCGAAGACCTCGGCCGGTGTCCGGTAGCCAAGGCATTTGCGGGGCGTTGAGTTGAGGCGCTGGCAAATCGACCTCAATGATCGATTTGTCAGCGCCGTCGGCTCGGTCGAGCGGGGCAGGTGTTTTCTGAGCCTCCGGTTGGTATTCTCGACCGTTCCTTTCTGCCCGGCGCTTGCGGGTCGCAGAACCAGCTTGCAGCTCCGATCCCGTCCTGCAGCCATCGCCAGGCGGAAAACTCGGTGCCACGGGGTCAAACGTAATCGATTGGCGGGCCTCGGCGGGCAGGGGGGCCAGACCTGCGATCAGGGCTTCCATGATCGGCTCGGAACGGCGGTCTTCATTGCGCATGACGACCGTGTAACGGCTGACCCGTTCAACCAGCGAGGTGACATTCACCTTGCCGCTTTCCTTGCGGAACATCATCAGGTCGCATTCCCATGTGTGGATATCCAGCCTGCACGCAGGCGGCGCTCGACCTGGTCGCGCAAGCCGGGATCGCGGACCAGCTTGCGTCGACGTGTCCGGCGCGCATCGCAGCGACTCTGCGCCACGATGCACCAATAGCCGCTGAGTTTCGGGATCTCGCTGTCAGCGCTCGATCTTGCGCCGGTCGGAGAGCGAAAGGTAAGAAAACCGAACCTTCATTCCGCGATCCTTTCATGGCTCAACCCCTTGTCGAGCATAAAAAGTCGCATTCAGAAATAGCACGTCCCCCTCTACAACAAATAGTTATGATAATTTACATTATGTTATATTGATTTGCGCGACATTTGAATATTGCTGACCTAACCAGCGGCCGCGGCCGCGAATACTGACGGAGCAAGCATCCCCAAGGGCTCGGTTATTCAAGATCCGTCTGGATCCACCGAGGCGAGAGGTGGATGTCGAGAGTTTGGAGTCGACCGGGGCCAATATTCTCGAAGCGATGTGGCAAGCCAGCAGGACCAAGCACGGCCTCCCCGGCGACTGCGTCAATGACATCGTCTCCGACGAAAAAGCGCGCCGCACCGGAGATGACGACAAAGACCTCGTCATAAGGATGCACGTGCAGCCTTGGGCCTTCACCCGTCGCGTCGTTGCCATAGGCAAGGATTGTCACGGAGCTGCCAAGCACGTCTCCTTGACAAGAGCCGCGCCATGCCCCGGCTTCATTTGGGTCGAACACCCTTCCTTTGCTGGCGCGGCGTCCATCCAGAACCACCGTCTTGGGGTCGAAGTCGCGACGGGTCATTCGGTTTTTCTCGCATCCTGCAATGTATCGGCTACCAATGCATTGGCATGGCCATGACCAAGGCCATGTTTTTCCTTGAGCCACTTCACCAGTTCCATATGCTTCAGTTCTGGCCGGGAAAGGATCATGTCCTTCCACTCAGAAATCGGACGACCGTATTTTGCCTCGATCGAAGGGAAATAGGAGGCCGGGCCGTTCACATGGTTTGCCATAGTACTCTCCTATGTTTTCGCTCACGCCAGCGCTTTAGGCTTTTTTGCAGGAAATGTTCGGTCATTTCTGTCTCTTTGTCATGAGTTGTGTTCTGGAGTGAACCCCATCGGCTGGACCATCTCGGGGCCATCGAGCTAAGCCGCCTGCTGGGCGATTAGCGTTTCGAATTCCTCGGGCGGACGGTAACCGAGGGCAGAGTGCAGTCTTCGAGAATTGTATACTTGCTCGATGAAGATCGGCAATCGCTGGGCGACATCGGCGAAGGTCTCGTAGCCCGCGAGATAGACTTCCTCGACCTTCAGCGTCTTCATGAAGCTTTCCGCCTGGGCATTGTGGTAGGGATTGCCGACGCTGCTTATCGATCCGCGCAGGCCGGCAGCCTCCAGCGCTTCGCGATACAGCTGAGACGCGTATTGGCCGCCCCTGTCGGTGTGGTGAATGCAGCCGGCCGGCGGCCGCCTGCTTGCGACAGCGGATCCCAGTGCCGCCAGCGCAAGCTGCGTGTCCAGGCGTTGCGACAGGGCGTAACCGATGACCTTCCGGCTGCAGGCATCAAGGATGACCGCGAGGTAGCAAAAGCCCTGCGCGACGCGGATGTAGGTGAAGTCCGCGACCCAGACCTGATGGAGGCAGCTTGGGATGTTGTTGCGATAGAGGTTCGGGTGGATCGGGTTGTCATGCCGACTGTCCGTGGTGCGCACGTAGCGCTTTCGCAGTCTGATCCCCAGCCCGGCCAACCGCATGATCCGGGACACTTTTTTGTGGTTCACCACAAGTCCGCGACGACGCAGCTCATGCGTCACCCGCCTGTAGCCGTAGACGGGGAACTCGTCCTGGATATCCTCGACGATGGCGGCAATCTCGACATCTGTGGGCCCGACTTCCGAAGCTGCCGGACGGTAGTAGAGCGTGCTTCGCGGCAGGTTCATGGCCTTGCACCCCGTCTGACAGAGCACCCACGGGACCGGTGACGATGGATGATCTCTCGTTGCTGGCACCGTGTGGCGGGCGCGGTGTTTTTTTGACAAGGTCCAGCTCCATCGTCAGCTGCCCGACCTTGCGCTCAAGCGCCGCGATCTTCGCCTCGTATTCAGCAATGAAGCTCGCCTCGGCCTCTTCGCTGCTCAGCTCTCCCCGGTCGAACTGGGTCAGCCACATGTGGATGAGGTTGGCCGAGATATGGTGCGTACGCTGCGCGTCGCGCCGACCGATCACCCCGGCGCGGATGTCTTGGCACAGCTGCAGCTTGAACGGCGCTGAATGTCGCCGGTAGGGACCGCGTGAGGTCATGAGAGTTCTCCCATCATGGCCCGATCAGCGTATCAGTTCTCTAGGCTCCCGTGGTCCAGCCCGAAGGGTTCACTCCAATAGGGGGGCAGCATTCCATGCCGATTGACACACCGACCACGAAGCCCCCGTCGATGGTCGTGGCGAGGCTGACCTTGGTGCCGAATTCGTAGCGGACCCGCGCCTTGCCCTTGGAAATGCAATCGACCTCGGGCTCGTGCAGGGAATAGATCTTGTCCTTGCTCTTGGGGGTCTGTTCGAGCAGGCGACCGACCAGCCAGAGCGCCTCCAAGACCCTGTCACGCAAGGCTCCCTCGGGAATGTCCTGAAAGTGCCAGCGCAAATCGCGACGGATCCGGCCAGCATAGCCCCTGAGCTGGCGCAGCGCCTTGCGCATGCGCTTGAACTGCCGGGCATGGGCATAACGCCCGACCTGGGCAGCCAGCCTTGGCGCAAGGCGGGCGTAGCTCTGGCGCAACTCGATACCGGCCTCCTTCGCCAGGCCCACCAGCAGCGCCCGGGCGCGCTCATAAAGCCGGGCATCCGTCGGATGGGCGATGTTCTTCTCCATGACGGTCGTATCGACCGCGATCTGCTTCAGGCTCTTGTCGGTGACTGCGCCAGAGGCCCGGCCCGCCTCGATGGTCTTGCTCAGCAGCCATTCCACACCCTCTTCGCCAATCCGCTTGCGCCAGCGGGTCAGCGACGACGGGTCGATCGGTGGGCGGTGCTGGAAGAAGGTCTCGCCGGTGAAATGTTGATAGTAAGGGTTCTCGACCCAGAGGGCGATGACCGCCTCGTCGGAGAGCTTGAAGGCATGCTACAGATACATCAGCCCCGCAACCAGGCGTGGCGAGGTCGCCGGGCGACCCTGGTGCGAGGGAAAGAAGTTCGCCCATTCCCGTTCGAAAAAATCCCAGTCAATCAGCGCCGCGAGTTTCACCAGTTCATGACGGGCATCGATCATCTCGACCAGGCGCGGGCGCAGCAGGTCATCCTGCTCGTGAACGCGGGAATGGGGCTTCATCGGCGACCGGAAATTGCAAGGTTTCTGGCCAAAGCATACGAAACCCTGCGATTCAACGCGAACGAAACTGCAGCTTCATCAAACAAAATCAATGGGCTGAGAGTTGTTCAGGGCGGACTAATCAGCGAAGCTACGGGGTTAGACAGCTGTTTGGCCAGATCCGAGTCCTGAGCTGCGGCGGCGGCAGAAGATAGTGCCAGCCCTGCGACGCCGATGAGAAGGTGCAGCTTGAAGGTCCTGCGCCGCACGCAAGGGCGGCCGGTGGCAACGGATCGTTCGGTATACGACCTTATACTCTTCCTCTTCAGAGTAGCTCTTCGGTTAAGGAAGCAACTTTTTTGTTCTCGGTTGTCATATCTTGCGGAGGGTTCAACCCTATTCCTCTCTCGCCTTCGCAAGCGCTTCAGCTGTTCTCGCCCGCAATTCCGCTTTTCTGCATTCGAGCCATAGCGTCACGAAATCAGTGCCATCCGAGGCTTCAAACCATGATGCGGCAAGCTTCGCGATTCCGGTCAGCACCCGGCGGGCAGCGAAAACCGCGATTACCGTACCCAGGATAAACCAAAACAGGGAAATGAAGGCCTGTGACGGTCCGATTCCTGTGAAAGGGTCATCGATCCGATGAAAGCTGGCGAATGATCCGAGGGTCATACCGACGCCAGTGACAAAGATGATGGTTCTCAGCATATCCGACATACCCTCCCATCGCCGGTTCGCATACTGACCAGGAAATGGCGGGCTAGGCGTATTGCCCAGCCCTTTCCCAGTTTTCAGATCATCAGGGCGTAACGATGTTGAACCAGAACTCGAACTTGTCGAGATAGGAGACAAGCTCGGTCAGTTTCGCCGCATCGCCGTCGACCTTGACCTCGCCGCCGGAAGTGGCCTGATCAAGCGTTTCTTCCCCCAGCATGATCTTGTTCAGCGCCGTGCGCGGCAGCGTCACCGTTGCGGCCGCATCGTCGGCCTGTAGGTCCTTGGTGTGGTTCAGGACGCCGTTCTCAAGCTGGACCAGATATTTGCCGTCATCGCCGAAGTCGAAATTCAACTTGATATTGGCGTCTCCGGCCTTCTCGCTGTTCAGGCGGACACCCGCATAGTCGAAGATCATTTCCAGCGACATTGCCTCGATGGTATCGGGGCTGGCGGTGTTCGGGGTCGGCAGTTCGGCCACCCCCTTGCGCAGTTCCTGCGCGCCGGAGAGATAGAAGTTGCGCCACGGGCCGGATTCGGCCTGATAGCCCATCTGTTCCAGCGCGTCCGCGGTCAGGTCCTTGGCGGGCTGGTTCTCCGGGTCGGCGAAGACAACCTTGTTCATCACCTCGGCGACCCAGCGGAAGTTTCCGGCGTCGAAATCCTTCTTCGCCTTCTCCATTACCGCATCGGCGCCGCCCATGTATTCGACGAATTTCTTGGCGCCTTCGGCTGGCGGCAATTCATGCAGCGTCGAGGGATTGCCCTCGAACCAGCCCAGATAAAGCACATAGGTCGCCGCGACATCGTGATAGATCGAACCGTAATAGCCACGGTTAGCCCAGAACGTGTCCAGCGCCGGCGGCAGTTTGAAGTTCTCGGCGATTTCGCGCATGGTCATGCCTTTGTTGACCATGTTGAGTGTGGTGTCGTTGATGTAGCGATAGAGGTCGCGCTGCTTTTCCAGCAGTTCGACGACGTTCTCGTTGCCCCAGGTCGGCCAATGGTGTTGGGCAAAGATGACTTCTGCGTCGTCACCCCACATCACCAGCGCTTCGTTCAGGTATTTCGACCAGGGCAGCGGCTCGCGGATCTTGGCACCGCGCAACGAATAGGTGTTGTGCAGCGTATGCGTCGCGTCCTCGGCCGCCTCGATCGCCTTGTATTCCTCGACATACCACAGCATTTCCGAAGGTGCTTCCGAACCCGGCGCCATCAGGAACTCATAGGTGCGGCCATCGATGGTCTCCTTCTGACCGGTCTTGGTGATGATGTCCGTGGGTGGGATCAGCGTCACCGTCCCGGCGGAGGTCGTGGTGCCAAGGCCCGCGCCGACCTGGCCCTTTTCATCCGGTGGCAGCAGGTTGCCATACATATAGCTGGCGCGGCGGCTCATCGCGGTGCCGGCAAAGACGTTCTCGGCCACGGCGGCCTCGAGGAAGCCTTCCGGCGCATAGATCTTGGTCTTGCCGCTGGCCACGTCCTCATCACTGGTCACGCCGCGGACACCGCCGTAATGGTCGACATGGCTATGGGTATAGATGACGGCTTTGACCGGCTTTTCGCCCCGCGTCTTGTAATAGAGCTCGAGGCCGACCTTGGCGGTCTCGGCCGAAACCAGTGGGTCAACGATGGTGATGCCCTCATCACCTTCGATGATGGTCATGTTCGACAGGTCGAGATTGCGGACCTGGTAGATGCCATCCTTGACCACCTCGAACAGGCCGCTGATATTGATCAGCTGCGACTGGCGCCACAGGCTGGGGTTGACGGTGGCGGGGGCCTCCGAGCCCTCCTGAATGAACCCGTATTTATCGGGATCCCAGATCAGCGCGCCTTCTGCGGTGTTGATCATTTCCGGGGGCAGGTCCGCCAGCTTGCCGCGGTTGGCATCCTCGAAATTGGTTTTGTCGTCGAAGGGCAGGTAATCGAGAAGAGCCGCATTGGCCGCGATCGTGGCTTCGGTCGCGTCTTTTCGCGGATCGTCTTGTGCGTATACAGGCGCAATTGCGCCCGAGGCGAGCAGAGACATGATCGACAAACCGGACAGGTAATGTTTCAGCATGGGTCTTCCCTCTGCGTTGAAAATCAATGACACGACTTCGAGAGGCCGTCACACAGGACTAGCCGATGACATCGCTACCCAACTTGTCATTTGAGAATTTCGATCCATCAAAACGTGAGGGCCATGAAAAAAATTGACCTGGATGAAGCCTTAGGGATTGCCGGCCGGCAAGGCTGGTTCGCCAGCCAAACTGGCGAAGTGCAAAGGACACTGGGCGAAATCGCGCGGGTTATGCAATATGAGGAAGGGGAGGCGATCTATCATTTCGGCGACCGGTCAAACGGTATTTTCGGATTGGTGGATGGCGCAATCGAGGTGCGCATACCTCGGGCAGCCAAGCGATGACGTCGTATCCTGCGCGACATTGTAGTCCGTGATCGTGTCGACATTGTTGCTGGCGTTCGGAGCCGACCTGAACTCGAACGTGTCGGCCCTGCCACCGCCGAACAGCTCGTCGTTACCGGCGAAACCAGCAAGGACATTCCCGGCGGCGTTTCCGGAAATGACGTTGTCCAGATCGTTGCTGAAGCCGTTGATGGGGGCCACGCCGCTCAGCACAAGGTTTTCGACGGCGCTCTGTGTCCCTGCGACCTGCGCGGCGCGCAACTTGAATGTCACCGAGGATATAACCAGGTCCACGCCGCCGGAGCCGGGGGCACCCTCATCCACGACATCTCTCCGGTATTGACGACATAGGTGTCGTTGCCGCCACCGCCTATCATCGTGTCGAGGCCAAGGCCGCCGTCGATCTCGTTGTCGCCAGCGTTGCTGCGCAGCGTGTTGGCAAGACCGTTGCCGGTGATGTTGCGATCGGCGATGCCGGTGAACTGGGCCGATGACAGGACAACCGATTTGGCAGATTGCACCGTGTCGATACCCGAGCCACCTTGCTCGTTCACTAAGTCTTCAGTGTTTTCAATTACACCTCTCTGATCGGGTAGCCCCGCTCGGTGATCTGCGCCACCGCATCCCGCTTGAAGTCGTCGCTGAAGTTCCCTGTGCCCATCAAGGCCCCTTGCCTAAAAATTAGCTAAGAAGGCATCCACGACACATGGGGCTATTCATAGGGCACGTGCAAGGCCAACTGCTGAGATCGACAGCTTCCCTCCAGCGCCTCGAACCGCCTTTAGCCTGTTGGTATCCTCCGAGGCGTGACCCGGTTTGGTCAATAATTCCCGGTGAGATGTGACCCGTGCAACTCTTCCTCAACGCGATGAGCGATGGGGTAACAGAGTGATGCACATGGGGCTTTTGAATGTCATCCACCGGATGGCCCTGCGAGAGCAACTGCCGATCCGCGAAATCGCGCGGCGGACAGGGCTGTCGCGCAGTGCCATCATGAAGTATCTAAACTCCGGCAAGTTCGGGCTGAAATTCACGAGGCCCGGCCGGAAGCAAAATGGACCCAGCCGATCACTCGGCGGCGTTGCGCAGCGCCTGAAGCGGGGTTTCGACCCTCGCGCGCAGGCTGAGCAGCGGCAGGTAATGCCGCAGGTAGCCCAGAGCTATCAGCACGTTCATGTAGAGACACATCACCCCCATGTAGGTGGGATCGAACAGACGGTCGAGCCGCAGGTTCAGCAAGATCGCGTTGTAGAACACGACGGCCGAGACCGGCAGCAGCAGCAGCGTGGCGGCCGGGGCAAAGATGCCCAGCAACAGGCACACCCCGCCCAGGATCTCCACGGTTTTGACGAAGTCGAACAATCCGACGTCGATCATCGTCACCAACATCTGGTTCGACAGCGGAAGCGTGCCGAGCGGCTGCGGAAAGGCTGGCATCAGGCCGAAATGCGGGGCCCAGTAACTGTAGCCGCTAACGATCATCCATGCCCCGAGATAGAGACGCATACAGGTGACCAGGGCTACCCAGAGGCTGGCAGGGCTTAGATAGATGTGAACTTGCCTCGGTGCGAGGGCGGGACGGGACGTGGAATTGACGCTCATGGGATTTCCTTTTGCTCTCCGAACGCGCTCAGTGATCCAAACCGGTCACATATCGTGTGCGGCCGGCAATACGGCCCCGGTTGATTTCGAAAAGATCGACGACGTCTTGCGCGCCTTCCCCGCGCGCCGCATCAATGCTCTGAAATACAACAATATTCAAACCCTGCGCAACGATCTTATGGACCTCCCGGCCGATGGGCGCGCCGTCCTCCGCCTCCAGCAGCGGCACGCTTGCGGCCTCGATCTCGGGGGCGAAATATTGTGCCCGGGCGGTGTTACCCTGACCCGCATCATAGGCGGCGTCGAGGTATCCTTCGACAACCTCCTGCGGCAGCAACCCGGTGCCGGGTGCCTCCCAATCCCACCGGATATTGAAATGCATGCTGTAGACGATCCAACCGATAAACAGCACACCTAACCCTATCGAGACGGCATACAGCTGCGATGACCTGACCGAAAGCATGGGTCCTCCTCTTCCTGACGGCTTGACTTCAATAGTTCCGTCGTTCGGCAAAATGTCGACGGCATATTGGCAGTCAGTACGATTGGCGGACAGATCGGCCGTTTTACAGAGGTTTGATACTGCCGCGATCGCGTGACCTAATCTCAGTACTCGAGAATGTTGAAGCGAAACTAGCCCACAAAGGGGGGGTGCAGGTCCGGTGTTGTTTCCGAAGCTGCATTCCCAGAATCGGGAACGGCAGTCGTGGGATTTATCGAAAGAATGGTTGTCTTTCGTAACGATCCGGGCGCGACATGCATTTGTAACTTCGAACGCATTCCTCCAATATACTGATTTCAATGCTTTCTTTTTTCCAGCAATTCTATTGATCTCTCATTCTAGAGAAATATAGTAAGTATACAATGTATTTCGATCCGACAAATGATCGGACCGCTTCGTTGCTTGAGGAGAAGTGGCGGCGATCGCAGGTGCTGAGGGCGCCTGTTCGCAGCATGGTATGAAAGCTCGAATAGCCGGCCACCTGTCGCGTGGACCGGATTGGGGAGACTTGTCCGGCAAGGCCGGACATCGGGAGGAATAATGAACGACAAATTCACGAAAGCTGCCGCCGGCGGCATGATGACGGCTGCGCTCGGCATTGCAGGGATGGCCCAGGCGCAGGATCTGGCCGCGCTGGAGGCACGCGTAAGCGCACTCGAAAGCGGAACGACCGAGGCGCCCGCCATCGAGGTGACCAAGGACTCGCCGCTGAAGCTGGACTTCTACGGCTACATCAAGCTCGATATGGTAGCGGACAACCACTACGAGTTGGGATCGGCGACCGCGCCGATGGCCGGGGTGACCGCCGATACCCCCCGCGACGGCGGCACCGGTGCCAGCGTCAACGAAAGCCGGATCGGGGTGAAGGCCCTGTTCGACAGCGATATCGGCAGGCTGAAATTCAATATCGAGGGCGATTTCAACTCCAATGGCGGCACGACTGGCGCGTTCCGCCTGCGCCATGCCTTCGTCGAGGCGGGCCCGTGGCTGGCCGGTCAGACATGGTCGACCTGGCTGATCGTCGAGGGCGCCCCGGTGCTGCTCGACAACAACCAGCTTGCCGGCGGCGCGCTGAACCGCGTACCGCAGATCCGCTACACCTATCGCGCGAACGACCAGTGGCGCTTTGCCGTGGCGCTTGAGGAGGACTATGCCTCGGGAATTTCATCGGACATGGCCCTGTCGGCAACGGCGGGCTATAGCGGAGATGGGATCAAGCTCGGAATGGGCCTGATTGCGCGGCAGTTGGAGACGCTCGAGGACGACAGCGTGACAGGCCTCGGCTACTCGATCGGCGCCGATTACGACGCATGGACCGGCGGCAAGGTGCAGCTGCAATATCAGGGCGGCAAGGGCATCAGCACGCTGATCAACAACGCGCTTTTCACGTCGATCAACTATGTCCCGACCGGGCGACTTGCCTTTGACATCGATGCCGATGGCGAGGCTGTCAGGGTCAATACGTTCAAGGCCGGGGTCACCCAGAAGATCAACGAAAAGAATGACATCACCATCGCATACGGCGTCCAGAGGTACGACGAATATGCCGGTATGCAGGACTATTTCACGCGCGAAATGAACTCGGCCTATCTCTCTTACCGCTACTACCCGACCAAGTCGCTGATGCTGGCGGCCGAGCTCGGGAAGGTCGAGCGCGTGCAGTTTGACGGCGAGAGCTTTGACAATACGCGCTTCCAGACCGTGGTGAAGTTCACCTTCTGACATCCTCGCGCCCACCCGATCGCGGGTGGGCACTTTGCCAAGGACCAGCCAGGACCCTGCTGGTCCGGCTGCGCCTGCAGGCGACCCTTGCGCCGGTGCTAATCGCCCGGTTCGGATCAGCGCCCCTTCCTCGTGCAATCAAGGCTGAAAGAGAAGCCGGAACGGTTGCTCTGGCCAGCGCCGCCCTGCCCACAAAGGCCCGCGCGGTGGACCGGCGTTCCCCCCCAGTCTTTTCGCGCAGGGGCGCACCGCTACGTTCGTTGCCGACCTTGGTTACGTTCAGCAGGAATTCCTGAACGTCGATCTGCGCCAGGTCCACCGAGGGATAGGCGCGTTCGACGGACTAATGCAGGCGCCCCGGATGGAGAAAATGGTCATGCCGCTGAGGGTTCCGCAAATGCGCCCTCAAGGCAAACAGATCAATGGCCTTACCCGTTCGGCGAGAGGGTGCGAAAGACCCCGCGAGAGCATCTTCGCGTCCCTCCATCTTTGGGTCGATGATCCGGGCGCTAAGCCCCGGGCAGGCCGCCATCCGCTTGGCCAGCATCAGGGCCGCCAGTTCGGTGAGGCGACGTCTTGCGGCTCCCCTGCACTCGTAGCACAGGGCAGGACCGTCGCCAGCGCAACTGTCCGATTTCAGGACAAGGGTGAAGTTCCCTGTTCACTGGTGCGGCATTTTGGCTCATCTGGGCCGACAAGCGCCAACACGCGCCAATGAGGAGGACAGGCATGGCGAACAGCAAAACGACCTATTACATCATCACCTGGTTGAGGATATTCTTCGGCGCACATCTGGCGTTCTCAGGCGGTCGCTACGTCTTCACGGGGTACATCCCCGAGATTCCTGGTATCGGCGGCGAATGGGCGGCGGCAAATGCCGCGTTGGGTCTTTACCAGGCCGTCAAGTACATGGAGTTCACCTTCGGCCTCATGCTGCTGGCAAACCGTTTCGTGCTGCTGGCCCTGATCCTCGAGATGCCCGCCACGGTGAACATCTTCTGGCTGAACACCTTCATCGTAGCCACCCCCCGGCAACTGTTCACCGGACCGCAGGAACTGTTCCTGAACGGAGTGCTGCTGCTGGCCTATAGCGGTTATCTTGCCGCGGCGCTGAAACCCAGGCTCGATCCGCTCTGGCTCTGGGACTCGAAACGGGCCTATCGCGACCGCTATGCAGAACAGATTATCGCTGAAGGACAGAAGTGAATGGAAAAGAGCGACATCATCGCCATTCTTGGCTGCATTGTTCTGACCCTGGTGGTCTTCGTCGGCTCGACCGGCTTCGGTTACACCATCTATCGGCCCCTGCGTTACTATGACGTCTTTTCGCTGGTGGTCGCCTGGGTCGGGACGCTTTTCTACATGTGGCGTGGTCGCCAGACCCGCGGCGCGAAACAGGACTGAGCCATGAAAAAGATCGCACTGGGACTGCTCGCCGTTCTGGCAACCACGGCCTGCAAGCAGGACGACCTGCCCCCGGAAAGCCGCTGCACCATGTATTGGGATTACTACTACAATGCCGGCCTGGGGAAATCCGAGGCGGAAAAGCAAAGCGCCAAGGGCGTCGTCTTCGACGACATCCGCGCGATCATCAAGGCCGATCCCTCGAAGAAGACGCGAGTTTGCCAGAAGATCCTGAACGACGCTTTCCCGAATGACGAAGTGCTGAAACTGATCGAAGGCCCCATCCCCTCAGTCGACGACTGATCAGCGGATCGGAAATCACGGATAAGTGGGCGGAGGGGGATTTGTTTCCCCTCCGCTTTTCATTTTGGACGCTGACTTTGCGAACCCGTCACTCCGCCCGCGGCCTGTTTTTTCATTTGTAGAATGTCGAATCTAGATTATACTGTCTATAAATGAACGAGGAGGATAACTGACATGATTCGCTCGATGGCTTATCTCGGACTGAGCACCCCGGCGGCTGACGATTGGCGCAGCTTCGGGCGCGATGTCCTGGGCCTGGAAAACATCACCGATGGTGAAGAAGGTGCGCTGCGTTTCCGCATGGACGACGCTGATTGCCGCATGTGGATCCATCCGGGCGAGCGTAATGACATCGCCTATATCGGCTGGACGCTGGTCGGTGAGGCCGAGGTTCTGGCGCTCGGTGAAAAGATCGAGGCGCACGGCCCCAAGCTGCAGCGCGCCACCAAGGAAGAGGCCGATGAACGCAAGGTCGCGGGTTTCTACTGGTTCACCGATCCCTCGGGTTTTCGCCACGAACTGACTTGGGGCCAATGGGTTACGCCCAATACCTTCACCCCCGGCCGGCCGATGAGCGGCTTCAAGACCGGCGACCAGGGCATGGGCCATATCGTGCTGGTGGTGCCCGACCTGCGATCGGCAGACCGCTTCTATCGGGACGTGATGGGCTTCCACGCCTCGGACACGATCTTCGACGGGCCGCGCGAACTGCTGTTCTATCATTGCAACGGCCGCCACCACTCGCTTGCCATCGGCTCTCCGGTGCCGGGCAAGATGGGTGCCCACCACCTGATGCTGGAAACCAATTCGCTGGATGATGTCGGCCGCGCAGTCGACCTCTGCGGCGAGCTGGGCTTCCCGGTCAGCAAGTCCATCGGCTGCCACACCAATGACCGCATGGTGTCCAGCTATCTGTTCTCGCCCTCGGTTCTGCGCATCGAATATGGCTATGGCGGTATTGCCATCCATGACCTGTGGGAACCCAAGACCTACAACCGGCCGACGATCTGGGGGCACAAGGAACAGCGTCCCGACCTGCCGCCGGCGATGTTGATCGAACGCTGAATCCTTCCGTCGAAACCCCTTGGGGGCGTAAGCCCCCATTTCTTTCGGATGATCCCATGACAACCACGCCAATTACCCTCCCCGCGGGGAGGGTGGCCGATCCTGCGGTCTTCCGCCAGGTCCTGGGCCATGTTCCCACCTCGGTCGCCATTGCCGCGGCCATCGACACGCAGGGCCCGTTCGGCATCGTGATCGGGTCACTGGTGTCGATCTCACTCGACCCGCCTCTGGTGGGCATGTTCATTGATAACGGGTCGCGCAGTCTGCCCCGCCTGCTGGCCGCACCCGAGATCTGCATCAACGTCCTTGGCGCCGAGCAGGGCCAGTTCTGCAAGAAATTCAGCCGTGACAAGGACAGCCGCTTCCAGTGCGATTCGTGGCACGCGCAACCCGAGGCCGCGCCACGGCTGCGGCCTGCGCTTGCCTGGATCGCCGGTTCGCTCGACCGCGCGATCGAGATCGGCGACCACCACCTGATCGTGCTTGCCACGCACGAACTGAAAACCAACCCCAGCGCGTCCGAAAGTGACCCGCTGATCTTCTTCCGCGGCGCCTTCGCCGCCTGACAACCAAGGCTCACCCGATATCGAGCCGCAGGGAGGACCCCCATGCAAGCCAAAGAAATCGCCTATAGCGAGGCAAGCCCCGTGAACGCCCCGGCCACCAGTCTGGATGAGATCCGCGCCCGGATCGAACACGACCTTCTTCTCCTCGCCGCCGATGCTGTCGCCTGCGACGAGCTTGGCCAGCTGACCCAGACCAGCCGGGACATCCTGCTGAACAGCGGGATCATCCGCGCGCTCCAGCCCAAGCAATATGGCGGGCTCGAGGCCGACCCGGTCGAGTTCACCCGGCTGGTGATGGACATCGCCCGCGAAGCTCCTTCCGCTGGTTGGGTTGCAGGGGTCGTGGGCGTCCACACTTTCGAGTTCGGCCAGACCGACCCGCGCCTGCAGGAAGAGGTCTGGGGCAAGAATGTCGATACCTGGACCGCATCGCCCTATGCCATGATCGGCCGCGCGCGCCGAGTCGAGGGCGGATGGCGCTTTACCGGCCGCTGGCCCTTCTCCTCGGGAACCGACTGGTCGGACTGGATCGTCGTCGGCGGTCTGGCCGAGGCGGCGGACGGTTCCAACCCCGGTGCGTTCACTGAACCCCATCACTTCATCCTACCGCGCAGCGATTACCAGATCCATGCCGACAGCTGGAACACGATGGGCCTGCGCGGCACCGGCTCGAAAGATGTCGAGGCGGTGGACGCCTTCGTTCCCGACTATCGCGTCGTCAACGTCAAGAAGCTGAACAACCGCGACTATCACCGTGCGAACCGCCCCGAGTCGCCGCTCTACGAGATGCCGTTCGACCTGGTGTTTCCCTGTGTGATCTCGGCGGCGACCATCGGTCTGGCCGAAGGCGTCGTGCGACGCTTTCAGGAATATTCGCAAAGCCGGGTGAACCGCAGCGGGCTGAAGTCGATCGACAACCCCTATCAGATGGCGGCGCTTGGCGCGGCGACGGCCGATATTGCGGCTTCGCGGCTGCATATCCTCCACGACCTGAAGCGCGCCCATGAGATCGCGATGTCGGGTGGTACCGTTCCGAACGCGCTGCAGCACGAGGCGCGTCGCAACCAAGTCCGCGCCGTGCGCCGCGCCGCCGATGCCGCGCATAGCGTCTTCTGCAATGTCGGGGGCAATGTCGCGCGCAATTCGAACCCGATCCAGCGCTTCTACCGGGATATGTCGGTGGCCATGTGCCACGCCTGCAACGTCGACCAGCCGGTCTACGCGGCCCAGGCCGGCTTCAGCCTCGGCAAGCCGGTGCCCGCAGGCATCATCGTCTGAGACACCGCCCCGACCCGTCCGTGCGGGTCGGGGTCACCACTGGACAGGAGGAGGAGAAGTCATGTCTCAGGCAGGAACCAAGCCCGCCGAACCCCAGGCTACCGCGACCACTGCGGATGTGCTGGCACAGTGGAGGGCGCATAACCTCGCGCCGCTCTGGCTCAGCCCCACGGCGCACAAGCCACCGGCGCCGCCCCAGCAAACCCATTTGTGGGAATGGTCGAAAACCCGCCCCTTGCTGGAACTGGCCTTTCGCGAGACCTCGCCCAGCATCGTCGAGCGGCGCGTCCTGCAATACATGACGCCCTATGCCAAGTCGCCCGAGGACGAATACACCGTCGGCACGATGTTGTGCTGCGTGCAATGCCTGCTGCCGGGCGAGACGGCGCGCCCGCATCGCCACTCCATGGGCGCGATCCGCTTCGTGCTGGAGGGTAGCGGCGCGGTCACGCTGGTGAACGGCAAGCCCTGCCCGATGGAATATGGCGACCTGATCCTGACCCCAGCCTGGTGCTGGCACGAACATCGCCATGACGGCGATGTGCCGGTGCTGTGGCTCGATGCGCTGGACGTGCCGCTGCACGCCTGGCTGGGCACCGCGCGCTTCCAGCCGCCGCCGGTCATGGACATGCCCAGGACCTGGGCCGATGCCAGTTTCGAGGTGGCGAACTTCCTGCCGGCCGAGGTGCCCTCGGGCCTCAGCCATTCGCCCGTCTTCCGCTATTCCTATGCCGATGCGCAAAAGGCGCTGGCCGGTGCGCCGCGTGCCCCCGACGGCTCGCGCATGATCCGCTATACCAATCCGCTGACGGGCGCACAGGCGCAGCAACTACTGGATTGCACCATGCTCGCGCTCGACAAGGGACAGCCGACACAGGGCGTTCTTTCGAGCGCCTCTACGGCCTGCGTCGTGGTCAAGGGACAGGGTCGCTCGACCATCGGCGGCAAGGCCGTCGAATGGCGCGAGAAGGACTTCTTCACCATCCCGCAAGGCAATCCCGCCAGCCACGAGGCCCTGTCCGGCGAGGCGCATATCTTCATGCTCTCGGACCGGGACGTGATCCGGCGCCTGGGCTTTCTGAACGAAACCCTCGCCTGACGCCCCGCCCGACAACCAAGGTAGAACTGCAATGAAACTTGCCCTTTTCAACGAGGGTCGTCTGGGCGTGCTCCAGGACGGCAAGCTGCGCGACGTGACCGGTGTGCTGACGGATTTCCCGCTGGACGCCAACCCCTGGCTGCGCGAACTGGGCGATCCGCTGATCGCCAATCTCGACCGGCTGATCCCGCTGATCGAGGCCGCGCTGCCGACTGCCCCGGCGTTGGACCCGACCACGGTCTCGTTCCTCTCGCCGGTCCAGCGGCCCAGCAAGATCATCGGCGTGCCGGTGAACTACCACGACCATGTGGCCGAGGCCGAAGGCGATGTAGCGACTTTCTCGGATCGGTTCCGTGGCTCGATCGAGCAGCAGGGCTTTTTCCTCAAGGCGGTCAGCGCGCTGGTCGGCGCGGGCGAGGGCATCACTCTGCGCTTCCCCGACCGCCGCAACGACCACGAGATGGAACTGGGAGTCGTAATCGGTCGAACCGTCTCGAACATCTCATCCGAGGAAGCATTCTCGGCGATTGCCGGATATGCCATCGCACTGGACATGGTGGTGCGCGGCCCCGAGGATCGTTCTCTGCGCAAATCGGGCGACAGCTATGCCGTGCTTGGCCCCTGGCTGGTCACCGCAGACGAGATCGCGGACCCCGAGGCGCTGGACCTGTCGCTGTCGGTGAACGGCGAGCTGCGCCAGTCCTCGAACACCAGCCGCATGATCATGAAGCTGGCCGACCAGATCGCCTATGCCTCGCGCTTCTACACGCTCCTTCCCGGTGACATCATCATGACTGGCACCTGCGAGGGCGTCGGCCCGGTCCTGCCCGGCGACGTGATCACCTGCCAGATCGAGGACATTGCCGAGATGACCGTCCACCTGACCCCCGCCTATGCCGAGGCCGCAGAATGAGCCAATTGAAACTTTCCGTCGCGGTTGGCAATTACGACCGCTGCCGCCCATTGTTCGACGGCGACGTCCAGATCGACGGGGTGGACCCCGTATTCATGCGCCTGCCGCCCGAGGAGATCTTCTTTCGCGCCTTCCGCCAGGCCGAGTTCGACATTTGCGAGCTTTCGCTATCATCCTCCGTCGTGAAGGCGTCCAAAAACGAACTGCCCTATGTCGGCGTGCCGGTCTTCCTGTCGCGCATGTTCCGGCACTCGGCCTTCTATGTCCGCAAGGACCGCATCACGCGGCCCGAGGACCTGAAGGGCAAGAAGGTCGGCCTGCCCGAATATCAGCTGACCGCGATGGTCTGGATCCGCGCCTTCCTCGAGCAGGATTACGGCGTCTCGCCCGAGGATATCATCTGGGTCCGCGGCGGGATCTCGGATGCCGACCGCCCCGAGAAGATCAAGCTGGACCTGCCGCCGGGCATCCGCCTAATCGACGCACCGCCCGGCAAGACGATTTCGGCGCTGCTGGCCGAGGGCGAGATCGATGGCTATATCGCGCCACGCGCGCCCGACACTCCGACGGACGCTGCCGCGGATGTGGGTTGGCTCTTCGACGATCCGATGACCGAGGCAATGGCCTATTACAAACGCCGCCAGATCTTCCCGATCATGCATATCCTTGGTGTCCGCCGCAGTCTTGCCGAGGCGCATCCCTGGCTGCCGGGCGCAGTCTACAAGGCTTTCTCAGCCTCCAAGGATCTGTGCATCGAGCGGTTGCTGGAAACCTCGGCCTGCAAGATCACCATGCCTTTCGTCGATGAGCGGCTGCAGGCGGACATGGCACTGATGGGGCGCGATTTCTGGACCTATGGCATCGACAAGAACCGGCATGCGCTCGAGGACTTCTTCGCCCAGCACCACCGGCAGGGCCTGTCCGCGCGCCAGATCACGGCCGAGGACCTGTTCCACCCCGCCACGTTCGAACAGTTCACGATCTGAGCGGGAATATCCTCGGAAACGGCCAAGGGGCAGCGAAAAATCGCTGCCCCTTCCGCATTCAGGGTGAGCTCCCCGGCCTTTCCGTTGACGCCGCTCGCCCGTACCCCCGGCCAACAGGAAAAGCCGCCCCCGAAGCGCCACACCTTGGAAGACGTAACGATCCGGGGACGGCTGGCAATGCTTTGCGGATTGCTGCTTCAGGCGACCGAGGTGAGCCCGAATTCCTGCGCCAGCGCCTTGCTGTCAGCGCCCAGCACGGGTGGCGGGACCAGTTCCTCGCGGCGCTCGGCGTCGATGGTGATCGGGCTCTTGATCCCGGTAACCTTTCCCATCGCCGGATGTTCGCTGAAAGCGAAGGTACCAAGATGGCGCACTTGCGGGTCATTCGCGACCTCGTCGATGTCATGGACCGGCGCGGCCGGCACCTCGGCCTCGGCCAGCGCCGCGATCCAGTCGGCACGGTCCTGGCCAAGGAAGATCCCCGACAGGATCGAGCGCAGCGCGGCATAGTTTGCCCTGCGTCCCGCCG
>Ga0160471_100107_pt1 | contig 44400 bp, 45 predicted proteins | sample HID1973K_E11MG_FD_108268 | JGI IMG/M metagenome (GOLD analysis project Ga0160471, IMG submission 108268) | Enriched mosquito-associated microbial communities from UW Madison campus, WI, USA - HID1973K_E11 MG | ecosystem: Host-associated > Arthropoda: Insects > Digestive system > Unclassified ... | reverse complement strand
GCTCAGCTGGTAGAGCATTACACTTTTAATGTAGTGGTCCTGGGTTCGAATCCCAGCGGGATCACAGAAAATAGTATCAAAACTACGTAAAAGCTTGCAAATCAAATGATTGCAAGCTTTTTTTTGTTTTAGTGGAAAACCAAAATACTCACCGAATCTCATATTAAAAGTGTGTGATTCGGTGAGTAATTCTGGAACTAAAAAGACTCACCGAATAGATTTAACCACTTGTTTAACAAGTCGTTCGGCCATCGAACATCTTGACGTTTTCAGACTGCAGGGCTAATTTTGTTAACCTTAATTCAGTTTATATGAAAACTAATTTTAGCTTGCTTTTTTATCTTAAAAAGCAGAAAAACTATCGTGGCGGCAATGTCCCAGTTTATTTAAGAATAACTGTTGGCGGAAAAAGATCAGAAATGACCAGCGGGCTTGAATGTGATCCTGTAAAGTGGAATAACAAATCTGGTAGACAGGATGGAAAAAAAGAAGATGTCAGAAGCTTTAATGCTTACCTGGACAATCTCCAGGCAATGATCAACCAGGTTTACAGGGATCTTTTTGATGCAGGTGAAGTTATTTCAGCCGAAGGCATTAAGTGCAGATTTATCGGGCGGGAAGTCCGGAAGCATACCTTGATGGAAGCGATCAAAATACACAACGAAAAGATGGAAGCCCTAGTTGGACGTGAATATGCCATTGGTACCTTGAAGCGCTTTCAAGTTTTGGAAAGGCATCTTGTCGCTTTCATGAATGAAAAATACAAGATAACAGACATCAACATCAAAAATATTAACCATGCGTTTATAAGAGATTTTGATTTTTTCCTGAGGTCAGTAAACGGTTGTGCCAACAATACCACAGTAAGGTATCTGAAAAGTCTTGGTAAAATCCTACGCATTTCTTTGAGCTTAAAATGGATAGACAGCGATCCAATGTTTGGATACAAACTAAAGAGTAAAAACGTAGAGCGTTCATTTCTTACAGAGGATGAATTAACTAAAATTTTAGAAAAGCAGTTCTTAACCGAACGACTGAGTCAGGTACGGGACGTTTTTATCTTTTGCTGTTTCACGGGGCTTGCTTATTCTGACATAGAAAAGCTGAGTTTATCTAATATCAAAACAGGTTTAGATGGTAAAAAATGGGTTTATATAAACAGAACCAAGACGGGAACGCGTTCTGCTGTTCCCCTATTGACTCCTGCAATCGCAGTATTGGAAAAATATATCGATCATCCCTATTGCATCACCAAAGACAGAGCATTGCCAGTCTCGAGCAACCAGAAAATGAATGAGTATCTTAAAGAAATTGCTACTGTGTGCGAAATTGATAAACCCTTAAGCTCACATATTGCAAGGCATACATTCGCTACTACTGTTACCCTTCTTAATGGGGTGCCAATGGAAAGTGTATCGAAGATGCTGGGGCATACCAATATCAGGACTACCCAGATATACGCAAAGGTCTTGGATATAAAGGTAAGTGCAGATATGGCGATTCTAAGTGATAAATATTAATAGACAGAAACAACAACTGACAAATATTTAAAAATATTAGGCATTAATTCCTGTTTTAGTTAGATTTGTAAGATGTTAAAGGAATTGAACAAAAGAGTAATCGTTGTGCACTGGAAAAGATTTGCCAGTACAGATATCGATGTGTTTTCAAGTCTGAAAGGATTTTGCGACAGCTACCCAACCTATAACTATCATACATTGAACAACTATCTTTCGAAAAAGAAGATTCCGTTCGAAAACGATGAAATCAAAATTGAAAGACAACCACTGATACAAAAGGTCAGAAGACCAGACCTTCCAAAGGTATTGTTCTGGGACTTTGATTTCGAAAAACTGGATTGGAGCAGGAGTTACAAAACGGTTATCGAACGGGTGCTTGATAAAGGCAATACAATGGATTGGGAAGAGATGATCAGGTTTTATGGCAGAGAAAAAGTAATCCGAGCCCTCAAAGAAGACATCACCTATCTTTCTGATATGACCATGGAGGCCGTTTGCAAATATTTTCAGTTGAGCAAAGAAAAACTTAGATGTTACACAAAGAAACAGTTACACCAGGGACACTGGATTTAATCCAGGCACTGATGGAAGACCATCAGCTCAACTCCTTTTACCTTGTAGGCGGTACCGCACTATCTTTAAGGATCGGACATAGGGAATCCATAGATATCGACCTTTTCAGCTCATCGGACTTTGATGGAGATGGACTCGCCGTACACTTAAGGAACAGCTATGGTGCAGATGTAAAACGCCACAAGGGCAATTATGTAAGTGGTAGTATTGGCGAAGTTGATTTTGATTTTATCTCGCACAAGTATCCATCTATCAGACCAATAGAAACAGTCGAAGGCATAAGGATGATGTCTAATCAAGATATATCGGCCATGAAAATCAATGCAATTGTGAATAGCGGACAAAGGATCAAGGATTTTATCGATATGCATTACCTGTTAATGGAAATGCCTTTGAATGAAATATTGGATTACTACTGCCAGAAATACCCAAATGTCGATCCCAACACCGCTAAGTCATCCCTAATGTACTATAACGATATCGACTTTAATGTTCCCGTAAAACTGATGGATGGAAAGCTAAGATGGCAGGATGTGCAGAAGGGCATTTTAAAAGCAGTACGTGAATACAGCAGTCTTCTAGAAAGCAGGGAATTGTACCGTAAGCTTCAGGAAGCAAAAAATAACCAGAAAAATGACCGTGGCAGAGGGATGAGTCGTTAGATTTACACAAATAACAGGGACAGGTTATCACAATTGTGATAACCTGTCTTAAGGTACCAAATTGGCACCTTAAAATATGAAGGTATTTTGATTTGCTCATTATTGGTTCAGATACAAAATGAGTTGCGGTTGATGGAGAGCTATTTTCCTTTAAACGTTTTTTTATCCCAACTTTAGAATCCACCATTTTAATTCATCAGGAATGTTTGTCCAAATAGTTTTATCACTCAATACCAGCTTGTAACCACATTCATCATTTACTACAGCTACAATGTGAATATACCAATCAAGATAAGTCAATTCTCTCGGTTTCGGTGAAAAAAGGAAAAGTCCGTTTGCATCCCAATGTACTTCTGTGGCTGTTCTATAAATGAGATCAAAACGAGCTATCGAGGGTTTTATGCACAGCCTTTCTTCGATGTCTATTCCAATCTCTGATAATTGGTCAATTTTCATAGATAAACTACAGTAATTATTTGCCACTTCTAAAAATCGATAAATCAATCCCAGCCGATTCAACTTTTAACTCATTGAATTCTGCGGAATCAATAACCCCTATGCCACCTGCGGGATTTAGTTCTGTTCCATTTTCTAAGGTAATTCTAAAATTAAAATCTTCAATATTGGAAATGCCTTTCAACTGAAAATGTTGTTGAACGGTTAGTTTGTATTTTCCGTAATTTTCATTAGTAATTAGGTCGCCCGATATTGCTCCCATACCTTCATCAATTATTCTGAAATCAACTTTACCAATCTTATCATTGTCTATGTATAGATAACATTTCATATGGTTGTTTCTATCGTTCTTTATATACAATCTTCACTCCATCTATTTCATCAGCTTTTTTAAATGTCCTCAATTTTGAATCGAATGAGATTTCCAAAGTTTTTTCATTTAACCAGGTTAAGTTTATCGCATTTGAATCCAGTTTTGCAGAGTTATGGTCAGAGTCTACGATAAAAACATTTCCTGACTCCGCCTCGGTTAATTCAAAATCTGCATTTTCCAGAATTACATGTAACGAATTATCAGTTGTTGCGTTCCCATCGTTCATAAACACCATGGCTTTTTTTGTTTTTTTATGATTATAAGCCTCTTTCAAGAGCGTAAGAGGACTGTCTTCGAAAATCGTAGCACATGAAATAAAGCAGAATGCAAAAAACAGCATTATGAAATGTTTGGCTGATTTATACTTAAATAACATATAATTTCTGTTTATACAGGCTCTAACAAAGCGTGGTTAATTGAAAGCAATTTATGATTTAGTACTGATTTTTCATCATTACTGTCTTAGGAACACGAAATCCCGCCATCTGGGTAGGTGCTGTTACCGGTTGGCTTTTTCAAGTTTGTCATTTACGATATATTTTATTTCTCCTGTCCCAATAACTGTCTCACCTTCTCTAAATTCAAACTCCATTCCTTCTGTCAGACAACCCGAAAAATAGTCTGGTGATAATATTTTAATTTTTGCGTTAACTGTGTCGCCAGGAAAAACAGTTTTCTTGTCCATAAAAGTTTGTTGTCCTGATGTCTGCATTTCTATGAAGTCAAACTTTATTTGTGGTCTGTAACCGCTTTTAGCTGGAGTCTGTCTACCGCCTTGTTCTGTTGTCCTATATTTTAGTTGTGCAATAAAGTCAGTCTTCTTAAATTCCTGTTCATAGAAATCAAGAATATTTTTTAATATATTATCGAAGTTACTTTAATTGCAAAATCTTGTCGAAGTGTCAATGACTTCAACTATTGAACTGCCTGCTTCAACCTTCCAAGCATTTTTTCGGTTAAACTTCTTTAGTTGTATTTTCTCAATTGTCAATGGTGAGCCGAAATATTCCTTAAGTTCTTTGTCAAAGTCTGCAATTTTGTGCTGGTCTTGTGTCGGCCAGTCGTTCATTGCATTTAAGAAGAGAACCGCGATTTCCTTCAGTTTATGATCTGTCTGGTCGAGGTCAACCAAGCTCCAAAGTGTCGAATATGTTTCAATTTTGTTGTCCACTGTATTGTCCTCTTAAGCTTTCTCCAGTGCAACTGTAAGCAGTGGTATTTGAGCCATAAATTTGCTGGTTTTGTACTGCTAATGTATGCATTTATAGCTAAGCATAGGACTTGTATATCTTTTTTTTTGGGTGCTCACATAATCTTCTTTTCAACTGACATACTTACCCGATAAATCCCCATCTGTCTCCTGTTATCCATTACGCCTTTTGGCAACTGATTTTTAGGACAGCTTAAAATGGAAGTATCTACCCCTTTTACAAATGCAGTTAAGGCTTCAAGTTTATTTTCTGAAAATGGAAGTATCGTATAGTCCCAACTGGAATAAAAAGACAACATCCACTTAAATTCTGAATCGATTTTTCCATCGATTAAATATTGATCTAAAATGGAATATGATTCAGATGCGGTTGATTGGTCAAACTGTTCGAGGCTACGTGGCTGATTGGTGAACGCATCAAGCTTAACGAGAATAGTTGAAAATAGATATAAACGGGTATATTCGTTTATTTAGGCGCATATTTGATAAAATGGAAATACAAACACAATAAATGGTTATAATTGGACTCATACTAATTTTCGCGACACTGGGAATTATTTTTCTAGCATATTGGATACCGAAAAAACTGGGCTATCCGAAAGCTGGAATATACATATCTATAATTTTGACACTAATAATTGTCATCATAACTACCTTGACAATATTTGAAGATGACCTGTTTACAAAAACCGACGTTCGGAAATTACTGATTGAACAGAACATCCAGATAAAGGACGATTTTGATGTCAAGGAAAATAAATCGATGTTTTCGCCTGGTGATTACTATCATACATTTACCTTAATCATAAGTCCTAATGACAAGCTAAGAATCATAAAAGAAATAAAAAGCTCATCGAATTTCGTTAAAACCGATCAAAGTGATTCCTATCTCGACAACCAAGATGATTACTATAACGGGCCGAAAAGAATTAAAAATTATGAGACAGACGAAAAATTTGTTAGAGAACTTTTTGAACCACACGGAAAAGGATATGCACCAACTTGGAGAAAGATAGAAATTGATAAAAAAGCCAATAAATTAATTTTTGAAGACATTGACTTATAGAATATTGCAACTACAATATCTTTGCAAATTTGCGGAAAATTCTTCTACTCCCCATGAGGTCTTTTAGTAGATTTATCAAAACGACAATACTCGCCAAGCTGTAAAAAATGTTAGTTGCCACTCATGACTCCTAACTTTGAAGTAGCAGAGCGGCAAACGTAAAAGAAAAATGAGCACAGAACTAAACGACATAAAAACTAACATTGAAATAGGTCAACAAATTTTTGAAGCTGTTCCAAGCAATCTTCAACCGAAGTGGGCTGGAATAATTTTAAATAAATTCAATAAACACATCAAAGAGATTCCAGAACAAATAAAGGAACTAAATGACATAATAAAAAAGCCTGATCGTTGGCATGAAGCTCATAAACAATTTGGCTCAATTAGGCGTTTTTTATTGGACAGCATAAATTATGCGCCCCAAGAATATGTGCTTTTAGCAGAAAGTATTGCCAAAATCACTTACAATTCATCACGGGAGCCTGCACCATTTGACTTTGATAGCGGTTATTACATTCCAAGCTTAGCCCTAAAGGCAGCAGTTTTTTTTCAGGATGAAAGGCTCGAAGAAGATATAAAAACTACTTTACTTTTATTTAGCGGAAATAAAAATTTAAAGACTGATTTAGCTAGTGCCCGAAAAATTCTCATTTATCAACACATAGACGATGTACTTTGGTACGACTGGGATCCAATAGGAATTAATGATATGGCACCAAGGGATGAATATCAAAGCTACACGCCTCAAATCTTTGGTCTTGTCAAATCAAATACTGATAGAATGTTAATTGCAAAGACTTTGTCTAAGATTGAAACCTACAATATGGGATTGGCCGGAAATATAGAAAAATGCTTAAAGATTGCAGATAAGATTCTGGCTATAGACATGGAAAACTAAACTTCCCATATTGTACTACAATTCTTTCCGTAGATACCAGAGCAAAAACAAGGTGGATGTGTGGGTTGGCCGTTTTTGCAGGCCGCAAATGCGCGGGGGGAAAATCTGAGACTACCGCCCAAGGCCTTGGTTTTGTTGCATCTGCTGCTTCCGCCTTTTCCGTTCTGCAAGTTCCACTGGATTTACGTCAGGTTCGATCGACTGCACTGGTTCCAGCATGGCCTCGATAAATCTACTAATCGACTGGCCCGTTGCCTTGACCATATCCGCAACCGTTGAAAAAAGCCCGTCTGCTACATCTCGTGCCAGTTCATTAACATGCTTTAAATTATGGTGCTGATTTGTTGACAGTTCAAGAATATCCATCTGTTCCCTCTGTGCAGTGCTACCATTTTTCTGGACGTTGGCATGAGCAAAAGTCTCCTTTAGCCCCCTGTCAAAACCAAAGAGCTTGTCAAAGATGGTTTCGCCCGATTGCTTGAATGCGACGCGGTTGAACTGCCCAAGCTTTTTGGAATGCGCCTCGTTCTTGCCCTTTGAATTGTTCATCGGGCTTAGCTTGATTTTGTTGTTGGCATCCTTTCGGCTTACGATAATCTGAATATGATCCTGTCTTCCATCCTTGCGCTCGCCCGTTTTCCTTGTCCCGTCTTCTACCTCCTTATCTGTGTGTTTGTAATATCGGAAGTTTTCGTGCTTGCCGTACCAGAGCAAATCTCTATGGCTGTTAATGCCCGGTCTTTTAAAGTTCCTTGCGTACTCATCCATCACCTTCACCGCAAATTCCTTTAGTTTTTCTTTTGTACCTTTCTTGCCGTATAGATCGTAAAGGTGCGCCAGTTCCTTTTGGCTTGGACTGATGTTGATTAGAAAAAACTTACTGTCATCACGGCCAAGCTTTGCAATGTTGTTATCGATCTTAACGCGGACTTCTTGCTTTCTGATATTGTTTCTTGCACCATTGAACCAGTTCTCGTAATCCGGCACTGAATTTTTTCCATTTTTCAGGTCATTCTCCTTTTCCAGATAATTTACTAAAGCTCCGCTACTGCCTTTGTTATTTCCCGTCTCAGATGCTGTGATATTGATGTACATAGGCTAAATATTTTCAAGGGATTTTCTGACATGACTTTGCAATTCCTCCTTTTTGGCAGCCGATACTGGCCATCCTAACGATTCTCTTTGATTGATGTAATAGTTAAGTATTTCTCTAAAACTAGATTTCAGTTTACTTTTTTGATTGTAGTATTGCTGTGTTCTGGCAATTTCTTTTTCCAATCGTGCCATGCGGCTAGAAATTCCGTCGCTTTTCTTTTCCTCTCTCTGTAGATGCTGCCAGATTATTTTGAAATATGCCGTATGCTCTTTTGCTATAATGATGAGTCCATTACTATCGGTAGACATTGGTAGCAGAAAATCTTTCTCCTGTTTTTTAAAAAAGGAAATTATTCTATTTACTCCGTTAACGAGTTCCCTTTTAAGCATTTCGTCGTTTAGATCGATCGGGTCTTTTTTTGTACCATAGAAATAATCTACCATCTGCATGACTATCATTTTTTTAGTCCTACCCAATTTTAGGGAGATTTTTTCTAGTTTTTCATCTGTTGCTTTTGGGTATCGAACAGACTTAACATTGATATCTTCCATTACGTGTCTTCTTAAAAGTTCTTCTCCAACTCTATATTAAGCTTTACTTCACTTCCCAGCTTTGGATGCCATGAGGGCTTATATTTAATAAAGCCGCTTTCTTTCAACTCCTTGATATTTTTATGGTATGTAGAAACAGATTTTATCCTTGAAAATTGCATAAGCGTTTTTCTGCTTACATTAAAGGGGAGTGTTATATCCTCATGATAACAACATTGAACCAATGCAAGTAACATGCTTAAATGTGTTGAAAAAAAATGTGGCTGTTGTGATGCATGGGCAAAGTATCGACCCAATCCTTTGTGGTACAAGTTTTCATCTTTCGTCATTTCATTTCCCCTCCATCATCTTTTCAATTTTTTCCCTACTGTAAAACATGGTTCCCCCGACTTTCCGAAATGGCAAATTGCCATTTATACGCAAGTTCTGTAATGTTCCAGGTGAAATATTTAGCATTTTCCGAACCTCAGCGCTCCTTAACCATGATTTATTTGAGGCACCACTATTAGTTTTTAGAATATTTTTCATTTCATTCAGCATTTCTGTCTTGAACTGCTGCAAATCATCCATTGTAATGATGTCCATCTTCATAATTAGCTCCCTTCTTTTTTGATATATAAATAAATTTACATCTCCAGATTTTTAAATATTCAGTATACCCTTAGGGATACCGTTTCTTTTTTTTATCGGCCTTAAAGGCCGACAAGTATCCCCGGAGGATACTTGAAACCCCTGTAGCGATAGCTCGGGGCAAGCAAGTAGGGCTACTGTCCAACTTCCGCTTGCTCCTTTTTCCCAAAATGAAAAAGGACCTTTCTGCAAATGCCAATCCTCAAACGGTTAATTGAAATCCAATAAAGTTATCTCACTACCCAACATGGGATGAAAGGACGGCTCATACTCAAGAAGCTTATGTTCAACAAAATCAGTCATGCATTTATGGTATGTTACAAAAGATTGAATTGCTGAATATCGCATAAGTTCCCGCCTGCAAACCCTGAATGGATTTTGACTGGACGCTTTATCATGAAATATAAGTATAGCTGAGAATAAACTGATATGCGATTAATGGAAAGACTTGCTTCCACTGGCCAGTTGTAGAAAACAGGCTAAATGTGCTGCCGTGCTCATTATGAATTGCCGATTTCGCCTAACAATTGTTTGATGTCTGCCTTTGCATAGTAAAAAATACTACCAATTTTCTCATACGCGAGAAGTTCTTTGATTCGGAGATTCTGTAGTGTGCCAGGAGATATTTTCAAAATTTTCCTGACTTCTGAACTCCTCAGATATTATTTTTCAACGGTGTCCGTGTTCCTGAAAAGTTTCAGTTCCTCAAACAATTCTGCCTTGAATTTTTTGAGATCTTCGTTCGTTATTAAATCTAATATTGTCATAAAATTAAATCATTAAAGTTGAGTTTGTTTTTTAACTAGTGTTAACCAGCAATACAAACTTCGATACTAGAAATTGATTCAAATGGGGATAACGTTAGGGATATCTATCTTTTTAATAAAGTTATTGGTGAAATTTTTGATATCCACTTGGCACATCTCATGGCACTTATAATATGCGTCAGGTATTATTAATCAAGCCAAAGGAAATTTTTAACAAAAATTTTGTTGTTAAAAATTTTGACAATAAAAATTTTGTTAGTATATTTGCCAATAGAAATTTTGTCAAAGCATATAATTAATGGAAAATACCCTATATAATCCTGCATCATTAAGTAAAGAGGTGCTAATCAATAATTTTGTTGTGAGAACCGATATTTTTAAGGCAATATTCAATGCTGTAAATAGCACTTCTATTGCGGGTGATACAAAGCATTTTTTGGTTCAGGGCCAACGCGGCATGGGGAAAACCACATTGTTATTACGTCTAAAATATGAGATTGAAAACACAGCACCATTTAATGAGAATGTCATTCCTGTATTCTTCAATGAAGATTTTTACGATTTGACATCCCTATCCAATCTTTGGGAAAAACTACTGGAATATCTAGATGACTACTGGAATACAGGAGGTGCGTTATACGAGCACACCGAAGAATTTCTGGACGACAAAAACTATGAGAAATTATGCTACGAGTTCTTGATTGAAGAAATTGCAAAACGTCAGAAAAAATTGATTTTGCTTTTTGATAATTTTGGACAACTATTTATAGACAACCTGGATGAGAATGAAAAGAGTAGATTAAATTCAATTCTGCAAACTACAGATGAGTTTAGGATTATTGCCGCATCCGCTATTGTAATTAATGAACTTAACGACAAGCCAGAACCATTCTATAATGTATTTAAAATCCTTCCATTGGAAGGACTCACAAAAGAGGAAACATTTGAATTAATATGTAGCCTACAGGAGCAGGCTGAGCATAAGATAGACTTGCAGAAAAGCAAGGCAAAAATTGAGGCGTTATCCATTTTAACCGGCGGAGTTATTCGAACGCTGATGATGATTTACGAAGTGCTTCTAGTTGATAAGGACGGCACAGCATTACAGGATTTAGAGATGATTCTTGATAGAATAACACCATTATATAAGCACAGAATAGAAGATTTGCCGGTACAGCAGCGAAAGATCGTCAATGTTATCGCAAAACAATGGGATGCTATTGCAACAAAGGATCTGGTTGCTCAAATAAGAGAGAACGGAAAAAAAATGTCGGGTAAAATTATTTCGGCTCAACTTGCCCAACTTGAGAAAAACAATGTGATTGAAAAGAAAATAACCAATACCAAAAATCACTTATATCAATTAAAGGAACGTTTTTTCAACATATGGTATTTAATGCGTAATGGAGACAGAAAAGATAAAAGAAGAGTAAAGTGGCTTACCGTATTTTTGGAGCTGTGGTATGATGATGAGGCAGGCTTTGAACAATTTTTAACCCGTCATATGGAACTGCTGAAAACTGGGCAATACCATCCAAAATCTGCACTGTTGCTATCTGAAGCTTTGGCTAATTCTGAGAAACTGAATGTAATAACTCTAGATAATTTTTTGAATGCCACGGCAAAAATTCTCACAAAGGAACAAAGGAAGCAATTACCTAATATAAATAACAGGAAATTCGACGCTGCTATGGAGTTGTTTAAAAAGAAGGAACATAACCAAGCAATTCAGGTGATCAAAACTTTTGAACGGGAGGATTTTACGGCGCAAATTATGTTGCTTGCCAACTACCTACAACTGCAGCAGACAGATGAGGTCACCTCACTCCTTAGAAAACTGGAAGTCCCTGATGAAGAGTCAGAGATAACAACAATTATTCACACCATTGCTAACATAGCAATAAGTTATGGCCTTCCAAAAAAAGCGCTTGAGTTCATCGAGCACAAAAATATTGAAAGGGATGGTCACTATTACCAACTCGCGGGGGATGCTTATAGAAAACAGGAAAATTACGATAAAGCGGCAGAACATTACTCACATAGCCTAGAGCTTGGACACTATAACAGTTTCAAGTGCCTGATAGAGCTATATATTAAACAAGAGAACTACCAAATGATCGAGAAATTTGTCCGCGAGGCAAATAAATATCCGGTAATTGGTGTAAATAGGATACTTGGGCTAATATTATTAAAACAACCTGAAAAACCGCTGGTTAAAATTGCCCAGCAGATTTTTGCAAACATTTCGGAAAATGACATCAATCAGGATCCATACTTAATGGTATACAGAACTTTACTTGACACATACGATTCTGAACAAAACAGAATTGGGGTATCAACAGAATCCTTCGAGCAAATAGAGCAAGCATTTGATTTATTTAAAGACGAAGACAGAGAAAGTGAGGAATTTAAATTAACGATAAACATTTTGCTTTTTCAGCACATTTTAGTTACAAAAGATAAAAAAATGGTGATGAACATTCTCAGCAAGAAACCGCAAGAAGGTGATTGGGTGCTTGACAGTTTAACAGCATTTTCAGATATCTGGAGCGGTAAGTTTGAGCGAGGAATAATGTTGCTAAAAAAAGCTTTATCCCGCGATTTAAAGAAAGTTCTTAATGAGCCTTCTTTGATAGATGTGATCAACAATCCATTTCTATTGCTTATAGCCAAAAAACAAAGTATTAGATTATTAGAAATATTTAACGAATATGAAGAACTGCAAGAAATCCTAAAGCCGACATATTACGCATTGGTATCAACCCTGAAGAAAGAACTTCCTAACGAGATTTTAAAAATGGGCAAGGAACTGGAAGAGCCTGTTGCTAGTGTTGTTGAGAAAGTCAAGAAAATGAAAGTGGATTACAAATAACAATTGTTAAAAAAATATAAATGTGGATAAATTGCTAAAAAAAATAGCTATACAAAAAAGTATTTTTGTATAAAGAGATCAGGATGATAAATTAAATTCAGATATGGGAAGCGGGAAACTTCCCATACCGTGAAAAAAATTTTCATCGCACTAAAAAGCAATGAATGAGTTGGATCCTCGTTTGTTGAACAAAAGTAACAAACTTTAGTTTGCTGTCAAGTAACATAAGTATTATTTTTTTTCTGTGCCATAAGGTTACCGGTTATGCTGCCTCCGGAGTAATTAATCTAGTACCTACGTAAATAGTGCTAGGCATTTACTAATCATTTCTTAATAGAAAAGACATGAACAAAACCTACAAAGGGTATCATGAGAATACTCTATGGCGCACAGCTAAAACTTTGCTGCCGAAATCTTATGCAGTCTCCCAAACTGGTCGAGGCAACCAAATCTCAAACATTAAACCAGGCTTTGCAGCTACGGGGAAAGGGTTGCAGGTAATTTAAATGGCTCTTTTTACTATATCACTGAATCAGTTCATAGAGGCATTCAACGCAACGCCGAAAGGCAAGAGCAGAATTGTTAAGCAACAGATTAATGTAAACATATTCTTGACGCCTTGGTATCAATTGGCAAAAAACAGGATGAAATTATATTTCAGGGATGTTTCACAAACAACCGTCTTGACCCAGGCTTTGCTAGAGTTAAGAGCCCGTGTACCTAAGAATGACAAGGATAAGCGCAATATTTCTGTTTCTCAGGAGGCCATAACCAGAGTAGTGGGTATGCGTTTTGAAAACATACTGGATTTAGGTTATCAAACTATAAGCCCAGCTGTAAAACAAATAGATATCAACTGGATTGCAATTAATATCAATCCAGACATGATTTTCAAATATCAGGACGGGAACAAGGTCAGGCTTGGCGCATTAAAGTTTCATGTCTCAAAATCTAAACCGTTCGATAACACCCAATCACAGCAGATTGCCAATTTGATCAGAATGTACCTTGAACAGAAGATTGCGAAGCCCGGTGAGGTGGTAGATGAAACAATCTGCTAATCGTATGATGTATTTACAGATAGGTTAACGCCTGCCAATGGCAATATGTTATTAACTACCTCTGCAGCCAAAGCCTTATGTGATGAACTAACACAAATTTATAACACGCTATAATGATTGGTATGGAATTTTTAAAAGGGAGCGCAATATTTGGATTGGCTGTGGCGCTTTGGGACAAAATCAAAAGTTTCACATGGACGATACTTTCTATTGTTTTCCAGCGCGTTGAACTTACTACAGAAGATGTTCATGAGGCCGTCGTAAACTATCTAATTTCGAACTATGAACGTTCGAAAATTTACGACCGAGTTTACGGCGCAGATTATAGCCAGTTCCGTAACGGAAAGTATGCTTTGGTCGCTTATGAGAAATTCGGAGAAAAGTCCTTATTGTTTAAAAGCAAAAAGAGAATATTTTGGTTTATAAGGCCATTTTTTGTATTTAGTAAGAAGACGATGAGCTTCGGAAATGAGAATAATCCGAATGCTTCAGAATCGCAAAACAAGGTTTTAAGTGTGATTACATGCATTAGGGGAACACTAGACTTTGATGCGCTGATTTTGCAGGCGACCGATAACCGTAACTTGCTCAGTAGCAATCACGAGGACCAGATAGGGCAAATGGAACAGCAGGACCGTTTCAATATTTTTTATGTACCGGATTTAAATAGCGACAGTCATCATCGCTATGGTGGACATGACAACGGATTGCCCTGGTTTAAGCAATCAGCCTATCGATTGATTGGAAATAAACCTGAAGATTTAGGCCGTGAGTTTACCGGAAAAGGCAAAGCTTTGGATAATTTATTCTATCCAGCTGACATTAAAAATCTGATTGAAACAATCGGGAAATGGGTAAAAAGTAAGGACTGGTATTTTTCTAAAGGTATTCCATGGAAACGGGGCTGGCTTTTGCATGGCAAACCTGGAACTGGCAAAACTGCACTGGTGAGGGCCTTTGCGGAGGATTTAAATCTACCTATCTATGTCTTCTCTCTTTCTCAGCTAAGCAACAAATCTTTCACGTCAGCTTGGCGAGAGATGCAAACCAATACGCCTTGCATAGCCTTAATCGAGGATTTTGATAATGTTTTCCATGGTAGGACAAATATCAGCAAGAATGGCTTTTTCCCAAATCCAATGACCCACAATCATGGTGAACAAAGTAACGATAATACAGAAATATTCACACCCTTGACCTTCGATTGTTTGCTTAACTGCATCGATGGTGTAGACAAGGCTGGAGGCATTTTCACGATTATCACGACCAATGACATCACCAAAATTGATGAGGCCATCGGAAAGCCAACCAATAATGCTGGGAAGACAGGATTTATCTCCAGCAGACCAGGCCGCATTGACCAAGCTATTGAGTTGGGAAATATAACCAAAGAAAATAAAATTTTAATGGCGGAAAAGTTTCTAGGTGAATATTCAAAAGAACTGGCCGAAATTCATAAACATATTGAAACAGAATTAAAAGAAACACCTGCACAGTTTCAAGAATTGTGCTCACAGTTGGCGGTTAAAGCATACTGGGATTCGGAAGATGAAATTCAGCGCCAGATTGCGGAAGTTACTAAAATGGAAAGGAATATAAATCTAAACTAATCAAATGAAGTGCTTTAGTATTTAAGGAGGATTGCACTTACTATGCGTAAAAAGCACACAAAAGTAAATAAGCTAAATTTGATAGTTAAAAAAAGGAAATGAACTAATAACAATCATGGAAGTGACAGAAAAGAGTTGCTAGATGCGACCAACAGCTAGCAACTAAAATTTTTATCATTTGAACCTGGAAGGCAGAATGAAGTGAATCTGTAATTCGAGCGCGAATTAAAGCAATTTCTTTTGCAATTGAAAAAATATTAGGCAAAAGCCGTAATTCACTTCTCCTTCCAGTTTCTCTGTAGGTCTTTCGCGCCTGCCGTCCTGTACGAAAAAATGCTTGTAATAAATGTTTAGCTGATTTTCAGCGAGCAGACTTGATTGGATTTTACTGAACAGGTTTGTAGGTGGTGGTATCTTAAGATACCGAAAACAAATAAATACACAAATGGCTACAAATGGAAAGTCCGGCGATAACCGTCGGCATGGAGCAATTAGAGACCGCTCACAAACGTTCAATCCCACAACTAATCAGTGGGTAAAAAGAGATAGTGAAACTGGACGATTCATAGATGTTAAACAAGATGGAACGCCCTTCAAAGGTGTTAGAAAGGAGCATAAATAATGGCAAGATGCACAGCACCAGTGTATGGGCACCGAACCTCGAGTGGCGCGGATGCCTGCCCCGCTTGCGGAGGTCGTGGCAGGGGAAGTTATAGTAGCTACAGTTCATATTCTTCTTATTCGCCGAATTACTCGACTTATCCTTCTTCAGGTACAACTCGTAGCAATGGAGGCGGCCGTACCTCGAAACCTCGTTGGTCGAAGTCAAGTTCACCAGTGTATTACACTCCTGCTGAGGTTCGCACATTAACACCTGTCCGGGAAAATGTTGAAAGGCGTTCAACCTTGCCTGATTTGAGGGATGTATTCCTATGCCACGCTCGGGATGACCGTCAGGGTGCAGCCAAAGAGTTGCATGATTTACTGGAAGAAAATGGCGTTTCCGTATGGTTTAGTGAAAAGGATGTGCTGCTTGGCTCCCCTTTATTAAGAGAAATCGATAAAGGACTTGCGAAGTCCCGGGTTGGAATTGTGTTAGTTACCCCTGCCCTTCTGAAAAGGCTTGCCGGTGAAGGTATTGCAGACAAGGAACTTTCCGCTTTACTGGCTAGGGATTTACTTGTTCCAATAGTGCACAATACAGATTATGACGCCCTTCGTGAAGTAAGTCCATTGCTTGGGTCGAGAAGTGGCTTGAGCACAGTAGAAGATACTATGGCGGAGATAGCAGCAAAACTGGCAGAACTTGTTGCGCCCAACGAGGCATTACTAGCGTGCTAAATATTCCTCTGATTTGATGTCAATCCATTTCAAAAAATGGCGATTTTCTAGATGAAAATTGTCATTTTTTTTTATCAAACGGTTATTAGGCAAGTTTTGAGTGATTCGGTGAGTTCGAAAATGAAAACCTACCAAATAATATCAATAAACAGCTTTTTATACTTTGGTAATTCTCCCTTGCGGATATATCCATCCGTAAATAGTTTGTCTTTTTCCACTCTTGATCTCAGATTTCTACATTTTAAACTTAATCACTCATAATTGATTAAGTATTTAATAGAACTATTACTTTTTATCTTATTCAGATGAATATTCATTGTTTTACAGGATTTTATTCAGTTCATCACTGCTCGGTGCAGAGGTATTTTTATTTATCAAATCTTCGCAAATAGCTTTGAGGTTGAGATTTCTTAAATATGAATAGACTAAATTAATATCAAAACTACCCTTATCTATTTCGATTTTAAAAATTCTTTCAGGTTCAATTTGTCTAATAGACTTGAAGTTGCCTTTCACGGTTATACTTGTACTATTAGATACCTCTTCGAAAGAACTACTATAGCCTGCATCAATCAGTTCCGCCTCCTGCTGTATGTTTTGAAAGTTAGTTTTAAAATAAGTTTCATGATTGTTTCTATCGTAAACTTTTAACACCTCTTCGAAAAGCCAGAATTTGTAGGAGGTAACATCTTCAATATCGAAAATAAATCCTTCTCTAGGCCACCTTGCTACTCCTAGATGATTATAATCATTTAAATAAAAAATTTCTTATTCATTATTTTAGGCAAGAGCTTTTTACTTTCTAGAACTAGAAATATACAATCTAAAATATAATCATCATCAATATTAGCGATTGTAAGATAATCCTTATTATAATCGTCCTTACCTACGCGCGACATGTCAGAGTAGCGAATAAAAATTATACTATCTTCGATAGTTTTTGCAAGTATAGATTGCTTTGGATATAAGAAAAAATTGCTCATAGAATATTTAATCAAGATATTATTTGCTAGTTAAACCTTTAAAGTCAATACTTACGTTTATCCCTAATTAATCAAACACGTAATTCAATAGGTAAGGATGTATATGGTTCATGGCGTGTTACCTTTGAATGTTCAGACTCAATAATGGACTCTGTTATTTCCAAAAACCAATAAGTAGTAAAGATTGTAAAAGAATCTTCTAAATAAAAAATCTCTTAAGGAATCAAACTAAATAATTAAGAACCTGAATTGCTCTTAGTCGACTTCTCCAATTTAGGTCTTCTATACTGATAATAATTTTCAGGTATTAATGTGCTGTCTTTTCTGCTACAATAAAGTTTATCCTGAATTTGGCGTAATTGTGCCATTTTTGGTATTGTATTTAATAATTGAAGTTTTCTAGCGGCTTTACGTACATCTTCCAAAGATTTTGCTGCTTTCTGATTGTCCTTTATCAATTTAATCAATATCACTATCAATGGCAGTGAGGGCATAATGAAATTGACTAGATAACTTTGTAAAGTTATATCAATTATGGTGGCAACTGTAAATGAGCCTATAACTACGACTAAACATATAAGTATACAGTCATTCTTGAAATGATACCTTAATTTACGATCGTATTCAAGGTTTGTCTCTTGGCATCGAAGCACTGCTTGTTCATGAACTAACCCTTTTAATTCTATATGATACCAGTTAGTCAAAGCTGCTTTAGGGTTAAACATATACTTCTCCTCGGCATCTTCTATGATTGAGTTTTCTGGCTTTTCACCGCTATTTGTTTCATTCCATTCCATGCCATACAAACTGCAATCAAAAAGTTCCTGTACTTTAGCACCGTTAATTTTAGCTTTAGAAAGATAACTTGACAAAAACAATAAATCAAATAATGTTATGCCTACTGATATTAAACCAACCCATACAGTTAGATCCACTTGCCAAAAGTCTTTAGCTAATAGTTTGATAAAATTCAAAAATATAACAACGATTATCGTTATAGTCAGCTGCAACCTATATATTTTTTTGGCATCTGCGTAGATCACTCGTTGCGCTTTTAGCAAACGCATATTTTCAGGAAGTTCCTGCTTTGTTTTAATGTCGTTCATATTGCCCGATTTTATATCGCATAATATGGAAAATCCGAACCAAATATTTCACGCCATTTAGCTATTGATTCTTTCTGCTTTCCGTCTGTTTCTAACTGTCTTGCCTCGGTTGAACGATTATAGTCTAGTGCTGCTCGATCCTTTATTGACCGGCGCTCATCCCAAGAAAGTGTATTCAAATTCCCTTGAAAACCTTTTGGATCATTTAGTGAATTGTCAATTTGGTTGTAGATGTAAGCAAATATTTTTGGCACTTCTACATCGATGTATTTGCTACTAGTAATTCCGTAGGTATCATAGTATTGCAAAATCAGGCACTCTAGAAAATATGAACCCATCGTGTATGCCGTGCGCCGTTTAGTCCAATACTTCATAATTCTAACTACATCAAGAACAGAAATGTCCTGCTTACCATTAATCCTAGTTGTACGTTCTTTATCAATCCTTGGATCAGTAGGTTTCCAATTTCCACTTCCATCGGGTATCAGAAAAAAATCACTCCCGTCTTCTGGGCTTGTAATGAAACAAGGTACGATATCATATACCCATTCGTAACCCAACTCCAAAGTTACAGCCTCTTGGTTCCGTTTTATCTCTGCTTTTTTATATGAAGGAACCTTACTCAAATATTCTTTAAATTTATTAATTACTTTGATGGAATTGAGCGTATCTGTGCCAAGGTTACACAAAGCCCTTTGTTTATCTGCATCCTGAGGGACATGAATTGTATAGCCACCTGTCAAATTTGAGTTCCTCCAATTACCCTGAGCATGGAGAACAATCATTAAGTCAATATCGTCTAGAGGTCTTGTTTTGGTTTTACGAGAAAAAGAACCGTAGTCTATGTTGGGTAAATCAGGATGTAAAACTAAAAATTTTCCGTCATTAGGAAATCTTTGTATCTCACTTATAAGATTAGCTTTACTTCTTTTGGCAATATCATTTCTGTCGGGGTCTAATCTAACTTGAGTTCGCATGAATTCATCAAATGCTGCATTTACTGTCGAGGCCATAATTTAGTATATTTAGTGTGAATAAAGCATAATTAGGAAAATTAATTGTAACTATGATGTATAGTTATCAACATATCGTGTTGATTGATATATAGTTGTATTAGACCTAGAACATCTTATTGCTCATATTACATCAGCATAAAAAATATCTGAGTTCGGTACATTGGATGATCCAGAAATAATTGAACACCATGTTACTGGCATTAAGAGATTAGAATAAGATGGTTGGCGTGGACTATATTACTAAATTTATTTGATTATTTTTAGAATAATACTTACATTCACTAAAGCATTTACAGCTAAAACGTACAATTAAAAGGTGAGCGATTCGGTGAGTACTTAATCGAAAAGCTTATTTAAATATTGATAGTGGGTTTTTAAGGTATAAAAGGTGATCCCAGCGGGATCACAGAAAGCCTTACAGAAATGTAAGGCTTTTTTGTTTAAGGTATTCTATATAACGAAACTCGGAAATACTAAGACTATCCCATTTCCAATACTGATAGAATGTTACCAGCAGGATCTTTAAACCAGGCGATGTTTGGTCCGCCATTCCCTCTCGATATACCTTTTTCATCAGTTTTTAAATATTCTTCGTCGTACTTTTCAAAAGTTACACCTTTTTCAATCAAAGTATCAACAGCAATATCGATGTCATCGACAGGAAAATTAAGTACTGTAAAAGTTGCTGCTACATGATTAGGTTTAGGATAAATCATGATATTTGCTGAGCCAGCAATTTCAAGTTCAATAATTCCCATTGGGTTATCCTTTACGATTAATCCAAGTGTGTTTTGATAAAAATCTTTTGCTTTAGGAATGTCGTTTACTGCGAACGAACTAAATCCTTTCGAATTTTTTAACATAATTATTTTCTATTTTAAGAGTTCCATGCACCAAGTAACCGGCGGATGACAATAATTTCTGCAACATGATAAGCATTATGATCAGCAATTTGCAAAGCCTCACGTAGAATATTTTGTCCTTCTCCATGGGGTATTGTTTCAAATAAATCTTTCGATTCTAAAAGCGAAATAAACTCCGATAAATCCTGGCTTATTTGATTTAAACTTTCCAACCATTTTTCTTCACTTTCTGGTGCAAGCGCTTTAACCCAGTACTCATCGGGCCATTTTGGCGATTTATGGCTTCCATCTTTACTAAATTCTAACATATCCCATTCTGCAATTCTGATATGTTCTACTAACTGCCAAATGCTGTATGGAAGGCTATCTGGTTTTTCACCTAACAAACGGAACGGTAAACCAGCCACCGCATCTTTAAAACCAACATGAGCTGAGCCGCCATGTAACAACTTTTTTAATTCGGCAATTAATATTTCTTTGCTTTCCATAATTAAATTTTGTCATTTCTTTATAACAACAATTAAAAGGAACTTCAGTTTTTTACAATTATTCATCAATTATTTTAATTTTGAGAATGACATTCATCGATTCCTTCCCAATCCTTAAAAATTATACCTATTTAAATACTGCAAATTCAGGGCTCTTATCAACCGAAGTTGCGGAATGGCGCAGAAAGCATGATTTTGAATTTACTCAAGAAGCTAATTTTTTCAGGGCAAATAGCCTGAATGTTATGGAGCAACTGCGATTGAATTTATCGGAAACATTTGGCACAAAAAAAAACAACACATTTTTAACGCCGAATTTCTCTAGTGGATTTAACTCAATATTGGATGGTTTAGAACCCAATAACCGAATTTTATTACTTCAGGAAGATTATCCATCATTAAGTTTTCCGGTGACCAGCAGCGCATTTAAAACTTTCGAAATTCCTATTACAGCAACTTTAGAGGACGATATTTTTTACGCCATAGAACAATTTAAACCGACCGTTTTTGCCTTCAGCATGGTTCAATATATTAGTGGGTTAAAAATGCAAAGCGATTTCATAAAACTCCTCAAAGTGAATTTTCCTGAATTGATTCTGATTTCTGATGGAACTCAATTTCTTGGAACTTCAGCCTTCAATTTCGACGAGTCAGGGTTAGATGCGCTCATTGGAAGTGGTTATAAATGGCTTTTAGGTGGCTATGGAAACGGGTATATTTTCTTATCTGATTCACTGCAAAGCCGTATTTATAAAAACAGAAAAACATCGCCTTTGCCAATTGCTCCATTTTTAAATGGAAGGGACTATTTATCGTTAACACTGGAGCCGGGCCATTTAGATAGTTTAAATTTTGGCACACTAAACCAGGGAATAAATTACCTGAAAACTATAGGATTTGACTTTATTGAGGAAACTAGTCAGGCTCTAGCTGAAAAAGCCAGGAAAGCATTACACGCCAAAGGTTTACTAAAAGATTGGATGATTGAAAGAAAAGAACAGTCTACAATTTTAAGCCTACCACTGGAAAAAAATATTGTTGCCCGATTAAACGAGGAGAAAATAATTTGTTCACCCAGAGGAACCGGTACAAGAATATCTTTTTATTTTTACAATACGGAGAATGATTTAAACCGACTATTAGAAATATTGGATTAATCAACTTTCCAAATGGCATCAACGAAATATTTTCGCTCATCAGAAAAGTATTTTACCACTTTGAAGCCGGAAGCAACTGCAAGATTTTCAATCTCTGGCAATGAATATTTTTGGGAAATTTCCATGAAAATGTGTTCATTTTTTGCAAATTGAAATTCTGAATTGCCAATAGTAACCTTTTGATGTTTCAAGCTGATAAGATAACTTTTACAGGCGCCACTTTCCGGATCATAGGATGCATAATGTTCAAACGAACTTAGATCGAAATCAGCACCTAATTCCCGGTTCATTCTTTTAAGCAGGTTTAAATTAAATGACTTGGTTATTCCGGTTTTATCATTGTAAGCACTTAAAATTTGCTGTGGATTTTTCTTGAGATCAAAACCTATAACTAATATGTCATCAGGAGAAAGGATTTTCTTTAAATTGATGCAAAAAGCTCTTGCATCATCCACATCCATGTTACCGATGTTTGCACCCATAAATAAAACAACTTTTTTCCTGTCGGAAATTTCCGAAGCTTTCTTTAACTGGTCGAAATAATCACCATTTAATCCCAGGAAATTCAATTCAGGCAGTTTATTAGGCAATTGAAACTGCAAGTCGGATATTACATGTTCCGAAATATCGATTGGAAAATATTTAAAATTAAATTTTTTATCGATAAGCATTTTAAGCAGATGAATGGATTTCGTGGCATCTCCAGCACCTAATTCAATCAAATCAAAAGCTACTCCGTCATCAGAAATTACCTCAGCAATGCTTTCGGCCTGGTTTTGCATTATTTCCATTTCAGCGTTCGTTAGGTAATATTCATCCATTTTCATAATCTGCTGAAAAATAATATCTCCGGCTTCATCATAAAAATATTTAGAATACATTCGCTTAGGTTCTGCGTTTAAACCTTCCAACGTTTCTTGTAAAAACCTTGTATTATTTATTGTTGCTTCTTGGGTTGTAATGAACATAAAAATTTATTTAGCAAGGCGAATGCCTGTGTATTGCCATCTTAAATGTGGGTGAAAAAAATTTCTGTATGTAATGCGGCTATGTTGATTGGGGGTGGCGATGGAGGCCCCACGCAAAACTTTTTGGTTAACCATAAATTTGCCGTTATACTCACCAATTGCTCCAGGTGCTTTGCTAAATCCAGAATACGGGAGATATGCACTTTCGGTCCACTCCCACCTTTGACCCCAATTTAAGTTTTTAGCCGCTACCTCCCATTCAAATTCTGTAGGCAATCTCATTCCTTTCCAACTTGCAAAAGCATAGGCTTCGTAGTAACTAATGTGCGAAACGGGTTGCGCTAAATCTAATTCCTTTAATCCCTTTAGCGTGTAGTTGAACCATTTTTCATCGATTTTGTGCCAGTACATAGGGTAAACGATTTTATTTGTGTTAACCCAATCCCAACCTTCAGCATGCCAAAAACTGAAGTTCTGATAGCCACCATCCTCAACAAAATTTAAATATTCCTGATTGGACACCAGTGATTTGCTTATTTCGAATTCATTTAAATAAACTCTATGTCTGTTTAGTTCATTGTCGAAGCAAAACTCATGGCCATCAAAACCAACTTCATAAATGCCTTCTGAAACCGTCAAAAAGCCATTAGCAGAAAGAAAATCATCAGAACTTTCAGATTTGGACGCACTATAAATGGGAAACAATGGATTATTACCCAATATATATTTGATGTCGGTTAGCAACAGTTCCTGATGCTGCTGCTCATGGTTAAAGCCCAAAACCACTAACTCTTTAACGTGATCATCAAGTTCCTGAGCAAGAAATTTAACCATCTCATTATCTACGTACTGTCTGTACTGGTAAACTTCGTCTACACTTGGCCTGCTTAAATTCCCCCTGTCGGTTCGGATAACCCGATTGCCAACTGTTTCATAATAACTATTGAAAACATAATTGTAATCCTCGTTATAAACCAGATAACTAGAGTCGAAAGCTTTTAATATAAATGTTTCAAAAAACCAAGTTGTGTGGCCTAAATGCCACTTTGGCGGACTAACGTCAACCACCGGCTGAACTACGTAATCTTCTGTTTGTAAAGGATCGCAGATTTCTTCGGAATACTTCCGAATGCTAAGGTATTTTTCAACAAAACTCATTAATTTTTATCGAGATAGTTTTTAAGGTCTGTAATGCTATTAACATCAATATCAGCGGATTGTTTTTGCCGCATCATCAATGCATAAGAATTATTAAAGCCTATAGGTTTTAGCCATTTGATTTTGTATTTTTTTAAAAATTCAGCACTCACATAATTATAAGTTTCATCTTTATCTGGTGTTATTTTTGCCACAAGTTTTGCATCTGGCTTCAAGATTGCCAGGAGCCCGGTTCCGGTATATTCAGGGTAAAAATCAATCTGGTTATTGATTAGTGCATCAAAGCAAATTTTTGTGCCACCTAAGCCAGTTTTTGTTTCAACCCGATAATTAGTATTACCTCTTATAAGCATACTGTAAATCTCCGCCAAAATATATTGTTCGCCAAAAATTTTAGAGCCAATTTTCACAACGTCCCCATTACCATTTTTAGGTGCTTTGAACAACTTATTGTCGACTAGGAAATCTTTTGCAACACGAGTTGGCGTTTGATGAAGGTAATCTGTTCGGTAGTTTAAATCAGTCATAACCGAATCATTTATTTTCCCCGATAGAAGATTTAAAGTCTGCTCCAATTCTGGAAATTTCTTTAAAGATGATTCGAGCACAATTGGTGCAGCATAATAGGGTGGAAAAATCCCTTTATCATCTTTTAGTATTTTAAGCCCGAACGCTTTTAATCGACCATCTGTGGAATAGCCGCTAATTACATCAAGTTCTTTTGAAAAAGCAGCCTTATACATCACCGCATCACTAATTACAACAGTTTTAATTTTCAATCCGTAAGCTGATTTCAAACCTAAGTCTCCATCTTGCCTACCCATAAACTCGGGTGTAAAGCCAGCTTTTAAATCAGATCCGGCCGCAGTTGGCAAAATATAAAAACCAGCCAGAATCAGAAGGCTAAAGGGTAATATAAAGAGCAATTTCCTGAGCTTCTTAAAATTCAACTTCTGTGTCAGCCCAAGTAAACCATCAAGAATAATGGCTAGCAAAGCCGCAGGAATTGCACCTGCCAAGATCATGTTCGTATTATTCAGCGAAATTCCTCCAAATATAAATTCACCTAAGCCGCCTGCTGCGATATACGATGCCAAAGTTGCCACGCCTACGTTTATAACTGTTGCCGTCCGGATTCCAGCCAAGATAACAGGCATAGCCAATGGAAGTTCTATCTTGAATAAAACTTGTTTCTTACTCATTCCCAAAGCTTTGGCAGCCTCTATAACATGTTTATCTATTCCAATAATACCTGTATAAGTATTGCGAATAATTGGTAACAAAGCATATATTAACAAAGCGACTATTGCAGGCTTTGCCCCAATACCTAAAACAGGAATCATAAAACCGAGCAAAGCGATGCTTGGTATGGTCTGTAAAACTCCGGCAATACCGAGCACAGCGCCCGAAAGTCTTCTTTTCCTGGCAATTAAAACACCTAATGGTAAACCAATTGAAACAGCAAAAATTAGTGAGATAAATGTTAAACCAATGTGTTGTAAAGTTTGATTTAATAACTTATCCGATTCTAGCAACATGAATTGCCATAAGGTTTGTTGTTGTTCATTCATGGAGGTGGCTGTTTTTAAACTGATTAAACGCACTTGTTAAATCATGAAAGTTCACCTTTTTGGAAACACCTTCTTTGCTGCAAAAAATCAGCTCAGAAACATTAGCTGATTGTAATTTTTCCATTGCATCCCAAACGGTGAGTTCCGGGCTAAACCTAATTCCATCTACTTTGGAAGCTTCTGGTAAACTGTTCCAAACATCTTCAATACGAATTATCTTAAATTCGAGTGCCAATTTCTCTCCCTCCAGAAATTTTGCTGAAAAATTATTAGCAGGATTAAAAAGAAGTTCTTTTGGTGTACCAATCTGCATTATTTCGCCTTTATCCATCAAACAAATTCTATCTCCAAGTTCAAAGGCTTCCTGCACATCGTGTGTAACCATTACAATGGTTTTTCTTTTCAACTCCTCTAAATCTTTAAATTCTTTCCGGATACTATTTCTGGTAACATTATCGAGGGCGCCGAATGGTTCATCCATTAGCAAAACCGAGGGATTTGCAACCAAAGCCCTGGCCAAGCCAACGCGTTGTTGCTGCCCGCCACTTAACTGATTTGGAAAAAGTTTTAAGCTATCTTGTGGTAAATGAAGTTTCTCTATCAACTCGTTAATTCTGTTCGCTGTCTCACTTTTTTTCCAACCTAACAACTTTGGAACAACTGAAATATTTTCTTCGATAGTATAGTGCGGAAAAAGACCGGTATTTTGCATTACATAGCCAATCCCTTTGCGCAGTTTTTCAGGATTTTGCTTGGTAATGTCTTCGCCATTAATAAAAATTTGACCGTTATCAGGTTCTATAAGGCGGTTTAACATTTTAAGTGTCGTCGTTTTTCCGCAGCCGCTTGTACCCAATAAAATCAAGTTTTCATGTGCCTTAACTTCAAACGAAATATTGTTTACGGCAATTGTTTCGCCATATTTTTTACTAATCCCTTTAACTTCAATCATAAGTTAATCTTCGATTTTCATAAAAAGGTTATTGAGCGATTCTGAATAAGTTGGATGTGCAAAAACGCAATAACGTATTCTATCGTAGGTAATTTTGCCTTCCATTGCCATTTGCAGCACAGACATAATTTCTCCGCCCTCTGATGCAAGGATTGCAGCTCCTAATATTTTTTTTGTTTTTACATCAACTAACGCTTTCATAAGACCTTTGGTTTGCCCAGTTTCAATACCACGGGCAACTGATGACATTGGTAAAACAGCTACCTTATATTTCAGTTTCTGCTCTTTAGCTTCCTTTTCCGACAATCCAATTCTACCTAATTGTGGGTCGGTAAACATACAATACGGAACTGGCCGCTCATCCGTTTTATAATCTGTTCCTTCAATTAAATTCCGGTAAACAATTGTGTAGTCATTGTAGGCAATGTGTGTAAATGCCGGACCGCCTTTTACATCACCCAAGGCAAAAATTCCTTTCACATTAGTTTCCAACTTCTGGTTAACAAGTATATGTCCTTTATCATCCATTTTTACACCGCAAAACTCCAAGCCTAATTTGTCTGTTTGTGGCGCTCTTCCAATGGCAATTAAAATATGGCTTGCCGATATCTGCTTAGTCGTTTTGCCAATTTTAACCTCAACTTTAATACTTTTTTTACCAACAGACTTAACCGTATTCACTTGTGCAGCAGTAATTATTTCTATTTTTTCTTCCTGCAGAATTTTAGTTAGCGACGCAGAAACATCCCTGTCTTCTTTTGCAATAATTGAATTCGATTTTTCGATAATTGTCACCTTACTACCGAATCTGCTAAACATTTGGCCAAATTCCAAACCGATATAATTGCCTCCGATAACTACTAAATGCTCAGGAATTTCATCGAGTTCTAAAATACTTGTTGACGTTAAGAACTCTGTTTCATTTAGTCCTTCAATATCTGGAATGATGGTTTTAGCACCTGTATTTATAAAAATCCAATCTGCGCTTATAGTTTCCTGCTTACCGTTTTCCAATGAAATTGTAATTTCTTTCTTTCCGGTAAATTTCGCCTCACCCATGTAAAGCTTTAATCCTTTTGTAGTTTCAATGCCCTTTTCAGCAGCGCCTCTAAATTGTTCAACAATTTTATTCTTGCGTGCTATAATTTTATTGAAATCAACTTTCACATTTCCTGTTTCCACCCCTAAAATTTCAGATGTTTTAGCCTGAAATACCATCTTTGCCGACGCAATCATGGCTTTAGTGGGTGTACATCCATCGTTTATACAAGTACCTCCAATAACTCTTTTTTCGATAATAGCAGTTTTCTTTCCCGCCTTTGCAAGTTTTTTTGCTAAGGGCACTCCTGCCTGGCCGGCACCTATAACTATTGCGTCGTAGTGTTTCATAATTTTAAATTAGAGCCGTAAATAAAAGCAGGCCATAAAAAGATAACCAGAATTTAGATTCAATGTTTCAATTTACAAACAACCGGTTAAATTTTAATCTCAAAATTGATTAGCTTTAATTTTAAATATAATAATATGAACCAGCAAAAACAAAATCTCAAACAGTGCTTATTTAAAACAACAATATTTGTTTGTTTTCTATTTATCTCGAGCCATGTATTTGCGCAAAAAGAGCTAAGTCCGAGAGCAACCTATCCTGATTTATTTGAAAAAATTCAATTGGCGAGCATTTATCCCGATAGCAAATCGTTTGCGGATGCAATTCCGAAAATGCCACCTTCGGAAATAATGAAAGCTTACAAATCACAGAAAGATTTAAAGGAATTTAATTTAAAAGCGTTTGTTGATAAATATTTTTCTATACCCGAGAATCATAATGCTGTTTATCAATCGGCCATTAGCGCAGGTATTGAAAAGCATTTAGATACCCTATGGACGGTACTTAAAAGAAATCCCGATACGGCAACGAAGTTTCAAACATCTTTGCTTCCTCTGCCGAAACCTTACATTGTTCCTGGAGGCAGGTTTCGGGAAATATATTATTGGGATTCATATTTTACCATGTTAGGTTTGCAAAAGGCAGGTAAAACTGTAATCATGAAGGATATGATTGATAATTTTGCGTATTTGATTGATAAATACGGCTTCATCCCAAATGGTAACAGAAGTTATTATTTAACGCGTTCTCAACCACCGTTTTTTGCAGCAATGGTTCAATTACTTACGCAAAATAATACTAACTCTAAATTAAGCGATTACAGGAATGTACTAGAAAAAGAGTACGATTTTTGGATGAAAGGATCAGCAGATTTAAAAAATGGTGAAGCTGCCGATCACGTCGTTAAACTAGCGGATGGAAGTATTTTAAACCGCTATTATGATGCTGGCGACCAACCCCGGGAAGAATCCTATCGGGAAGATTTTGAAGCTGCAAAATTGACAAAGCAAAAACCCTCCGTATTCCTTCGTAACGTGCGTTCGGCAGCAGAATCTGGATGGGATTTTAGTAGCAGATGGTTTGCCGACGGAAAAAGCTTCAATCAGATTATCACAACAGACTTACTGCCAGTTGATTTGAACACATTGATTTACAACCTAGAAATCGCTATATCTGAGGCAAATAAACAGGCTGGTCATCAAGCAAAAGGAATTTTATTTGCTGCTAAAGCCAGTAAACGCAAGGCTGCAATTCTTAAATATTTCTGGAATCAGGATCAGAATTTTTTTACAGATTATAATTGGAAAAGTAAGCGATTATCCAATCAAATTACCTTAGCTGCTTCATTCCCACTTTTTTTTAAAATTGCAACCCCAGGTCAGGCAAAAGCTGTTTCAGCAAGAATCGAAAAGGATTTTCTAAAAGCAGGCGGCCTGATAACGACCCAAACCACAACTAAACAACAATGGGATGCGCCAAACGCCTGGGCGCCTTTACAATACGTGAGCATTCAAGGATTAAAAAATTATGGTTATAACAAACTTGCTGATACGATAACCGCCAGATGGATAAAGCAAAACGTAGCAGTTTTTAAAGACACCGGCAAATTAATGGAGAAATATAACGTAGTTGAAACTTCAGGCAAAGGTGGTGGCGGTGAGTATCCTTTACAAGATGGATTTGGTTGGACTAATGGTGTACTTTTAAAACTTATGAAAGAGTAAGGCCTAATTTTGTCAAATTGAACTTGTCGGATATTTACCGGTTCGACAAGTTCAAAACGATAATTCTAATTTTTATTCAGAACAGTAAAGGTTTTCCTCTCCACGCCAACGCCGGTAATTTTTAAAGATTTCCATTTAGGAGGTAAAACGCTGGGTATTTGAATAATTCCTTTGCTGGTAATATCCAAACCTCCAAATCCCATCATCATAGTTTGTAAAACCCCTCCGGCTCCGGTAGCGAAATATGGATTTGTTCCACCTTTGGTTTCTGCAATTACCCTGAAAGGTGGGTTTAAGTTTGGCTGATAAGCTTCAGTAAAATATTTATATGCTTTTTCAGCATTTCCAGTCCTGGCGTATAACAACGCAAAAATAGCATGTGTCATTGCAGGTGTACCTTCATCAGGAATTCTGGTTTCATAGTAAGCCAAATCCTTAGTAATCTGATTCTTATCCGATATAAATTTAAGTGGATATGCCAGCAAATTCACATCAGCCTGTTTAATACCTTCACCGTTATAATTCGCATGTTCCTTAGTTACACCATCCGGAAAAGACAAAATTGGGATGTTTTTTTCAACTAATTCCCAATCTTTATTCTGAGGAAAACCTAAAATTGTTGAAGCCAGACTAGCATTTTTAAGGTTCAATTTAGCTGCTGCATTTGTAAATGCATTATTATCTACATTTTCAGCCCATTCATCTGCGGCAACTACATTTTTTATTTCAAATTTGTTCGGTCCGTTGCGCTCTACCCTACTCGCCCAGAAATCCGCAGTTTGAGACAAAATAGGCCAGCCCTTTTCTTTGAGCCAAACTTTATCCTGTGTTACACAGTAATAATTCCATGCGGCTAAAGCCACATCGGCAGATATATGATGTTCGAAAGGACCACTTAAAGCCCACACAGGTGTTTCTTCCACGCCGGTATCCGCACTTTCCCATGGATACATTGCACCTTTAAATCCATGTGAAAAAGCATTCTGCCTCGCAGCCTCTAATCTTTCAAATCTATATTCAATTAATGATTTTGCAATATCGGGATGAAGGACAAGCAATGCAGGAAACATCCAGATATCGGTATCCCAGAAAACATGTCCGTTGTAACCTAAACCTGATAAACCCATTGGTGATGGTGAATATGAAGTTCCGGCACGGGAGAAAGATGTAAGGTGATACAACATATTATGAACATCCTGTTGTGCCTGAGGGTCGCCTTCAATTTCAATATCCGATGTCCAAAGCTCATCCCATGCAGCATTATGATATTTAAGTAAGCGGTCATGACCTTCTAGTTTTGCAAAAATAGTCATCCTTTCGGCCTCATTAAGTGGGTCGGCATGTTGAGTAGAACTTATTGTGCTACCAATAACGGTGTATGTATAGCTTTCTCCGGCCTTTAGTGCTTTACTAAATTTCATTAAATGACTATTGTTATCCCACATTTCATGGATTATCTTCGGCTCATTACCGTGGGTCTCTGTAAATAAAAAACTGTTCGAAGCGCATAGTTGCAACTTACCTGTCGGGCTTTTCGCAGTTGAGGTAAGCAAACTTAGCGTAACATGCGGCCTGTCTATTTCGTTATAATAATTCTCTACATCACGAAGTGCATCAGGCGTTTCCATTACACTTGCAGCAGTAAACTTTAAATCTTCACTGGCAGTAATTGTTACATCCATCAATACTGTAAATGGCAAATGGCGGAGAGCGTAATAAGTATATTTAACAGTCGCCTTTTTACCGTACAGCAATGATGTGGTGAAGGCTGCATGCTTCATATCTAGTTGTTGCTGCATGTTGCTGGTATTTTGTTCATCAAGTCGCTTACCATCAATTTCGACATACATATTTAATAGGTTGAAACCGTTTAAGAAATTGCTTACCCGACCACGGCCATAAGTATCAAATGTACCTGCCAATACCACATTTTTAACTTTAAAGGGTTGCGAAGAAGAAACAATTCCAATAATACCATTGGCAGCTGTTATTCCAAAATATTTATTCGGATCGATTTTATCGGCATTTATTTTCCATGGATCTTGGGCGTTTAAATTTAATGCCGCAATTAAAAGAAAAAAGAGAAGTATATTTTTTTTCATAGATGTATGCGCTGGAGAAAATGTAAAATTTAAATAAACAAGAGGCTGAACTTGTTATCGGATAAAAGATCTTTTAACAAGTACAGCCTCTTAGTTTCAGGTTGTGAATTAATATCCTGGGTTTTGAACTAGGTTTGGATTTCCAAGCTGATTATCAGGAATTGGGAACACTAAATATTTAGCTTCACTAGCTGGTTTTTCTTGCCATGCCGCCAGAAATTTCCCAAACCGGATTAAATCCTGTCTTCTGAAACTTTCCCAGTAAAGTTCACGACCACGTTCATCTAACAAAACATCTAATGTTAAGGTCGTTAATACTGAGGCACCTCTAATTGTTCTGATAGAATTTACAATGGTTAGGGCAGCTGCAGCTTGTGAGGTTCTTAATTGAGCTTCTGCTTTCATTAGCAAAACATCCGAATAACGGAAGTAAACCCAGTCATTGTCGGGTTTTCTCGAACCTGCATTTGCATAGTCAATTGGATATTTTATTACCCTTATACCTGCAACTTCGAGGTGGTTCGGATCGCGTTCGATAATCGAAACTTCAGGTGTAAAGGCTAAAGGGTTGCCTTTTCTGTCTTTCAAAGCAACACCATTTTGGTCAACCTGCTGGCCTACCAAAAAACCAACACGGATACCAGAAATATTTGTCTGTCCGGTGTAGCTTCCGCCCCTTCTTTTATCACTCGCCTCAAACTTATTGTAAAAATTAGATAATGATGAGAAGCCATTGTAACCATTAGGATTTTGGTTGTAATGTGTAGTACATTTCCACTGCCCATCTAAATCGCTACCAGATGAACCTGCGATATTTTGTGCTGTAAAAATGTTTTCTTTAGATAAAACATCATTTGTTGGCGCAAAATTATCAAAGTAATTGGCATTTAAAACATATCCACCAGTTGAAATCTCATCAGCTAAAGTAATTACTTTGGCCATATCTGCCGCATCAAAAGTTGGCGCAGCACGGTTTAAGAAGGTACCCTTATTTAAATAAACTTTCATTAAGAGCGTTTTAGCTGCATTTTTATTTGCCACATTTGCGGGGCCAGCTGGTAAATCAGGAATTATTGCAGTTAATTCGGTAATTAAATATGCAACTTCATCTGCGGCATTCCTTACACGCGAGGGTTTAGTAACATCTTCTCCCGCATCCCTGTATGGAACTTGTCCCCAGCCATCTAAAATAGAAAACTGCGCAAAAGCACGTAAAAATCTTGCTTGTGCAGCCTGCGCTGGTGCCGGACTAGCGCCCAAAACGCTGGTTGCAACATAAGAAATACTATTTAAATCTCTAAAAACATCAGATATTCTTGAATGGTCCGGAGCCCATTTATGTAAGTGTAATGAACGCCATGCACCATTATCATCCCAGTCACCAGCCCGAGTTGGTACAATTAATTCATCTGATGTAACCTCTTGCAAGGCAGACCAGTTCCACGGCGCCTGGTAGGGGCCAATCATTGCCGCATAAGTAGCACTTAATAAACTCGAAACATTTCCTCCACTCACACCCGCACTGCTCACCTGGCCGTTTAGGTTTTCATCTAGCTTGGTACAACCCGAAAAACTTAAGGCCACCACAGCAAAACCGATAATATATTTATTTTTCATGTTTGTATTTTTAAAAATTAAAGAGAAAAATTAACACCAAAATTGAACGTTCTAGCAGTTGGATATGCAGTATAATCTATCCCTGCAGATGGTACGCCACTAACACTTTTATTTACGTTAACCTCTGGATCAAAGCCTGAATAATTAGTAATTACAAAAAGATTTTGACCGTTAACATAAATGTTTAGCGACTTAATTGATTTCCCAACATTGCCGATATTGTAGTTCAACGTTGCATTAGCCAATTTCAAATAATCTCCTTTTTCAATGTACCTTGATGAAGCAGCAATTGGATTTGCCAATGATTCGGCAACAGGTAAACTAACTAATGCAGATGAGATATTCCTGGTACCTAAATTAGAAATTGCCAAAACAGAGTTCGCGGTATTGTTGTAAATACTTTGCCCGAATGCACCATTAAAGTTTGCCGTAAACGATAACTTTTTATACCTGAAATTGGTACTTAACCCCATAATTACTTTTGGATTTGGATTACCAACATAATAATTTGTAAAACCATCATCAGTGTATATCGAAAATCCATTTGCGTCCAGTCCTTTATACTCTCTGGTAACCATTGCAAATAACGGTAGTCCATTTTGAATTACTTCAGTTGTAACTCCACTTAACCCCTGACCATTTAGCGAACCTGTTTTAATGATACCAGTTATGTTTTGGACTTTATTTTTGATAAAGGTTGCATTACCACCCAATGACCAGGAAATATTATCAGTTTCTACAATGTTTCCGTTAATGGTTAATTCCAAGCCTTTATTAATAATTTGCCCTGGTAAATTCACCCATGTTGGTACATTTCCACCAACTGCAGGCACAAATGAAATCTGTGGAAATAACAAATCGTTTGTTTTTTTATGGAAATAATCGAGTGAACCTGTAAGTCGGCCTTTTAGGAAACCAAAATCAACACCAACGTTTGTTTGTTCATCCGACTGCCATTTTAGATTTGGGTTCGCATTATTAATTGCCACTAAAGTTGGTGCACCATTCGAGTTTCCGAAATCGTAACGCTGTTGAGCAGAACCTGATGGAAAATCCTGATTACCAGTTTTACCATAACCCACTCTTAATTTCAACTGGTCAATCCATTCGGTGCTTGCAAGGAAGCCCTCTTTCTTAATATCCCATGCTGCCGCAAATGAAGGGAAATAACCATAACGATTAGATTTACCAAATTTTGTAGAACCATCCGCTCTAAAAGTAGCAGTTAAAATGTATCTGTTATCATAGTTAAAAATCGCCCTTGCAAAGTAAGATTGCAATTCGGTTGTTGGGTTATTAAAGGCAGAGAAAGTGCGGTTTGCCGGAGCGGTTGTCTGAAATGCATCTGTATAATCTGCATCAATATTGCCAAATCCAGTAGCTGTATTTACTGTTCCCTTGTTTATAAAGTTCGAATACTCGTAACCAATAATTGCGTTTAAATTTAACTTGCTTACAATCTCCTTGTTAAAATTTAAAGTATTTGTAAATTGCTGTGTTACTAGTTCTGTATTCGAATAGCTCGCATAGCCGCCCAAAAAATCGCCTGAAGGCTGAATGCCCTGAAGATTTAAAGTACTCCTTGTCGATGCTCTTCTGATACCTGTGCTATAATTAACACTGGCAAGCATACGATATTCTAACCATGGCGTAATTTTATAATAAGGCGAAACACTTCCTAAAATAGTAGAAACTTTAGCTTTATCATTATTTGCAGCGAGTGCAGCTAACGGGTTAATGGTTGTTGAGCCGTAATCTATAAACAAGCTGCCATCTGGATTATAGAATGATTGTGTTGGATTCCATGATAAGGCCTGACTGATTAAACTTCCTGTAAAACCCGCATCGGTTGTAATTGGCGCAATTTTTTCAAGGTACTGGTTGCTAATCATATTCACATCCAACCCTAATTTTTTGCTTTCTAAAAACTTAAAATTTCCGTTAAAGCCTGCAGAATATTTTTTGAAATCAGTTGTTTTGATAATACCTTGCTGATCCTGATAGCCAAGTGAAGCACGGAACGTATTGCCATTTGCACCACCGCTTATCCCAACAGAATAATTTTGATTATATGCCGTCCTGGTAATCTCATCGAGCGCATCAACGCTATTACCAAAATTTCCGTTCGTAAGGCCATATTTTGATAACGCGGCTCGATATTCATCACCCGAAAGAACATCTACCCGCCTGGCGATATTACTTACACCCGCCGACGCACTAAAGTCGATTTTTGTATCGCCGGATTTACCACGTTTAGTTGTAATTAAAACGACGCCATAGGCAGCCCGGGAGCCATAAATCGCAGTTGCGGAGGCATCTTTTAAAATTTCCATCGATTCGATATCTGAGGGGTTGATGAAATTTAAAGGATTTCCATCAGGCGCAGTTCCGATACCAGCACTTGTTGATGGCCTTGCTGAACGACCATCCAAAGCGACACCATCTACAACGTAAAGTGGTTGTCCGGTGCCGGTAATAGCCGAGTTACCCCTGATTCTGACAGTAGAAGCACCGCCAGGCTGGCCACTGTTGTTAATCATCTGTACACCGGCAACCTTACCTTGTATTAACTGATCGGGTGCATTTAACGGACCTTTATTAAAATCTTTTGCCGATACAGTTGTTGCAGCTCCAGTTAAATCGCTTTTTCTTACCGATGCATAACCTACAACTACAACCGCATCCAAGTTGTTTAGCGAGGTTAATGTTATATTAATCTGAGTTTGATTGTTAACATTTACCGTTTGGGTTTCGAAACCGACAAAGCTTACGGTTAATTTTGATGTTGGAGATGGTACGGTAATTTGATATTTACCTTCGGCATCACTTTGTGTTTTGGTATTAGTGCCGGCAACCTGAATAGTTGCGCCTGCTAATGGCAATTTATCACTATCGAATATTATACCTTTTACCACAGTTTGCGCAAATGCTGCCGTGCTTAAAAAGACCATAAAGAAACTTATTAGTGTAAGTTTCTTCAATGTGTACAATTTCTGTTTCATAGGCAAAACAGACCAATTGCTTGGTAGAGTCATGTTCATAATGGGTTTATTTAAATTGGTTAGATAATGTGATTTTTAACAATGGAATGATTAAAAATTCTAAGGTGGTTGATATTTCATAGATCTATTTAAATTATGGTTAGTATTGATTATTTTTTATACAATGGATGTGGTTTTTCAATTTTGAGTTTTGCTATTTCAAGTGCTTTTATAACACAATCTTCAATTGGCTGGTGATGAATAAAAGCAGCTAAAAATCCCGACCAGAAAGCATCTCCCGCACCTGTAACGCCAACTACAGACTCAACTGAAAGCGACGGTTTGTGCTGCCAATTTTGTGTTTTTGTCTTAAACCAAACGCCGTCTTTTCCACAGGTAAGGCAAATTACCTCAACATCAATTTTATCGAGCCAGTTAACAGATTCCTGAACGTTTAAGCTTTCACCGATGAATCGCTCCAAATCGTCGACACTAATTTTTAATAACGGATTCAAATTCATCAGTTTTTTAAAAACGTCTTTACCATCATCTTCCTGCCAAATTGATGGTGCGAAGTTCCAATCGACCGATAAAAATTTGCCTAAATCATTCGCTTTCCTGAAAGCGCAAAGTATATTATTACGGGCAGGTTCTTTGCTCAAGGCAAATGCTGTTGTATGCAAAATGCCCGAAGTGTTAATCAACTCATCTTCAACTCTTTTTATCACTAAATCAGCACTACGGTAAGGAATAAAATCTGGTGTACCTTCATTCTTTGCAACTAATACCACACTTGTTTGCCTATTTGCAGCACGATGTATGTATTTATCTGATAATCCAATAGTTTTCAGCTCATTAATTAGAAAACGGCCTAAACTATCATCACCAACCGTAGCAACAAGTTGTGTATCAATGCCCAGATATTTTAGGTTTGCGCACAAATTGGCCGAACTTCCACCCTGGCTGGTTGAAAACTGCGATGAAACAGCGAGAGATTCTATGTTTTTATCAGAGATGATATCGACAAGCAGTTCGCCTACCACTAAAACTTTTTTTTCTAAAATAGCCCTTCTCGAATCCATCGTTATTATCAGTTAAATTTAAAAAGATGTTGAAAATCGTTGTTAACCAATGCCTGCTCGGCAATTATTGAACCTGCGGCACTCCATGTACAATTGGGCACACCGCAAGGATTTTGCGTAGAACCATGTAAACATTCGTTAAATAGATCGGATTTCGAATTTGATGCATGAATAGTTGATATAATTGAATTTGCAAAATCAGTTTCTCCATAATTATTTAATGCGGATGCAAGCCAGCCATTCCACACAGGCCATAAGCCCCCATTATGAAAATATCCGGGTTTATTTCTGAAGGAGTAGGCATAGTTGTTTTTAAGTTCATTCATGTCATCATCATTTTCTCCGATTGTTGGATAAAAAGACGGCAACATTGAACTACCCTCTTTGTGAAGCTTCTTTATAAAATCAATAACTGACCGATTTTGATTTTCATCTCCTATTCCAAGTAAAAGGCAAAAAGTATTTGCCTGTAAATCAAAGTAGTTATATATTCTTGCGGGATTAAAACCCATCAGCCAAAAATCTTTTGATGCGTCATCCAACTGGTGGACTAAATTCGGGGTATAAGCACCCCGCTGGGCATCAATTTTCCAATAATTTGCTTTTATAGCATCAATAATTTTCGCGGCTTTATCATCCCAATCTTTATTTGAACTTATCTTTGATGCCAGCTTCAAAGCCCAAACTCTAAGTAGCTGGTCAAATAAAATGTAACCGTGTTGAATATATTCATCAGCCCAATCGCCACTCTGCGGCACATAAACCAAGTTTTTTCCATTGAATTCCCATGCTTCTAAAACGTCGAAGCATTTATTTACTTTAAATTGATAATTTTCCCAAAGGGAATTATTCCCTGTAAGTAAAGTGTAAGCACATAAACCAATAACTGCCCACGATGGATTATCAGCCCTACCTGATGTTCCTCCATAACTTACAGAACCATTTTCTGGCGAAACATTCGATGGCATATATCCACTACCATGCTGATTATTGAAAAGTGTTTCAATGGTAGCTTTAGCAGTAGAGATGAGTTTTTTCTCACCACTTAATAAAGCAGCAATGCTAGTAATCACACCATCCCTGGTCCACACACGCTTATAATTATCATAGTCTTTTACGGCTGCCACAAATCCATAACGAGTTGATGCCTTTTGCAAAAGGTTTAAGGCTTGGCTATATGCTTTTGAATCAATCATTATAAATTACCACCTTATCTTTTTTCTTAATTAATAAAACCAGAAACCCAGCAATCGTAATTAAAACGCCGGCAAAAACAATTGCATTTTCCGGCTTGTGCCCCAGCAGATAACGATACACATACTTGAAAGTAATCGTTTCCAACAACATTGGCATTACGATAAACATATTTAAAATACCCATAAAAATACCCGTCTTTTCTTTAGGAATGCTGCCCGCGAGCATAGCATAAGGGGTACCCATCATACTTGCCCAGGCTATGCCTAAACCAATTATTGGAACAAATAATAAGTTTGAATTATGAATAGCTGGCAAAGTAACCAGGCACAAACCGCCAAACAGTAAACTAACCATATGAACTTTTTGGGCAGTAATCTTTTTTGCAAAAAATGCAAGCGGAAATGCTACAAGAAAAGTCACCACATTATATCCCCCATTAACTGTTCCCGTCAGCAATTGTGCAGAAGCAAAACCGTCAGAAGCAGAATCATTTGTGTTATAAATTGTTTTAGCCAAACAAAGTGTTATAAACTGCCAGTAAACAAACATTGCATACCAGTTGAATAAATAAACGATGCCCAATTTTTTCATAATGGAAGGCATCACTTTAAAAGCTTCAAGGATATCGCTAAAAATTCTACCTACTCCTCCTGCTTCCGCTTTAATGTTTTTAATTTCTTCCTTTGATAAAGGGGTTTCTTTCGTTTTTAAACAACTAAACATAATAGAACCAATTGAAACCACTCCACCTATAAAAAATGCAGCATAGGTTGTGTAAGGTATATTATTTCCACTTCTCGAATGAATGCTTATTAAACCTGTGGCGATTAAAATTCCGGGCGTTAGATTGGCTAATGTAATTCCTAATCCTGTAAAAAAGCTTTGCGTTAAAAAGCCCAGTGCATGCTGATCTGAAGGCAGTTTATCACTAACAAATGCCCTGTATGGCTCCATTGTGATGTTGTTACCAGCATCTAAAATCCATAATATTCCGGCAGCCATCCAAATGGAACTGCTGTATGGCATAGCAAATAGGCAAACGCTGCAAATTATCGCCCCGATTAAAAAGTAAGGCCGTCTTCTACCAAATCTACTCGTGGTTTTATCGCTCATTGCACCAATAATCGGTTGAATGATTAAACCTGTCATTGGTCCAGCTAAATTTAACAACGGAATCTGATCTGCATTTGCGCCAAGGTATGAGTAAATCGGTGTCATATTGGTTTGCTGCAAACCAAAACTATATTGAATGCCAAAAAAACCTAAGTTCATGGCAACTATCGAAGAAAAATTTAATTTCACTGCCGACGAAAAATTATCAACCTTTTTTGCTTGAGCGACTATCATATCAGGGCTGATTAAGTTTGAAAACCATAGATTGCCATGGTTTAAGGTTGATTTTATAGTTGACTATTTTTGCAGTTTCATTATAGTTGTTTAACAAAAGTTTTGGCATAGATGTAACTATAGTTTTATCTAAAGAATACATTAAATATTTAGCTGATAAATTCAACACAACGAGCATCTTATCTTTAGAATATGTTCTGGTATAACAATACACATCAGGATTTTCAATATCGAAAACCTGATATTTCCCATATATCAATACTGGTGATGATTTTCTTAAAGCAACTATCTGTTTAAAATAATTGAGTTCACTTTTTGGATTCTTTTCTTCCGCCTCTACATTGATGGTTTTATAGTTGGGATTTACATTTATCCAGGGTGTGCCGGTTGTAAAGCCCGCATTTAAAGAACTGTTCCATTGAAAGGGTGTTCGGGTATTATCCCGTGAAATAAACTTTTGCTTATCCAGAAAAACCTGCAAATTTTCGCCTTTTGCTTTTGCTTTTTTATGGGCATTAATAGTTGCTATGTCTCGATAATCCTCTATTTTATCGAATTTAATATTCGACATGCCCAACTCATCGCCATTAAAATAAAAAGGTGTTCCACGCATTGTCATTATCAAGGTGGTTAATAATTTTGAGGAATAACTTCTGTATTTTGGCTCATCATTGCCATATTTACTAACCATTCTGGGCACGTCATGATTGGCTAAAAAAATTGCGAGCCAGCCTTTATCCGCAAATGAGTTATCCCATTTAGTAAAAGTCTTTTTTAAATCGGTAAGTCTGTAACCTTTGGGATCGTTCCCGATGTCCATTATTTCAAAATGATAGGCCATATTTAATTCATCCCTGTCTGCATCAACCAAGGCGTGTGCATCTGCTAAAGTGCTACCAGCGCCTTCAGCTACCGTCATAACATTATATTTACTGATAACAGTTTTATTCATTTCTTTTAAATACGTATGTAAATTCGGGCCCATTCCATAATACTTTATGATGTCTTTTTCATACCCTTCAGGATATTTTTTCCAGGTTGTATCTTTAGACACATATTGAAAGGCATCCATCCTTAAGCCGTCAATTCCTTTATCTAGCCAGAATTTCATCATATCGTAAATCTCAGTGCGCAATTTTTCATTCTCCCAGTTCAAGTCTGGTTGTTTCTGTGAAAAATAATGTAGGTAGTATGATTTAGTAGCAGGATCGTATTTCCATGCATTGTTATCTATGTCAAAAAAACTATATCTCGGCGTTGGCTTGCCTTTCTCTTCAGGCCACCAATGATAATAGTTTCTGTAAGGATTTGTACGTGATGACCTAGATTGTTTAAACCATTCATGTTCATCGCTACTATGATTTAAAACCATATCCAGAACAAGTTTTATCTTGCGTTTATGCAAGCCGGCTAACAGTTCATCAAAATCCTCCATGCTGCCAAACTCCTTCATTATATTTCGATAATCGCTTATATCGTAGCCGTTATCATCATTCGGAGAAGAGAAAATTGGATTGAGCCAGACCGCATCTATGCCCAGGCTTTGTAAGTAATCGAGTTTAGAGATAATTCCTCTTAGATCACCAACACCATCGCCATCACTATCTTTAAAACTTCTTGGATAAAGTTGGTAAACAACTGCTTCCTTCCACCAGGCCCGTTTGTCAACGTTATTCATTGATTGGGTTTCTTGCGAAGCACAATTTAATGCAGTGAGTAGAAAGAAGGTTAAAAAAATAGGGGTAAAAGTTCTCATAATTTCGATTAAATAAATTGCCCGACGAAAAGAATTGATTCGACTTCAACTTATTATCTTTAAATATTTGGTTAAACTGAAGAAACACCTGAGCAAAAATTAATTTGCAGAAATATTTCAATCATTTGCTAATATGAAGATAAGGTTATAATTAAACTAAAACCATATAAATGAACGATTTATAACCGCAAACGTTTGCGGTAACATTTGCGAAAATGTTTGTTGTGGAAAACTTATATTTGATTAACCAAATATAAAACCATGAAACAGAATCCTACTTTGAAAAAGATTGCTGAGCGGTTAAATGTAAGCATATCGACCGTTTCGAGGGCACTAAAAGACCATCCGGATATTTCTGCTGAAACCAAAAAAAAGATAAACGAGCTAGCAGAATTGCTGGAATACGACCCAAACCCTTATGCGGTTAATCTAAGAACCCATAGCAGTAAAGAGTTTGCTATCGTTGTACCAAGCCTTTCTAATTTCTTCTATCACTCATTTATTAGTGCTGTTGAGGAGGAAGCCCGTATATATGGTTATTCTGTAATAATCTATCGTTCATCTAACGACCCTAAAATTGAGCAGGAAATATTGAAAAGTTGCAGACATAAACGCGTGTCGGGTATTTTTATAGCCATAACATCAGAAACTAAAGAAATTGAGCCATTTTTAAAACTGGATGTTCATGGAATTCCGGTTATATTTTTCGATAAAGTTCCGCAATACGAGTCATGCAATAAAATTTGTGTAGGTGATGAACACGCTGCCACTATCGCTGCAGAAAAAATTATTGAGAAAGGCATTGTAAATGTACTTGGTATTTTTGGAGATAAAAACATGTCTATCACTAAAGCACGACTCCAAAAGTTCACGGCGGTTTTATCCCATAATGATAAAAAAATAAATTTGAACACCGTGTATGCCACAAGTTCCGAAGAAGCTGAACAGCAGGTACTTTCGCTTTTGCCTGAGTACATCGGAAAAAAATTTGCTGTTTTTTGCATGAGTGATGAAATCCTCGCGGGTTCAATGAAAGCAATTCAGCGAAAAGGCTTGCAAGCTCCAAAAGATTTAGGCATCATAGCGATAAGTGACGGCATGATTCCCCTACTTTTCTATCCTGAAATTACTTATGCCGAAACAAGTGGCTATAATTTAGGTAAATTAGCCTTTAATAGAATGATGAGATGCATTTCAGGTAGTTCATTTGCGCAAACAATTATTGATGATTCTAAACTCGTTATAGGTGGTTCTATTTAGTAAACGCTGGCGTATACCAGCTTTTTTTACAAACTTTACCATACATAATTTAACTAAAAAAATCTTGCTATTAAATTGCTCAAAACAAAGTACCATTAATAATTAATTTATTTGTTTATGAATTCGAAGGTCGATTTTTATTTTAAAAAGCCCAATAAATGGCAAAAAGAAATTGAAAGGCTGAGATTGATAGTACTGGATTGCGGACTTAGTGAAGAATTGAAATGGGGCTGCCCATGTTACACTCTTCAACAAAGCAATATTGTTCTTATCCATACTTTTAAAGATTATTCTGCATTGCTTTTTTTTAAAGGTGCATTGCTTGATGAAAAATATCCAACCCTGGTTCAACAAACAAAAAATGTTCAGGCTGCCCGACAAATGCGTTTTACAAACCTTATCGACATTTTAGAACAAGAGAGCAAAATTAAATCCTGCATAAAAGATGCTATCGAGATAGATAAAGCGGGCATTAAGGTTGATTTTAAAAAAACTGAAGCGTTTGAAACGCCTGTGGAATTTCAACTTAAATTAAGCTCCATACCTGATTTGGATGCGGCGTTTTCTGCACTTACACCTGGCCGGCAAAGAGCTTATCTATTATATTTTGCTGCTGCTAAGCAGGCTAAAACACGAGAAAACAGAATAGAAAAATGTTTGCCTCAAATTTTAAGTGGAAAAGGATTAAACGACTAATATTTTAATGAAACACTTATTTATATATCTTATCGCCACTGTTTAGTAAACGGAAAACTTTTTTTTATGCCTAAATAACACATTTAAAAGCACTTAAAAAAAGTGCTGATTATTTTTTAAAAAAACATTGGCGTGAATAAAATTAATTTCTATATTTGCACCTCCTTAAACAAAAGGAAATGATTCCGTAGCTCAGCTGGTAGAGCATTACACTTTTAATGTAGTGGTCCTGGGTTCGAATCCCAGCGGGATCACAGAAAATAGTATCAAAACTACGTAAAAGCTTGCAAATCAAATGATTGC
>Ga0160471_100104_pt1 | contig 47945 bp, 35 predicted proteins | sample HID1973K_E11MG_FD_108268 | JGI IMG/M metagenome (GOLD analysis project Ga0160471, IMG submission 108268) | Enriched mosquito-associated microbial communities from UW Madison campus, WI, USA - HID1973K_E11 MG | ecosystem: Host-associated > Arthropoda: Insects > Digestive system > Unclassified ... | reverse complement strand
GGTCGGGCCGTCGATGCAGATCACCGGCACGGCGGCCGGTTCGACCACCGAGAACAGCGCCTCGAAGTAGTCGGGGAAGGTCTTGGCCACGCAATGCGGGTCGAGGATGCGCACCGCCAGGCCATCGGGATTGAAGGCGGCCAGCGAAAAACACATCGCGATGCGGTGATCGTCGTAGGTGTGGATCTGCGCCGGCAGCCATTGCGTGGCGGCCAGCGGGTGCACCCGCAGGAAGTCGGGCCCGGCCTCGACCGTGGCGCCGAGCTTGCGCAGCTCGTTGGCCATGGCGTCGATGCGATCGGTTTCCTTCACCCGCCAGCTGGCGATGTTGCGCAGCATGCTGGGGCCGTCGGCGTACAGCGCCATCACGGCCAGTGTCATGGCGGCGTCGGGGATGTTGTTGCAGTCGATGTCGATGGCGCGCAGCGGCCAGCCGCGCCCGGGTTCGCCGCGCGAGATCTTGAGCCAGTTGGGTCCATGTTCGACCCGTGCGCCCATCGACTGGGCGGCGTCGAGGAAACGGATGTCGCCCTGGATGGAGTCGGCGCCCACGCCCTGGATGGTGATGCCGTCGTAGCCCTCGCGTGGCGCCGCCAGCGCGCCCACGGCGATGAAGTAGCTGGCCGACGAGGCATCGGCCTCGACGTAGATGTTGCCGGGCGAGCGGTACTGGCTGCCCGCGGCAATGGTGAAGCGCTGCCAGCCGTCGCGGTGGACCCGGATGCCGAAGCGCTCCAGCAGGTTGAGCGTGATGTTGACGTAGGGCTTGGAGATCAGCTCGCCCACCACCTCGATCACGATGTCGCGGCCCGCGCCCTCATCGTCTGCCTCGGGGGTGCTCTGCGATGCCAGCGGCAGCGCCATCAGCAGCGCCGTGAGGAACTGGCTGGAGACGTCGCCGCGCACCTTGATGGGCGCGTCCAGCTGCAGGGCCTGGGCCGGCCGGATGCGCAGCGGCGGAAAACCGGGGTTGCCCAGGTAGTCGATCTGGCAGCCCAGCTGGGTCAGCGCATCGACCAGGTCACCAATGGGGCGCTCGTGCATGCGCGGCACGCCGCTCAGCTCGAACTCGCCGCCCAGCAGGCTGAGCGCCGCCGTGAGCGGGCGCATGGCGGTGCCGGCATTGCCCATGAAGAGCTTGGCCTGCGCTGTCGCCAGCCGGCCGCCCAGGCCGGTGATGCGGGTCACGCCGGCGGCGTCGGCACCGGCGCGCTCGACCGTGCAGCCCAGCTGCTCGAGGGCGTCGAGCATGACGCGCGTGTCGTCCGAATCAAGCAGGTCGTGCACGGCGGTGGTGCCGCTGGCCAGCGCGGCCAGCAGCAGCACCCGGTTGGAAATGCTCTTGGAGCCGGGCAGGCGCACGGCGCCGCCGGCCGCGACCAGCGGCGGAATGTCGAGGAACTCGGTGGTGAACATGGCGTCAGTTGCCCGGCGATTCGGCGCGCTGCTGCCAGCCGGCACGTGCGCGGCTGGTCGCGTCGATGGCATTCTCCAACGCTTGCGCGTCGGCTTGAAGCATCAGCGCCTCGAACTCGTCGAGTGCCTTGCGAAAGGCCTGCGACTGGGCCAGCACCTGCTCGCGGTTGGCCAGCAGGATGTCGCGCCAGACCGCCGGATCGCTGGCGGCGATGCGCGAGAAATCGCGAAAGCCGGTACCGGCGAGCTGCAGGAAGCGTTCGCCGTCGGCCTGCGAGGCGATGCCCTGCATGTAGGCGAAGGCCAGCAGGTGGGGCAGGTGGCTCACGGCGGCAAAGGCGCCGTCGTGCGCCTCGTGAGACATGGTGATGACCTTGCCGCCGACGCCGCTCCAGACCTGCGTGGCGCGCTGCACGTTGGAGCGCAGCGTCGGCTTGATCGGCGTCAGCACGACCTGGCGACCGTCGAAAAGCGTGGCCTCGGCGTGCTCGATGCCGGCCACTTCCTTGCCGGCGATCGGGTGCGCCGGCACGAAGGAAGACAGCTTGCCCTGCAGGCCGCTGCGGGCGGCGGCAATCACGTCGCCCTTGGTCGAGCCGACGTCCATCAGGAGCGCGTCGTCGGCCAGGCCATGGCGGATCGCCTTGAACATCGCTTCCGAGGCGGCCACCGGCACGGCCAGCAGCACCAGGTCGGCGCCGGACACGGCCAGCAGCGCCGAGGGCGCGGCCACGTCGATCACGCCCAGTTGGCGGGCGCGCTCGGTGGTGGAGGGGGATTTGCTGTAGCCGACCACGCGCTTGACCAGCTTGGCGCGCTTGAGCGCCAAGGCGAAGGAGCCGCCCATGAGTCCGCAGCCGATAAGGCCCAATTGCTCGAACATGTCGCGTCAGGCCTTGACTGGATAGGCGCCCAGCACCTTGTAGAAGGCGCACAGCGCGCGCAGTTCTTCCAGCGCCGCCGCCACGTTGGGCTGCGAGGGATGGCCGTCGAGGTCGATGTAGAAGTAGTACTCCCACTGACCGGTGCGCGCCGGGCGTGATTCGAAGCGCGTCATCGACACCTTGTTCTTCTTCAGCGGCACCAGCAGGTCGTGCACCGCGCCCGGCTTGTTGGGCACCGAGACGATCAGGCTGGTGCAGTCGTGGCCCGAGGCCGGCGGCATCGGCAGCGTTTCCGGCAGGCTGATGACGGCAAAGCGGGTGCGGTTGTACGAGTCGTCCTGCACCGCATGCGCCACGATGTGCAGCCCGTACTGGGTGGCGGCGCGTTCGCTCGCCAGGGCCGCCCAGGCCGGGTGGCCGGCGGCCAGGCGCGCGCCTTCGGCGTTGCTCGAGACGGCACGGCGCTCGGCGTGTGGCAGGTGCTTGGCCAGCCAGGTCTGGCACTGCGCCAGCGCCTGCGGGTGGGCCAGCACGGCCTCGATCTCGTTGAGCGAGTTGTCCTTGCGCAGCAGGTTGTGGCGGATCAGCAGGCTGACCTCGCCCACCACGTGCACCGGCGAGTGCAGGAACATGTCGAGCGAACGCGTGACCACGCCTTCGTTCGAGTTCTCGACACCGACCACGCCGTATTGCGCGCTGCCGCTGGCCGTGGCGTGGAACACCTCGTCGAAGCTGGCACAGTAGATCAGGTCGGCGGCGCCGCCGAAGTATTCGATCGCCGCCTGCTCGCAGAAGGTGCCTTCGGGGCCGAGCACCGCCACCCGCTGGGGCGATTCGAGCGCCAGGCAGGCCGACATGATCTCGCGCCAGATGGCCGCGACATGCCGGTCCTTCAGCGGCCCCGGGTTGCTCTGCTCGATCTTCTGGATCACCTGGGCCACGCGGTCGGGCCGGAAGAAGGGCGTGCCCTCGCGCTTCTTGATCTCGCCGACCTGTTCGGCAACGTGCGCGCGCTCGTTGAGCAGCTTGAGCAGCTGCTGGTCGAGCGCGTCGATCTGAACGCGCAGGCCCGCCAGGTTGGCGGAAGGATCGGGAACGGAGGGCGGCGAAGCGGGAGAAGTCATGCGATTCAAGCGTGGAGTCGCTCGAATTCTCGCATGTAGGCCACCAGGGCGCGGACACCCGCCAGCGGCATGGCGTTGTAGATGCTGGCGCGCATGCCGCCGACCGACTTGTGGCCCTTGAGCTGCAGCAGCCCGGCCTCACGGGCGCCGGCCAGGAAGGCGTCGTTGTGGCGCTCGTCGGCCAAGAAGAAGGGCACGTTCATGCGCGAGCGGCTGTCCGGCGCGACCTTGTTCAGGTAGAAGGGCGAGGCGTCGATGGCGCCGTAGAGCAGCGCCGCCTTTTCGCTGTTGCGCCGCGCCATCGCCTCGACCCCGGTGAGCTCGCCTTCGGTCTGGCTCAGCAGCCACTGGAAGGTCAGGCCGGCGACGTAGATCGACCACGTCGGCGGCGTGTTGTACATCGACCGGTTGTCGGCCACCGTCTTGTAGTTGAAGGCGCTCGGGCAGATCTCGAGCGCACGGCCCAGCAGGTCGTCGCGCACGATCACCAGCGTCAGGCCGGCCGGCCCGAGGTTTTTCTGGGCGCCGCCGAAGGCCAGGCCGACACGGGTCCAGTCGACCGGGCGCGAGGCCACGTGCGAGGAGAAGTCGATCACCAGCGGGGCCTTGCTGCCCAGCGCCGCCAGGTCGGGCAGCGCCTGGAACTCGAGGCCGTTGATGGTTTCGTTGGAACACACGTGCACGTAGGCGGCATCCGGCGAGATCTGCCAGGTGGCCGGCGCCGGCAACTGCGTGTGCTGGTTGTCGGCGTTGCTGGCCGCCACGTGCGTGCGGCAGTAGCGCTGCGCTTCCTTGAGCGACTTCTGGCTCCAGCTGCCCGTCACCACGAAATCGGCCACGCCGCCTTGCGACAGGTTGAGCGGCACGATGGCGTTCTCGCCCAGGCCGCCGCCCTGCATGAACAGGATGTGGAACTGCTCGGGCACGGCCAGCAGCTGGCGCAGGTCGGATTCGGCGCGTTGCAGGATCTCGCCGAACTCCTTGCCGCGATGGCTCATTTCCATCACGCCCATGCCGCTGCCATGCCAGTTCAGCATGTCGGCGGCGGCGCTTTGCAGCACGGCCTCGGGCATGGCGGCCGGGCCGGCGGAGAAGTTGTACGGGCGTTGGCCCGGCCCGGTGCTCACTTCTTCTTGGCGGGGGCCTTGGCCGCCGGGGCAGCAGCGCCTTCCGGATTGGCCGGAGCGCCCAGCGCCTTGGCGACGTTGGCGTCGAGCGCCTGCATCTTCGGCTCGATGGCGGCACGCGTGTCGGTCACCACCGCCTTGGTCAGCGCCTGCTGCATCTGCGGGTTGAGTTCCTGGTACTTCTTGCTCAGCGGCGACGAGATCCAGGCATTGAGCTGGCGCAGTTCGTCTTCGCTGAAGTTGTTCTCGAGGATCGGGCCGATCGTGGTGGGGGCCAGTTGCACTGCCTTGTCGCGCACCGTCGGGTAGGCGTCGTCGAAGTACTTGCGCAGTTCGGCGTCAGCGGCCTTGCCGGCGGCTTCGCGCTTGGCTTCGGGCACTTGCGTGCGCAGGTAGCCGGCGCCGGCCTGGGCGATCGGGGCGCTCGACTGCTCGACCAGCGCACGCGCCAGGGCTTCGACGCCGGGGCGTTGCAGTTCGAGGAACTTGCTCACTTGCGCGGACTTGCCATCTTGTGCCCAGGTCAGCGGCGAAGCCACGAGAGCGACGGTCAGGAGGGCGAGTTTGATTTTTTTCACGAAGAGTCCTACGTTGAAGAAGTGTTGTCGGCATCACCGGCGTCATCCGCCGCTTCGGTGTCGCCATTGGCGTCGTTCTCGACGATACGCTGCAGGCCGCTGAGCTTGGCGCCGTCGTCCAGGCCGATCAGGGTAACGCCTTGCGTGGCGCGGCCCAGTTCGCGGATTTCGGCGACGCGCGTCCTGACCAGCACGCCCTTGTCGGTGATCAGCATGATCTCGTCATCGGCGTGCACCAGTGTGGCGGCGACGACCTTGCCGTTGCGCTCACTCTGTTGAATCGCAATCATGCCCTTGGTTCCACGGCCGTGGCGGGTGTATTCCGTAATATTTGTGCGCTTGCCGTATCCGTTTTCGGTGGCGGTCAGCACGCTCTGCTGCTCGTCTTCGGCCACCAGCATGGCGATCACGCCCTGGCCGTCCTCGAGCATCATGCCGCGCACGCCGCGCGCGTTGCGGCCCATCGGGCGCACGTCGTTTTCATCGAAGCGCACTGCCTTGCCGCCGTCGCTGAACAGCATCACGTCGTGGTTGCCGTCGGTCAGCGCGGCGCCGATGAGGTAGTCGCCCTCGTCCAGCGCCACGGCGATGATGCCGGCCTTGCGCGGGTTGTTGAATTCGTCCAGCGGCGTCTTCTTGACGGTGCCCATCGAGGTCGTCATGAAGACGTACTGGTCGGCCGGGAAAGTGCGCTTGTCGCCGGTCAGCGCCAGCACCACGTTGATCTTCTCGCCCTCTTGCAGCGGGAACATGTTGACGATCGGGCGGCCGCGCGAATTGCGCGAGCCGGCCGGCACTTCCCAGACCTTGAGCCAGTACAGTCGGCCGCGGTTGGAGAAGCACAGGATGTAGTCGTGCGTGTTGGCGATGAAGAGCTGGTCGATCCAGTCGTCTTCCTTGGTCGCGGTCGCCTGCTTGCCGCGCCCGCCGCGCTTCTGGGCGCGGTATTCGCCCAGCGGCTGGCTCTTGATGTAGCCGCTGTGCGAGAGCGTCACCACCATGTCGGTCGGCGTGATCAGGTCCTCGGTGGACAGATCGAAGGCGCTGTGCTCGACCTGGCTGCGGCGCGCGCCCAGCTTGGTCTGGCCGAACTCCTGCTTGATCGCCTTGAGCTCGTCGCCAATGATGGTCGAGACGCGCTCGGGACGCGCCAGGATGTCCAGCAGGTCGTCGATCTCGGCCATCACGTCCTTGTATTCGGCGACGATCTTGTCCTGCTCCAGTCCGGTCAGGCGCTGCAGGCGCATCTGCAGGATTTCCTGGGCCTGCGTGTCCGACAGGCGGTACAGGCCGTCCGAGGCCATGCCGAATTCGGCTTCCAGGCCTTCCGGGCGGTAGTCGTCGGCGTTGATCACGCCGCCATCGGCACGCGTGCGGGTGAGCATCTCGCGCACCAGCTTGCTGTCCCAGCGGCGCGCCATCAGTTCGGCCTTGGCCACCGGCGGCGTCGGCGCATTGCGGATGATGGAAATGAATTCGTCGATGTTGGCCAGCGCCACCGCCAGGCCTTCGAGCACGTGGCCGCGTTCGCGCGCCTTGCGCAGCGTGAAGACGGTGCGGCGCGTCACCACTTCGCGGCGGTGCTGCAGGAAGACCTGGATCAGGTCCTTCAGGTTGCACAGCTTGGGCTGGCCGTCGATCAGCGCGACCATGTTGATGCCGAACGTGTCCTGCATCTGGGTCTGCTTGTACAGGTTGTTCAGTACCACCTCGGGCACTTCACCGCGCTTGAGCTCGATCACCAGGCGCATGCCCGACTTGTCGGATTCGTCCTGGATGTGGCTGATGCCCTCGAGCTTCTTCTCGCGCCACAGCTCGGCCATGCGCTCCTGCAGCGTCTTCTTGTTGACCTGGTAGGGCAGTTCGTCGACCACGATCGCCTGGCGCTGGCCGCGGTCGATGTCCTCGAAGTGGACCTTGGCGCGCATCACCACCTTGCCGCGGCCGGTGCGATAGCCGTCGCGGATGCCGTTGATGCCGTAGATGATGCCGGCGGTGGGGAAATCGGGCGCCGGCACGATCTCCATCAGTTCGTCGATGTCGGCCTGCGGGTTGGCCAGCAGGTGCAGGCAGGCGTCGACCACCTCATTGAGGTTGTGCGGCGGAATATTGGTGGCCATGCCCACCGCAATACCGCCGGCGCCATTGACCAGCAGATTTGGCAGCCGGCTGGGCAATACCAGCGGTTCTTTTTCGGAGCCGTCGTAATTCGGGCCGAAATCGACGGTTTCCTTGTCGATATCGCCCAGCATTTCATGCGCGATTTTCGCCAGCCGAATTTCGGTGTAACGCATGGCGGCTGCCTGGTCGCCATCGACAGAGCCGAAATTGCCTTGCCCGTCAACCAGCATGTGGCGCATCGAGAAGTTCTGCGCCATCCGCACGATGGTGTCGTAGACCGACTGGTCGCCGTGCGGGTGGTACTTGCCGATCACGTCGCCGACGATACGGGCCGACTTCTTGTAGGGCCGGTTCCAGTCGTTGTTGAGCTCGTGCATGGCGTAGAGCACGCGCCGATGCACCGGTTTGAGGCCGTCGCGCGCGTCGGGCAGCGCACGCCCGACGATCACGCTCATGGCGTAGTCGAGGTAACTGCGACGCATCTCCTCTTCAAGACTGATGGGCAGAGTTTCTTTAGCGAACGAAGTCATGAACGGGATGGGCCGGCAGCAAAGACGGCAAATTTTACGCCGTCAAGGGTGTCGCTCTCCCGCAACACAACGTGGCTTATCCGCCTCCGTCCTACGATTCGGGCCCGTCCAGCCCCCTGTTTGCTAAAGACCCTATGGCACAATCAACTCAGCGTTTTGGGTGGTGGTCACTTAAAGCGTCCTTGATTCGCAGCGCGGCTGCGGCTTTTTCCCCAAGAGGAGAACCATGAAGAAACTGAATAAAGTGGCGATGATGTTTGCAGTCGCTGCGCTCGCCACTGCCGCAGGCGCGCAGACCAGTGTCACTGCCGCTGACGGTGGTAACGTGATCGACAACTGGCAAAACGGCACCGGCGAACTCGTTTGGAAGAACGGCACGAATGAACTGTGCTGGCGTGATTCGACCTGGACGCCTGCTACCGCCGCTGTCGGTTGCGACGGTGCGTTGGTGCCTGCAGCTGCTCCGGTCGCTGCTCCCGCCGCTCGCCCGGCTCCCCCGGTGGCTTCGAAGGTGACCTTCGCCGCTGACGCTTTCTTCGACTTCGACAAGTCTGTCCTGAAGCCTGAAGGCCGCGCCAAGCTGGACGACCTGGTCTCGAAGATCTCCGGCGTCAACCTGGAAGTCATCATCGCCGTCGGCCACACCGACTCGGTCGGTTCGGACGCCTACAACCAGAAGCTGTCGGTTCGCCGCGCTGAAGCTGTCAAGGCTTACCTGGTTTCCAAGGGCATCGAACGCAACCGCGTCTACACCGAAGGCAAGGGCGAGAAGCAGCCTGTTGCGGACAACCGCACCAAGGAAGGCCGCGCCAAGAACCGTCGCGTGGAAATCGAAGTGGTCGGTACCCGCGCCACCAAGTAATCCGCAAGGATTCGCATCTAACCCCGCTTCGGCGGGGTTTTTTGTTTTGGGGCCCCGCATTGCCACGGGGCGATTTAGGGTGGATTCATAATCGTCCAATGACCAACAATCTGAATGCAGACCCGGCTGAATTGGCCAAATTCTCCGAACTCGCGCACCGCTGGTGGGATCTCGAAAGCGAGTTTCGGCCGCTGCACGAAATCAATCCTTTGCGGCTGGAATGGATTGACGGTATTTCCCCGCTGGCCGGCCAGAAGGCGTTGGATATCGGTTGTGGCGGCGGCATCCTGGCCGACTCGATGGCGCGCAAGGGTGCGCAGGTGCTGGGCATCGACCTGTCGGAGCGGGCGCTCAAGGTCGCGCAGTTGCATGCGCTCGAAGCCGGCACCCAGGGCGTGCAGTACCGCCACGTGAGTGCCGAAGCCCTGGCCGCCGAAGCGCCCGGCAGATTCGACGTCGTGACCTGCATGGAAATGCTCGAGCACGTTCCCGATCCGGCATCGGTGGTTCAGGCCTGCGCCGACCTCGTGAAGCCGGGCGGCTGGGTCTTCTTCTCCACCATCCACCGCAACCTCAAGGCCTTCATGACCGCCATCGTGGCGGCCGAATACATGCTGAACCTATTGCCGCGGGGCACCCACGAATACCAGAAGCTGATCCGCCCGAGCGAACTGGCGGCCTACTGCCGCGCCGCCGGGCTGGACCTGCGGCAAACGCGTGGCATGGCCCATAACCCGCTGACGCGCCGCTACTGGCTCAACAACGACACCAGCGTGAACTACCTGTTCGCGACACAACGCCCGGGCGTGCCGCACTGATGGCCGCGTCAACCATTCGCGGCGTGTTGTTCGACCTGGACGGCACCCTGATCGACAGCGCGCCCGACCTGGGCGCGGCGGCGGACAAGATGCGCACCGACCGCGGCCTGCCGTCGCTGCCGCTCTCGCACTACCGGCCGATGGCCGGCGCCGGCGCGCGCGGCATGCTGGGCCTGGGCTTCGGCATGACGCCCGATCACCCCGACTTTCCCGTGATGCGCGAGGAGTTCTTCCAGAACTACGAGCGCGCCATGACGGTTCGCACCGTGATCTTCGAGGGCGTCGAGCAGCTGATCGGCGCCCTGGTGGCGGCCGATCTGCGTTGGGGCGTGGTGACCAACAAGTCCGAGCGCTTCACCCTGCCGCTGACCGCCGCCATGCCGCTCTTTGCCAGCGCAGGCGCCATCGTCAGCGGTGACACCACGGCGCATGCCAAGCCGCACCCCGCGCCCTTGCTGGAAGCGGCGCGCCGGCTGGGGCTGCCGCCCGAGGCATGTGTCTATGTGGGCGATGACGAGCGCGACATGATGGCCGGGCGCGCCGCCGGCATGCGCACCGTGGCGGCCACCTATGGTTACCTCGGCGCCGAAGCCGACACCGTGCGCTGGAACGCCGATGCGTCGCTGGCCGAGCCGGCCGGACTGATGCCGTGGCTGCGCGCGCAAGGTGTTTGAAGCCGCTTGCCTGCGCCTGAAGAAGGGGATCGACAGCATGAGCCCCTTGCATTGAGCAAATGCAGCCTAAAATAGGCCGCTTGGGGCTGCATTGGTTTCGACGTGGGTTCGGAATCGCAGCGGGGCATGTCGAGCTGAATGCGCTCGTAAAACAGATTCAAACAAACTAACTGCAAACGACGAACGTTTCGCACTCGCTGCTTAATTGCCAGTGAGCCTTGCAACAGTTGGCCGATGGGCTGGGCAAGGGGGTCTGGAGCAATCCTGACCTCCCGGCTGCAAGGATAATTACATGGGCTGGCTTCGATCCGGGTACCTTGGGTCGGGGCGAGAAAATAGGGTGCTGGCGTCCGGTTTAGCGTGCGACTGCGCGACTCCGGAAGCGAGACTTAAATCAGACCGCTAAACATGTAGATCTGCGCGAAGAAGGCTTGCGGACGGGGGTTCAAATCCCCCCAGCTCCACCACTATTGAAGCCCCAACTGTTCTCAGTTGGGGCTTTTTCACGTCTGTTGGCGACAGTTTCCGCGTGTTTGCGCGGGTTCATGCGGACACCTGCGGACTTCGCCGGTTGCCTGTCTGGCCCGTTCTCGGCCGCTTTTCGCTCTCTCCTGGCCATTCTTCTCCCGGGCTTCGCTCTCCGCGAATGGCCCGGAGTCCGCAAAGGCACAGTTCAGCACCCTTTCAAATCAACGGGTTACGCGCGGACGGTTCAAGCGGTTGGATCGCGGCATTGCCTACCCGGAGGGGAACTACCGCGGCCAGGAGGCTGTCCGTTCCGACCTTACCGCCTTGGCTCGACAGCAGCGGCCCGCTGAATCTGCTCGAACAGACCCTGCGCGGCCTGCTTGGCAGCCGCATCTTGCTCGGCGCTGATAGGGGCGAGATCTATGCCGTCGCGGCCCGCTGCATAGGCGGGACCGCCGACATCATCGTCGTAGTCCGAGCCGTCCTCGTTGATCGCGTAGTAAGCGTCCTTGGACAGGTCCGTGCCGACCAGCCTGGACAGATACACCCAAGTCCAGCACCGAGCCAGACCTCCTTGATCGTGCTCCTCGATCAGGCGGAGCATGGCGTCCGTGTCCCCATTCTCGGCAGCCACGGTAAGCCAGTGCTTCGCATCAGCCACGCGCCCCAGTCGCTCGGCAATCTCGGCAATGGCCGATGGATCTGCACCAACATCGTGACGCGGCCGCTCGAAGAATGAAGGGTCACCAAAGCGTTCCGCCAAGTCGAGGAGCGCATGTTGATTGCCGAGTCGACCAGCCTCGCGAAGATGGCTGGCGTACTTGTCCGCTTGAGTGAGTCGAGCCGCATGGGCCTCTGCCCACTCCTTTTCCACGCCTGTCAGCACACGACCCTGTTGTGCCTGGGAGTGCCAGTAGGAGCTTCCCGCCCCCCGGTCGGTGTCGTCATCGTCGTCGGGGGCATGGATCAGCGCAAGGGCGTAGTGAGCGAGAGCGTTGCCTTTGCTGGCCGCTGCCTCCAACCCATCGAGCATGAGCGGTGCGATAGCAGCCTCGTCACCATCTGCCCATCGGGCACCAAGCCCATCGTCTTGCTCGTCGCCGAACTGCTCGGGGTCGTCATCAGCCGGATCGTCGTCTAGGCTGGACCAATCCCCTCGCAGTTGGCTGATCAACGCCGAAATCTGCACTACGCCAATCTGGCGCTCTGCCAGGAAGGACCCTAGCGACACCGAGACCAGATCCGCGCCTTCCGGCGGAGATCCGAGCTCGATGCAGCGCCGTCTGACGAAGTCGCGGTGCGAGCCAGTTCGCTTGTCGTCCGAGCGTCGCTGTGTGAAGACGGTATCAACGCCAAGTGCCGCATAGGACTTGAAGCCGAACGAGGCTGCCAGCAGCTCGTAGATGTGGGCTCTCTTGAGGGAGCTGCCCGTGCTGGCCTGGAGATGTTGCTGCGCGGAATACGCGAGCTCTTTGATTGTCATGACGAACCTTTCCTGTGTGCCACGCCGATTTCGGGTCAGGCGCACACGTTTAAGTCCCCGACGACGAGGCTCAAAGAGAGGTTTTCAATGACAGTGAGACGAAGCCTTTTTTTACTCGTGTGCAAGTAAGGTGGGCACCTCGCCGCATTTTATCGGCGGCAGGCCGATTGGTCTACCTGAGCCGGGCGCGCTGGTCATCCCACAGCGCTGGCGGATCCACCGCCAGGTCAAACAGCGTGACGTGGTTGGGCAGGGCGTCGTCGAGGATGGCCGCCACGATGTCCGGCGCCAGCGTGGTCAAGTTGACCATCCGGCTGACGTAGCTGTTGTCGACCCCTTCCCGGGTAGCGATCTCTCGCAGCGATTTGGCCTCGCCCGACTCCAACATGGCCAGCCAGCGGTGACCCCTGGCCAACGCCAGTTGCAGCGGCGTGGTGGCCGTGTCCCAGGGCCTGGCCTTGGCTGGTTCCCCCGTCTCAGGCGAGATGGTCCGCGAAGGCGTGTTCCAGAACGCCAGTGCGGTCCGCGATGCCACGCACTTCCGGCACCAGGATGGCGACCGCAGCAAGCGCGCGAACCGACTGAGTTTCTGGCAAGGCGGTCGGAAGGTCACGCGCGGCCAGGGCTCGGACTTCCAGAGTGCGCGGGCTGCACTGCGGGGCTGGCGTGGTCGGTATCAGGAAGCGGTACCGCCCCCGCCAGGGATCAGCTTGTTGGTGATCCCGGTCCCGCCACCGACGACGCCTTGCTACACGCCGAGCTCGGCCTTGCTGTTCGCCGCACTGGCCGCGACCGATGGCCATCTGCTGTTCATCTGTGAGAACCACGACAACACGCCCCCGACAGGGGAGCCGGTGGTTGTCCCCATCCGGAGGCTGTACTTCGTGATCAACAACGTGACCCTGCACCGAGTGCCTGATGGCGCGGAGGTGCCGGTGTTCAACCTGTCGCTGTCGCTGGATGCGGCGTCCTGGACCTGGGGCTTCGAGGCGTCGCTGCCGGCGAGTGTCGAGTCCTTGGTCGACCCTGGTGCGGCGTCCGGTCCGGTGGAACTGCTGGCCAGCGTGAACGGCACGGCCTTTCGGGTGCTGGCCGAGAACATCAGCCGCGAGCGCGTCTTCGGCGACGCCAGCATCCGCATCTCGGGCCGGGGGCGCAACGCCGTGCTGGCCGCACCCTACGCGCCGGTGATGACCTTCTCGAACGCCGAGGGCCGCACCGCTCGGCAAGTGATGGACGACGTGCTGACCGTCAACGGTGTGCCGCTCGGGTGGTCCGTTGATTGGGGCCTGACCGACTGGAACGTTCCGGCCAGCGCATTTGCCCACCAGGGGACGTGGATCGAGGCCCTGGCCGCTATTGCGGGCGCCGCGGGCGGCTACCTGATGCCCCATCCGACCGCGCAGAGCCTGCGGGTCCGCCACCGCTACCCGGTGGCACCCTGGGAGTGGGGCTCCGTCGCCCCCGACTTCGTGCTGCCCGTCGACGCGGTGGCCCGGGAGTCCGTTCGCTGGCTGGAGAAGCCGGCCTACAACCGCGTGTTCGTGTCGGGCCAGGAGGTCGGCGTGCTCGGCCAGGTCACGCGTGCCGGCACGGCTGGCGACGTGCTGGCACCGATGGTCGTGGACGCGCTGATCACTGAGGCGGCCGCAGCGCGCCAGCGCGGCATCGCGGTGCTCGCCGACACCGGCCGGCAGATCGAAGTGAGCCTGCGCCTGCCCGTCCTGGCGGAGACCGGAATCATCGAGCCGGGGGCCTTCGTCGAGTACCAGGACGGCAGCGTGACCCGGCTCGGCCTGGTGCGCGCCACGCAGGTCCAGGCCGGGTTCCCCGAGGTCTGGCAGACGTTGGGGGTGCAGGCCTATGCATAACGTCTACGAGCAGTTCCGCCAGCTGCTGCCCAACCCACCGTTGCAAGCGGGAACCGTGACGGAGGGCGGCGCCGGCGTCGTCACCGTTCAACTGCCCGGTGGCGGCGTCGTCAAGGCGCGTGGCGCCGCCGGTCTCGGCCAGAAGGTGTTTGTGCGCGATGGCGCCGTCGAGGCCGTCGCTCCCAGCCTGCCGCTCGAACTCATCGAGATCTGACCGACCGCTGATTCATCCCTTGAGGCCCGCCCAGTTGCATACGCGCTGGGCGGGCATCGCTTTTCTGGAGGCATCTATGTCTGAACCCGAACAACCGACCCTGGTCGAGAACATGCTCCTGATGCGCAAGGAGGACTTCGACGATCTGCTCGATCGTGCCGCCGAGCGCGGTGCAGAGCGCGCGCTGTCGCACCTGGGGCTGGAGAGCAGCCACGCGGCGCGCGACATCCACGAACTGCGCGATCTGTTGGAAGCCTGGCGCGACGCCCGGCGCACCGCGTGGCAGACCGTCATCAAGGTCATCACGACCGGCATCTTGGCGGCGCTCCTGGTGGGTGCCGCCATCAAGCTCAAGCTGATGGGAGGCAGCCAATGATCGAGACATTGCTCGGCGGCCTCCTTGGCGGGGCCTTCCGTCTGGCGCCCGAGGTCCTGAAGTGGTTGGACCGCAGGGGCGAGCGCGGTCATGAGCTGGCCATGCAGGACAAGGCGCTGGAGTTCGAGAAGCTGCGCGGCGCCCAGCGCATGTCGGAGATCAGCGCAGGGGCGGATGCGGCGTGGAACACCGGGGCCATCGAGGCCTTGCGGGAGTCGGTCGCCGCCCAGGGCCAGCGATCCCGAGTGCGCTGGGCCGATGCGCTGTCCATCAGCGTCCGCCCGGTGATCACTTACTGGTTCATGGCGCTGTACTGCGTAGCGAAGACGGCTGCGTTCGTCGGTGCCATGTCGGGCGGCGCCGATTGGGGCGCTGCGATCCTGCACGCGTGGACCGAGGCCGATCAAGCGCTGTGGGCCGGGGTACTGAATTTCTGGTTCCTGGGGCGCGTATTCGACCGGGTGCGGTCGTGATCACTGTGCCACAGGCGGCAATCGATCTCGCCAAGCGCTTCGAGGGGTTCCATCGGGTGCCGAGAATCGATCCAGGTCGTGCGCATCCGTACGTCTGCCCAGCAGGCAACTGGACCATCGGCTACGGGCACCTCTGCGATCCGAAGCACCAGCCGATCACGGAGGCAGAAGCCGAGGGCTACCTGGCCACCGATCTCATGACGGCGCTGAACGCGACGCTGCGCTACTGCTCGGTGCTGGCCACCGAACCTGAGGGGCGGCTCGCGGCCATCGTGGACTTCACGTTCAACCTCGGTGCGGGGCGGCTGCAGACGTCGACGTTGCGGCGGCGGGTCAATCAGCGCGACTGGTCAGGCGCAGCCACTGAACTGCGCCGATGGATCTATGGCGGCGGAAAAGTGCTGCCCGGCCTCGTCACCCGGCGAGAGGCGGAGATTGCCTTGCTTCTTCGCAACGCTTGATGCGGCAGCGCTCGGAAGAGCTTGGCTTCAGGGCCGAACAGCGCGTTCATGCCATTTCCCGCAACGGAGAAGTGCCGATGACCAACAGATACAAGAAGGCCGTGATCGAGGACGTCGACTCTCACGATATCGACGCGGCCAAACAGTCCACGCTCATTGATCTGTTTGAGCACGCGATGAAGTCAGTCGCAACCACACTGGTCCGCGAGGCCCGATTCGACACGAGCGACTTCGCCACCGCGAAGCAGGCAAACTGCGAAGGCTTTCAGCTGACGCTGCAGCGTCTGCACATTGACGGTCGAGACGTCTGGCAAGGCCAGTTCAGCAGAGCCGAACAGCGGCTCACCGTGATCGCGTCCCTCGAATAGCCTGGCGGCTACTCGGCTTCCTTGGGCACATCCCAGTCGGCGAGCCGTGCCTCACCGGTCTGGTAGAACTGCTTCACCAGCTTCACGTACTCAAGGAAGTCCTTGTTCTCGGTTGCCAGCCGGTTGGCGGTGTCCCAATCGATCTCACCGCGCTCCCTGGCGGGGATCAGAACCTGACTTTCGGAAGGGTTCTCGACGTCCAGCTTGATCAGGCCAATGCCGTGGGCTGCAAACAGCATCCGCAGCTCCTTCAACGTGTCCTGGCCCTCGATCTCGGCAGCCACCAGGTAGCCAAAGTTGGACCATGATGAGTTCGAGACGGACTGGAAAAAGCACTCTCGGACGTTGGATCGGTTGATCAGTAGCTTGACCTCGAACGACCACAGCTTGGTGCGCTTGTCCGAGTACTGATTGACGCAGTCCTTGACCTCTCGGTGCCAGTCCGCTCCCAGGTCCTCCATGCCGACCAGGTCCGGATAGAGCCAGCGGTTGCCGTGCGGCCCACGTTTGTTGGACGAGCGCTTCTCGTCGACGCGCTTCGAGTACACCCCGAACTCTGCCCACAGGTAGCTTGCCAGCAAGGGGTAAAGGCCGTGTTCCCCGGTCTTGGCTTCATCTTTGCCGACCGGAATTGCGACGCCGACGTTTTCTACCGCTGCGACCTCGGCGCTGTCCGACTTCTCCGAGAAGTAGTACTTCCGGGGCCGACCCTCTGTCGTCTTGAGGCCGGGATGCTTCTTCTGCAGACGTGGGCGCTGTGAGCCGATCTCCGCCACCAACTGCTGCAGCAGGTCCGCGTCGGTTTCCAGCGTCTGGCTGCTCGCCTTCTTGGCGCTGCACTCGGCCGGGAAGGTCGCAACGAGCCACTCGGCAATCTGTCGCGCGGAGAATTTCTCTTCGGGGTGTGCCGTCAGGAAGTCGACGACCGATTTGCCAAGGTTAAGTGCCACAGTTGTATTCCCCCTTCATTCCCGTCACGCCGGTACCGCATTGAAGTCTTCGGCCTGCGATGCTTTGCTGCTCTCCCCGACGAAGACCGACTGAAGTTGCAGGGAAGCTGGCAACTTCAGACGACGCTCCTTGAGGCAAAACGGCAGCACCCAAAGGCGCATCCCGATGGCCTTCGGAAAGTCAAAGACTGGCAACGGCTCTGTGAAGGTGTCCGTCTTTGGATAGATCAATACGATGTCCCCGGTGCCGTCTAGGTAGTGGTGACCGTAGGCGTACAGCTGATAGAAGTCGGCCTGGCTGAGTTGGCATTTTTCGCGCCCGTTGTTCTTTGCCGCATCCAGCAGCTTCCACTTCGTATCCAGGACCAAGCGCGTGGTTTGCTTCTGCTTCACCAACAGGTCGGGCTTCAAGCGGAACCATCGCTGGTCATCGTGCGCAACGAGGTGCTGGCTGCTTGCCTGTGCCTTCAGGACGAAGTCAGCGTGCAACTGCCTTGCCAAGTGCTTCTCGACATAGGCCTCGAACACTGCTTCCATCGGAAACAACAGCGACGGGGCATGGTGACTTCCCATCCCAGAGATGGGGCTGAGACCCTGCAGGATCAGCTTGGCCCAGTCCAGTGCAGACTCGTAGTAGCCCATGCCTCGATCCAGCCTGATTCGCTGAATGTCTTGGGCAACATCGACTGACGGCGGAACATCTGAAAAGACAAAGCTGAGTTCGCGTGCGACACGCTGGCTTTCCTGCGATCGGCACAGGGTCAGAACATGGCGAAGCGCCGTGTGAATCAGGCGGTTCTCTGCACGGTCCTGCGAAAACTCGTCATGCTCGGTAAAGAACCGGTCACGCCTGACCAGATTCTGGGAGGTCTGCCGTGCCACCAACAACCGCCCACGAAGTGCAAAGAGGTTGTCCTGTCGCGCGACATAGTCACTGCGCAGTCCGCGCTTGACGAGCGAACCGACGGCCAACAGGAACTGCTGGATGAAGACCTCCAGGAGGGGCATGCGCTCAGCGACCAAGTCCGCGTTGGCTGTTTTGATGTGCCGAAACCCGGCCAGGCACTTCAACATCTCGATGAGGAGCGCGCGTGCTTCCTCAGGTGACGTATTCCTCCCAGTCTTTGGCAGTACCTCGATCTGAAATCCGCATGGGGCGCGAATGACGCCCACATAGCTGGTGACCTGAATGGCCCGCTGGCCGCTCAGGTGGGTCGGCTTGAGCCAACCAGGGGCATCGTCATCATTTCGCAGGGACTGCATGTCCAGCCAGGCGAAGACACGTCTGGGCACAGCAAGTCCGACCGCTCCGGCCTTTGCTTCGACGACCTTGTCGAACTCAAAGATCGTCAGGGAATTCATCCGGCGGTCACGGCAGGTTTGGGCGCATAGATGCCGACGTAGGCGTCCGGCTGATCGAGCGCGGCTGCGTTCAACTGGTAGCGAGAACGAATCGCGTACTGATCCAGCTCGTGCTCGCGGCCAAAGAGAGCCAGCAGGTCCTCCTCGCGGCCGATTTCATGCACGAATTGGTGGTCCTGCTTGGCCTTCTGGTTATCGCCCAGAACCAGTCGAATCTTCTGCCAGTCCTCGAAGAAATACTCCTCCAAGAGCGGGATGATTTTGTTCCTGAACACGGTCCTCAACTCATTGAAGCGATCGGCATCTTTCAGGTCTTTGATGCGTGTGAAGTAGGCATGTCCCACCGTGTGGTCGCGGTCGTACAGGGCCTCGATCCGCTTGTTCAGCATGGTCAGCATCTGCTCGATATTGATGTCCACGCCGTTGTGAGAGACGATGGTGCCAGCCAGCACCGAGGGCTTGGGCATCGACTCGATGAACTCGAAGCGGCGGCGAAGCGCGGTATCGACCAGTGCCAACGAGCGGTCGGCCGTATTCATCGTCCCGATGACGTCAACGTTCGACGGCACGCTGAAACTCTCTGCGGAATACGGCAACGTCACGGCGACGGGATACTTCGCGCCCTCGCGCTTGTCGACTTCCACGAGTGTGATGAGCTCGCCGAAAATCTTGCTGATGTTCCCGCGATTGATCTCATCGATCACCATCGCGTACTGCCGCGACGGGTTCTTCCGCGCTCGGTCACACAGCCTCAAGAAGGCGCCTGGTTTGATCTCGTAGCGCACCTCCCCATTCGAGGCGGAGACTGCCTCGCTGTCCGCCGCACGTTTCTTGCCCCGCTTGGTTATGACGGGGCGCAGGCCCTCCACGAACTCTTCATACCCATAGGACTGGTGGAAGGTGACGAACTCGTAGCGCTCGCCATACTCTGCATCGGTGTAATCAGACACGAGCAGGGCCTGCAAATCGAACGTCTTGCCGGTGCCCGGTGGGCCGTAGTAGATGACATTTTTGGGCGGCTTGTCGCTCTTGGGCTCGTCTTCAATGTCGTAGTCGTCGGGCCAGTAGCCGTTGCGTCCAGAGCGCGCCCCGAGCTTGGATGGCCAACTGCCTTCGTCCTTGTCGGCGGCCTCGAAGAGCTGAACAAGCTCGCTCGTCAGATCGGTTGGCTCAAGCTCATCCAATCCGGCGAATGCGGACCAACTGACCCGGATTCCGTCCTTGCGCAAGAACAACCATCCGACTGGGCCGCCTTTCACCACACCCTTTTCCTTGCGTCCGAAGCGCAGCTGGCTGTTGGTGGCCCGGGTGAACCACCAGTCCAGCCCCATTTCGTTCACTGCACGGGCAAGTCGGCCGAACAGCTCAGTCGTGGTACTGGTCCACAGCGGTTGTCGTTCAACAAAGTCCTCGTGTCCCTGGAAGTGGGCCAACAGGCTCTTGTGGTCCTCGTCTGCGGACAGCCCCAGCTTTTCGGCGACATCGTCGTAGCTGATCTTGAAATTCTTGATGGCTTCCGCGCTCCAATCCACCAGTGCCGTGAAGTCGAGTGCCAGACCGTCTGCGATGGACTTGATGGCCACGATGGGGGAGGCCGTGAAGCTGCCGCGAATCTCTTCGTACTTCTTGCGCAGACCGGGGTCGCTAACCTGAGTGTCAACGAGGTCGATCTTGACGATGAAGCCGAGAGCGGCATCAATGCCTACGGTGTATGCCAAACCCTTGTGAGATTTCTGCTCTGGGTAGATCCGTGCCCAGTTGTAGGCTGTGAATTTCCCACTGCGATCCGCTGGCTTGCGGACCGTCTTGGTCCACCCATCCTTGAACAGTTGCTGTTGCAGTGCCTCGGCCCAATGCTTGGTGACGTCGTAGGCTTGCCCCAGCTCCTCATAGACGCGCTGTTGCTCCGGGTTGGTCTTGTCGTAGACCGTCCCTTTCCATTTGTTCAACAGCTTGAAATGGTCGTTGCTGAAGTAGTTCTGTGCCATCGTTTCAAATTCCTTCAACGTCCATGCCGTGCTCGGCCAACCAGATCTTTCGCCGTTCGAAGTCAGGCAGTGCTCGCTCGACTCTCTGCCAGAAATCCGGCGTGTGATGCGGTTGATGCAGATGTGCCAGTTCATGCACGACCACGTACTCGGCAATGCGTGGCGGCAGCAGGATGGTCTTCCAGTGGAAGTACAGCCAGTCGCCTTTGCCGCATGAGCCCCAGCGGTAGCCCAGGTCCTGCACTTTCAGGCCGACGGGCTGGACCTCCATGCGCGCCACGTAGTCCTGCACCTTGTCCCAAAGCCATACCTTGGCCCGGGCGCCGTACCACTGAATCAAATGGCTCCGGGCGGTATCGACCAAGTCGCGGCGCAACATGAAACGCCCGTTGAGCAGCTTCAAACCGGCGTCCTGCTCATCCACCAAGCGCAGCCGGTAGCTTCGACCCAGGTATAGAAAGCCCTCGCCATCGACATAGCTCTTGGTCGGCACGGCCTTCTGCAGGCGATCCTTCTCAGCTAGCTTGGTGTAGATCCAGAAGCGCTTTTCCAGAACGAATTCGCGCAGGCGCTCCTCTTCGACATCGGGCGGTGCTGACAGCACCAACTCGCCGCTGCGATCCACGGTGATCTGCAGGGTCCTGCGCCGGGTGCTCGGTTTCAGCTCGAAGGAAAGATCGTCTACGGTCAGCACGCTCATGCCTTGGTCAACCTCTCATGGTTGGCGCGGGCCAGTTCGAGCAGGCGATCTTTCAGGGCTGAGACATCACCGGGTGCAACCAGGCGGGTTGTGCGCAGCGTCCTGAAGATGCGTGCCCCTAGAGCGTCTTGTGCCGGGCGCTTGTGTGGCTCCCAGAAGGTGTCGGTCAGTTCGCCGGTAATCATGTCGACCAGTTCCACAGTCAGGTCGCGAATCTTCAGCAACTGCTCGTCACTCGGGCGCTCGGTGCCCACCACGGCCTCCAGCAGCATGCGCAGGAACGGCACGTAGTGTTCAGGCATGTCGGGCAGGCCAGCGTCATCGCTGGAGGCGCCTGCGCGCATGTCGCTGATGATCTTTTGCAACGCTGCGATCAGGTCATCCCACTGGTCCGCCAGCGTCTTCAGGATTTCGTTCAGTCGCTCGCTGAGCTTGCGGAACAGCACCGGGTCCTCATCCAGATGCTTGCGAATGTGCGAGCGGATGGCGTGTTCCATCTCGGACGCCTTGGCGCGGTCGTTCGCCTGCCGCGACAGATGCGAATCGAACTCCGCGTCGGTCAGTGCAATCGGCGGAATCTTGGGGTCGACACCCAGTGAAATCACATGGTCGTCGATCAGCTTGCGGACCTTGGCGCCTACGTCCTTGCCCAGAACCGGCGTGTCCTTGTAGCGGTTGCGGGCCCGGGCGTAAATGTATGAGAGGGTCTTGGCGTCCTTGGAGAAGGGCAGACCCTCCGGGCGCGGCAACACCATGTCCAGCGAACCGAGGAACTGCTTGAGCTTGACGGTGAATTCCGCGCGCAGCCGTTCGTCCGCCAGCACTTCAACGCAGGTCTCCACGTCATCCAGTGACTCGATTTCGCGGCTGCGGAACAGGTCCACCACGCGCAGGTGCCGATCGCGCAGGGCCGGCACTTCGTCTTTCAAGCTCTGCAGTGCACCCTGAATGTCCTCGTCGGCGTAGGCGGCCAGGGCTTCCTTCAGGTGCTGGGCCACGCCGTAGTAGTCCACCACGATGCCGCAGCGCTTGCCGAACCCTGTGCGGTTCACGCGGGCAATGGCCTGCAGCAACTCCGCCTCGCGGATCGGGCGGTCGAGGTACATCACGCCTTCAATCGGCGCATCGAAGCCGGTCAACAGCATCGACTTCACGACCAGGAAGGCCAGCGGGTCGGTCTTCTCTGGCTTGGTGTGGAACAGCGGCTTCTTGAAGCGCTTGATCCGCGTCTCGTTGGCCGCCGCGTCCGTCCAGTGCTTCCAGGCCGGGTCGTCGTTGTTGCTGCCGGAAATCACCGCCGCGAACTCGATCTTCTTCAGCGTGTCGCGGTAGCGCCAGGCCTGCACGATGGCCTGCACCTTGGGCGGCCGCTGGCACAGCGCCTCGTCGTCCAGCGCCTTGTCTTCCGGCGGCAGCGCGTCAGCCTCGGCGAGCAGTTCGGCGCGTGCGGCTTCAAACGCAGCCACGTAACGCACCGCCGCCAAGCGGCTGTAGGCCACCACCTGCGCCTTGTAGCCGTTGGGCAGGATGTTGGTCACATAGTGGCGCAGCATGTCGCGCGTCTTGTCTGCGATCAGCAGCGGGGCGTCGAAGATCGGGCCCTTGGTGGCGTATTTCTGTTTGATCGCCTCCAGTTCCTCGGCACTGCGATCGCGGAACAAGTCCTCGAACAACTCGTCCAGGCTGGCCCCGTCTTTGACCGCACCTTGCGCGGTACGCCCCTCGTACAGCACGGGCACGGTCGCGCCGTCTTCCTCGGCCTCTTTGATCGTGTAGCGGTCGATGAACTCGCCGAAGATCTCGTGGGTGCGCTTCTTGTCACCCATGATGATCGGCGTGCCGGTAAAGCCGATGCGCGCGCAGTTGGGCAGCCCGGCCAGCAGGTTGGCGTGCAAGTCACCCGCCTGGGTGCGGTGCGCCTCATCGACGAGCACGAGGATGGTCTCGTCCTCGTTCAACACCTCGAAGGTCTTCGCCGCAGGCTTGGCCACATAGGCGGCCGCAGCAGGCTCCTTCACGCCCATCTGCCCGTCTTGCCAACCGTCCGGGATGTCGTCCTCGGTCAGGCCCGGCTCACCGGCGGCATCCGGGTCACGGTACTTCTGGATCGTGGCGAACAACAGCCCGGGGCCCTTGCGGCGCACCAGTTTTTGTACGGCCACCGTCGACGTGGCCACCTCAACCACTTCGCCGGTCAGCGTTGCCGTGGCACTGAGCTGGTCCTGCAGGTCTTTGCGGTCGGTCACCACCACCACTTTGAAGCGGCGCAGGGCGGCGTTCGTGCGCAGTTTGCGCACCAGGAACACCATGGTCAGCGACTTCCCCGAGCCCTGGGTGTGCCAGATCACGCCACCGCGCCGGTCGTACTCGCCATCTTGCAGGCGGGTTTTGCCGCTTTGCAGGCGCTCAATCGCCTTGTTCACAGCGCGGAACTGCTGATAGCGACACGCCACCTTGATGGTCTGCCCACCGGCCTGCATGAACAGGGTGAAGTGGCGCACGATGTCCAGCAGATTCGCCTTGGTGAGCATGCCCGCCACCATCCGCTGCTGCTCGGACAATGCGGCAACCCCCAGGCTGGCGGCAACGTCTTCTTCGCGCGCCGGGGTCACGGTCTTCCAGCTGGCAAAGTGCTCGAACAGGCCGCCGATGGTGCCCACCCGCGCTTCGTCGAAGCTGGACGCGATCAACAGCTGGTTGGTGAAGAACAGCGGCTCGTTGCCCTCGTTGTCTTCCACTTCGTAGTTGGCATGCCGCTGGTTGCTGTACCGGCGCAACTGGTCGATGGCGTCACTCAGCGGCTCAGGGACGGATGGGCTCTTGCACTCCACCACCACCAGCGGAATGCCGTTCACCAACAGCACCAGGTCCGGCACGATGAAGGCCTTGCCGCTGTTGTAGCCGGGCGGGCAATCCACCCGGAATTGGTTGACGACCGTGAAGCTGTTGTTCTCGGGCGTGTCCCAGTCGATGAAGCGGATGGTCTGGCCACGCCCACCATCCCAGCCCGGCAGGCCGTCGACGGTGATGCCCAGCAGCAGCAACTCTGTCGCCGCCTGGTTGGCCTCGATGAGCTTGGGCCGCGCGATGCGCGTGATCGCCGCAACTGCTTCGGAGATGCGTCCTTCGTCCAGCCAGGGCACGAGTGACCCGTTCACCTCGCGCAGATTGATCTCTGCCAGCTTGGCGCGCAGCACGCCTTCCTGGATCACCTTGGTGAAGTTCACGCGGCCGGTGACGGCGGGCTCGTCGACGCTGCCCGAGATGTGCGTCCAGCCCAGCCCTTCCAGTTGCTCGACGAACGGCTTTTCGACGTCTTTGAGTTCCCATCCCATGGTTTGGCCCTTCTGCTTATTGCGCCAACAAGGGCGTGACGCGGACGCGGCCAGTGAGGAGGTCGTTCATCAAGCCGCATCTCTCTTGGCGCTGCTTCACAAGGGCAGCCGCCTCGTTCTTCAGCTTCCGCTCGATTGAAAACAATCTTTCGGCGATCAACGCTTGTTCTCCAACTGGGGGCGACTTGAAGTGCAGCTTCACCAGTTCGGCCCTTTGAATACCAGTCGCGGTACTGCCCGTCGACCGCTTGACCATCGCCTGCTGAAATTCATTGCTCTGCATCTGCCAGAAGGCGAAATCGTTCAAGACTAAGTCCGCCATAAATCGGAGAGAAATCACCCGTTGGCTCAGAATGTATTTACAGCTGTCCGGAATCTGGGCAACGTTTCCGAGCGGCGCCTCCATCGTCAAGAGCACGTCACCTGTTCGAGTCTCCCCACTCGTCATCCACTTGCGATACAGCCTTTCGCTACCGAAATACGCTTCTCGACTAACGTCAATCCCACCCGGTTGCACGTTGTTGGCCGAAAGTGCAAGGATGTCGCCACCGCCCCAATCCATTCCAAGCTTCTTTGGCGTTCGGCCACGAAAGTCGATGACGTGCTGCACCAAATCACCGAAGACATGAGCGCTCCACTCCTGCGGAATCCACCCGAGCGGCGACTGCTTGTAGAGGTGTGGCGCCACTTCGTGACTTGGTCGAAGTTGGCCATTGGCATCAATCCCTCGCGTCAGAAGGTCATGCAGCAAGCCCTGCTTGACCTGCTTTAGCTTCTCGACAATGGCCTCGGTCTGGTGAATAGCAGCGTCGAGCGTATCCAGTAGCTGAGCGATCTTCAGCTTCTCGTCCGGAGATGGGCTGGGCACCTTGATCGAGCCAAACTCAGCGCCTGAAATTTCCAGGAAGGTGGTTCCGGACGCGCGACGTACCAGCTCAGGCTTCACCTTCTCAAAGAGGTGGAAGTAGTAGCTGGCTTCCTCTGGCTTCTTGAATACGATCGACTTGAAGCCCTGGTTTGTCGCCATGGGCACCGCATTGATCGCGCGGGCACCCAGCGTTGCGCGTGTCGTCACCATCAAGGATCCGGCAGGCAGCAGATTTGCGCCGCTACCGGCCAGGCCCGAGGCACTGATGTGGTCGTTGGTGTCGTGAAGCAGCTTGGCCACTTCGCCGCTAACCTCGCCCGGCGTGACCCATGGGATTGGTCCACGCCAGAAGGAAGGAACCTCGCGCGATGGCGTGCCGCCGCCCACGACAGCCCCGACCTGGGTGATTTCCTTCTGCTCCCATTCAGCAGGCAATTGGTGAAGGAAGGCTTCGTATTGGTGGAGGGGACGTGGTGTAGTTGTCTCAGGCATATTTGAGCCCCTTCAGAAAATTCTGGAGTTGGCTTGCTGAAGCGTCGCGGTCGCGTTCGATCTCGGTCAACGTCACTTTGTACTTGTCCCACCAGGTTTCGAATGCTGAAACGATCAGCTTGCGCTGGCCGGTCACGTATCCCTCGACGATGCGCTTCATGTCGGCATGCAGAATGGTCAGCAATAGTTGACCTGCTGCACCAGCGTCCAACCCAGTCACAGACTTGTTGAGTTCGAGGGTCAAGCTGTCGTTCTTGGCCTTGATGACCTTCTTCAGTGCCGTCAAATCTTTTTTCCACGCCTTGACTTGCTTCTCATCGACGGCGTTGTCTTCAGCGGGTTCGTTATCTTCGGAAGCTTCTTCGCCTTCTTCGCCCTTTTCTGGCGTGGCAGCTTTGATCTGGCTTTCCAGCTCCAGCTTCTTGCCTCCCAGTTCCTCCAGTTCAGTCACGAAGCTACCCATCAGGAACTTGACCAGCTTGTGTTCCAGCGGACTCTCTTTGCTGGTCTTGTCTTCCAGTGCCGTGACGATGCTGGTGCGCCAGGCGTCGACCACGCCGTGCGATCCCCGCGCCATCAGGGTGAGAAAGTCGTACTTGGTCTGGTTCCAGAAGCCGGCCACGATGCCGCGCACCTGGAAGGGGTCGAGCAGGCCAATCTGCTCCAGTGAGCCGCTGAAGCTGGCCAGCAGCTCGTTGCGCAGGGCCACAAAGCTCTGCGCCCCTGCCAGATCGATGATGCGCTGGCTATGGGCCGTCCACCATGACTCGAAGGCGACGCGGATGGCGGCTTCTTTGGCCTGTAGCCCGGCGTTCGATTCGATGGCAGGTTTGAGCTCGGTCTTCGCTGTGAACGCGGGCTTGAAGTCGTAGTAGGTGCCGTCCCGCTCGACGAAGAAGTCCATCGGGCTCAGGCCGTGGGCGTCGAACAGGGCTTTCTTATCGGGGTGCGCCACCTCGGCCTTGGGGACACCACCCAGCAAATGGGCGCGCACGTCATGCGGCTCGGGCGGTGGGGCGTTGTCGGCATAGCGGCGGATGTTGAGGTTGTAGCCGTTGGTCTTGAGCGTGGCGGTGTCCACGATGGCCGAAAAGCCCGGCTCCTCTTTGAAGGCCTCGAAGGTGGTGACGATCTTCTCGATGTGCTCGGGCATCAGGATGTTCTGCGCCCGACCTTCGAAGTATTCGCGGTCGGCGTTGATGAACAGCACCTTGCCCTGGCGCTCCTTCGGCTTGCCGCTGATCCGCTCCGCGCCGTTTTGCACGCGTTGCCTCAATACCAGGATGCACGCCGGGATGCCCGTGCCGTAGAACAGGTTGGGCGCCACGCCGATGACGGCTTCCAACAGATCGTCCTCGATCATGCCGGCGCGGATGGTTCGTTCTTCGCCGCCCCGGAACAGCACCCCGTGCGGCATGACGGTGGCAATCTGCCCGCCATCGGCCAGCACCGCGACCATGTGCTGCAGGAACATCAGGTCAGCCTTCTTTGCCCCCAGCGGCACCTCGCCGTAGTTGAAGCGCTCGGCGCGGAACTCTGGCGCCCAGGCGGATTGGCCGCCCTGGTCTTTGTCGGTCGTGCCCCAGGGAATGGAGAAGGGCGGATTGGTGAGGATGCGGTCAAAGCGCCGCAGCTCACCGCCCTTGACGTGCTGGGGCTTGGCCAGGGTGTCTTCGTTGTGCAGGTCAGCGGTGCTGATGCCGTGCAGCAGCATGTTCATCTTGGCGATGGACCACACCGTGCCGTTGGCTTCTTGCCCGTAGAGGTTGGCCTTGCGTCCCTCCTGGCCTTGCTCGTCGATGTATTCCTTGGCAGAGATCAGCATGCCGCCCGAGCCACAGCAGGGGTCGTAGATGTGGTGCTTCAGCTCCGGCTTGATCAGGCGAACCATCATCCGCACCACCGAGCGCGGCGTGTAGAACTCGCCGCCCTTTTTCCCGGCGGAGTCGGCAAAGTCGCCGATCAGGTACTCGTAGGCAGCGCCCAGCAGATCCGGGAACTCAAAGTCTTCGTTGCGCAGGCGGTGCAGGCTGAAGTGGTTGATCAGCGAGCGCAGCTTGATGTCGGGGATCTTGCTTTGGCCCACCTTGCGGGTGAAGTTGATGTGCTCCAGTACGTCGTAGAGGCTGGTGTTGCCAGTTTCCAGGCCGGCCAGCGCCTTGTTCAGGAAGTCGCCGATGTTCTGGTGGGCGTCGTTAAGCAGGTACTCGTATCGCGACTGGGGTGGCACCCAGAATGAGCCTTCCGCCATGTACCAGTCTTTCTGGTTCGCGCTCTCGATGGCCTCCGCCTCACTCAAGCCCGCCGCTAGTTCTTCCTTGAGGATCTTCTCGCGGTGCTGGTCGAACACGTCGGAGCAGCGCTTGAGGAACAGCATCCCGAAGATGTATTCCTTGAACTCAGAGGCGTCCATCTTGCCGCGCAGGATGTCGGCGGCTTTGAAGAGGTGGCGTTCCAGCTGTGGCAGGGTTAAGGGCATGTAGGAGATCCGGTCTTGTTCGTTCAATCAATCTTTGCTGGGGCTTGCAGTCGTCGCTTACTCGAAGAGGCTGGACTGCTTGACGATGTAGCCCGCTGGCTTTTTCTGCTTCTCGATCACGCCTTCGTCGACGAGACGCTGCAACCACGCCTTGGCCTGGGCGGTGGACACGTCCAGCGCAGCGGCAACCTCGGCGTCCTTCATCGGCGACTTCAAGAGCAGTTGAATCACGCTCCGGACCGCCGCGAACAGGGTGTCTGCTGGTGTTGAAGGCGTCGTTGCCATCGGGCTGGTTGCTTCGGGCGTAGCCTCACGTGTCGGTGCAGCCGATGGGGCGGGCTCTGGCGTCGGCTCAACCGGTTCGTCGACGGGTGCAGCGACGGATGGTGGCACTGGCGCGCTCGGCGCTTCGATCGGCGATGTCGTCTCCAGGAGCGAGGGGGGCGTGGGTGCAACGCCCGATGGTCCGTCTTCGGAAAACAGTGCAAGGCCTGACTGTGGAGACGACACCTGCGTGGGCGCAGCCACCTCGAACACGGCTTCAAACGCATCGGCGTCTTGCGGGTTCGGCCAGGGGAGCGCTCCCTTGCTGCGCAGGGCGTCGAGTCCAGGCGTCGAACCTCCCGTGGAGCGAACGTACACGGGCACGAATTTGAGCTTGTCCAGTTGCTCGACGGCACCCGTCCAGGTGCCGCCCTTGTTCAGATCGGAGCTGACAACCAGTGAGGCATCGGCCAGCGCGTAGATCAGCTTGTTGCGTTGCATGGCATTGCCGACGTTGAACCCCGCACTCGGATCGTAGGGCGAAATCAGCACCAGCTGGCCATCGAGCAGCAGGTTGCGGTGCTCGCGGTTCATGGTCGTCTTCTCCAGACTGTCCGCGAGCACGCCGCTGACCTTGCCGCCCGCTTCAAGTGCACCGCGCATGGCGGCCTGGTCGATGCCCTTGGCGCCGCCGGATACGAGCGTTCTTCCAGCCCGGGCCGCCAACCGGCCCACCGCCATCGTGTAGTCGATCAACGAGTCGTCCACATGGCGAGAGCCGACGACGGCGAGTCCGCCCGACTCCAGCAAGGCCATGTCGCCGCAACCGTAGAGGACCGCCGGGGCGTCTTCGCGCAGGCGCACCTTCAAGCGGCGGGGGTACTCGGCATCCGCGCGGCTGACCACCCAGATGGCGCGCGCTTGCCAGCGTTCGATGACTTGGCTCAGAAGGAAGCCCCGCCCAAGGAGGCGCTGCAGACGGGCCTCATCGATCACGGGCTGACAGGCCCGCATGAGATCGGCCGCATCGGGCGACACGAGATCTGCGGGCTGGCGTTGGATCTCCCGCAGGTGACGGGCAAGACGCTTGTATTCGCCCGGGGACAGCAGATCCGAGGAAGACGTGCCGCTTCCAGCGATCAGCGGCGCCGTCAGCAGCAGGATCGCCTGGGTGTTGGGGGACAGGGCGGGCGTCATTCGTCGTGTCCTGTTTGAGAGAGCGCCATGGGGTAGACATCGCCGCTTCCGCTCTTGCGCAGCAGCCACGCGGCCACGGTCAGCGTCCAGCGTGAGTCCACCATGTCATCGACCAGGATCACCGGCCCGTGGGGCACCGGCTGACCGTTGAGTGCCAGCGAGCCATCGATGTTGCGCGCCTGCTGTGTACTGTTTGCCATCGTCTTCTGTTCGGGCCTGTCGTCAGTTTTCGCGATGACCATATGAAACGGCAGACCCAGAGCCGCAGCCAAGCGCTTCGCAAAGTTGGGGACGAGGTCGGGATGACGCAGCGAGGGAACGCAGCTCACCCAGGTCGGTTTGGGCTGGGGGTTCCATTCGTGAATCATCTTGACGCACGCCCCAACCAGGTCGTCGGCAAACTTGCCGTCGTGGTACTTGCCTCGCCGGACCAGGCCGCCCCACCCAGCGTCGCCCCAGACGCAAAGGGCCTTGCCGGGCTGTGCCTGATGCCCAGGCCCAATGAAGCCTTTGACGCCGTACTGAGGCATGCCCCCATCAGGCCACTTCTTGCGGGGTTCGATGGGCAGGCTGGTTCGGCGCAGGAATTCGATGGCGTCCCGCACCAGCGCCTCGTCCACGTCCGTTGGCAACGGCGGTAGCGCAGGCCGTGTGACGACACTCGGGTCGCCGTCGAGCGCGCTGATCAGAAAGCCCATGTGCTCACCGAAGGGCAGACTGACGTAGTCCTGCATCTGCTGGTGCTCGTCACGCCGCAGGGCTGTGAGTCGCTCGGCTCGCTCCCAGAAGGCCTCGCTCAGGGTGGCGGCGGTGAGCTGCCACTTCGTGCCTTGCTTGGCGATGGGTGCTGGCGCTTCGAGGGAGAGCAGCGCGATCGTCTTGTCGACGCGGCCCTTGCTCAGGTTGACGCGACTCAGCAGCTCGGGGACGGACAGGCCGTTCTCTTCTTCCTCCAGTGCGCCCAGGACGTCGGCGACTTCCTGCCGGGTCGGGAACGCGCTTCGGATGAACCAGTCGGTGATGTCCGACTCTTCCTGGCCGCTGAGCAGTACGCCGTAGGCGGAGTCCAGCGCACGCCCAGCACGGCCCACTTGCTGGTAGTAGGCGACGACCGAGCCCGGCATCTGGTAGTGAATGACGAAGGCCAAATCGGGCTTGTCGTAGCCCATGCCCAGCGCAGTCGTCGCAACCAGCGCCTTGACCTCGTTGTTGAGCAGCGCCTGTTCCAGCGCCTCCCGACGGTCGCCCGTTTCGCCCGTGTAGGCCTCGACGTTGAAGCCCCGGGTCTTGAGCCAGTCGGCGACCTGATTGGCGTCGCGAACCGTCAGCGTGTAGATGATGCCGTGGCCCTGCAGCACGGCGAGTTGCTGCGCCAGCCACGCCAGACGTTCGGCCTGGCTGGGCAAGCGAATCGTTTGGAGGGACAGCGAGGTCCGATTCAAGTCGCCACGCGAGACTTCGAGCTTCGGACCGAGCACGGCTGCAAGGTCCTCCATCACGCGGTTGTTCGCCGTTGCCGTGGTGGCCAGCAGCCGGAGGTTGGGCGGTAGCGTCTTGACGATCCGCTCGAGCAGGCGGTAGTGAGGGCGGAAGTCGTGGCCCCAGTCGGAGATGCAGTGCGCTTCGTCGATGACTAGCATCGAGATTCGTGCGGCGATCCCAGCCAGCACCTGCGTACGGAGGCGCTCGTTCGCCAGGCGCTCGGGTGAGATCAAGAGGATGTCGACTTCGCCCCGGGCGAGCTTGGCCTCGACTTGGGTCCAGTCGTCGACGTTGTCGGAGTTGATCGTGGCGGCGCGAACGCCCATGCGCTCTGCCGCAGCGATCTGGTTGCGCATCAGCGCCAGCAGCGGGGAGATCAGAAGCGCGGGACCATTACCACCGTCGCGCAACAGCTTCGTCGCGATGAAGTAGACGAAGCTCTTTCCCCATCCGGTCTTCTGAACGACCAGCAGGCGGCCTCGCCCGTCGACGATGTGGCGAATCGCGTCTTCTTGGCCTTCACGGAATGTGGCGTCGGCGCGGCCAGAGCCGATCTGGAGCAGCTCCAGGGCGCGTTGCGGGTTGTAGGTCATGTCATGGCTCTCCCTTGTTCTTGTCAGGAGAGCGGTAGCCCGGGGCCAACAGGGCGTTTTTGACGCCATAGAGGGCCAGCGGGTCCTTCAGCCACAGCCGGAACTCATAGCCACGCAGGCTGTGGTCAGGCGAGCAGTCCACGCTCCACTTGCGCAGGATGTAGCCGGCTGTCGCCGCACGCAGCTTCATGCGCAGCGACCCGTCCTGCATCCCGTAGTCCATCACCGTGATCTCCGGGCGTGGTTGGTCTGGATGCGGGACAAGCTCTAGCTCCACGATGCGCGTCCACTGGATGTCTTGGTCGCTGAGTTCGTGCGCTTCGGGCTTCTCTCCCTTCAGGACGCGGGGATGCCTGATCCGCGTGATCACGAAGTCGCGGAACTCCTGCGACTTCCGGTCGAAGGCCCGGACGTGCCACCGCAGGCCGTTGTCGATCAGCGCAAACGGCACGATCTGGCGTTCGGCCTGGCCGTTGGAGACGGAGTGGTACTCGATCGCAAGCGGACACTCCTGGTGGATCGCCCGGGTCACGCTGGCCAGCACGTCCAGGTCCGGGTGCGTCAGCCGCGACGGGCTTTCGCAGGCCACCCAGGTCTTAAGGCGCATGGGCTCGCCGTCTCCGAAGCCCTGAGTCAACCAGGACAGCACCCGCTCAGGGGGGAAGTCGAAGACCGCCCGGAAGTCCGGTCCCAAGATGTAGGTCTTGGCCTTTGAGTCGTAGTCGATGTTGCCCGGGGCCAGGTCCTTGTAGAGAGCCAGATCCCGGCTTGCCGCTGCAGTCTGGATGCCAAAGCGTGCGACCAAGTCCTGGCGGCGGATCTCCCCAATGAATCGCACACGTAACTCAACGAACGCGAGGCGGTCGCGCTGCGGTTGGGTGAGTTCAGCGAGCTGTTCGTTGGACATCCTGGGGTTGCTCATTCGGGTTAGCGAAGGCTGGTAAGGACTATTGCGGGAAGTATATAAGGCGCTCTAGAATGTGTCCAACACATCGTTTTGCTGTTCATGTCCGACGCATAGTGATTACCGTTGTGAGCTACTCCAGGCGGCTTTGGTTCTCAATCGTCGCGTGATCGCACCCCCAAAAGGAGGCCTCGTGAGCATGCCCATCGTCCCGCAAATGCCCTTCGTGTGGCCGGAGCCGCGCGTCAGCTCCGGGATCAGCAGGTACGAGACGGCGCTTCCCTTTGAGGTAGCCGCGCGGACGGCGCTCAGCATGTTCGGCGTGGTGTCTGCGATCGACGCCAGCGCAGTGAACTGGATGGAGGGGTACCTCGCTGACAACACGGATACCAAGCTCCGGCTGGTCATCAGCATCCACCCGACCTGCCGGACCTCGGAATCCGATCTTCAAGACCTGCTTCGGTTGGTCGAGCGGCACGGGGATCGGGCAGCCTTCAAGGTATTTCCGGAAGCCTCACTGCTGGACCGGTCATCCAACCTCTTGTGCCTGTGCGGCGCGGACGGTGACGCGGCGGTGTCGGTTGGTCCAACCGAAAACATGGGATTTGCGCCGGCGTCACCTTCTCAAGCGAACTTGGTCTCGGTCGTGACAGCGGCGACCTTTGAAGCCTGTCGGAAGTGGTTCGACTACTTGTGGGGCGTCGCGGGCCCACTGCGACCGGATGTCGCGTCTTCGATGCCGAACCTGGTTCTGCCTGAAGGGGACGTGGAGGCGGCCCGGCTGTGGGAAGACTACCGGCGGCGCTGCCTTACCCACGAATCAGCGACCGAGCAACCGGTGCGGGCCGTCGTCGACCCTGAGTCGGGCGAGGTTGTGTTGGTGGACCAGAACGATGAAGCGGTCCCATCGCCGACGGAGGCCATCGGCGTTCCCAAACTAGATCCTCTGTCTGACTGTGTGGCGCGGGTCTTCGAACTCGGCGCACTGGTCTCGGTGGACAAGTTGAGCCGGATTCCGCCGCTCGAGGCGCCCGTGAAGCCTGAATGGTTCGGTGTCGACAGCTTTCGTCAGACTGGCATGGTCAAGGCGCAGACCTCGATCAAGGTTGCCCCATTCGATGAATCCACGCTCAAGAAGATCGACCGGTTGCGCCGGGTGTCCGGTGAGTTGTTGCCGCGCTATTCGTTCGCGCTGGCCGATGGGGTGCGTTGGATGCCCAAGCAAGCCATCCCGCTCTTTGAGGCAGCGCTGACATCGGCCAACGACGACGCGAAGAAGCTGCTCGGACAGACTATTGGCGACGACATCCAGGCCTTTCTGGCGTCGCAGCGCGAGCGCATCCGCAACGACGCGCAGCGTATGTACGAGGCCTATCACCCGGGTGGGAAGATCCCTGACAACGCCGTCACCAACATCCTGGATGAGCTCAAGACCCGCCTGGACCGGACCAAGGCCGACAAGCTGATCCCCAAGGTGGCGTACTCGCCAGTGGCATTCAATCCGTCGCAGAAGTCGGAGTGGTCGTCGCCCTGGGGTCAAGCGTTCGCGCTCTTGAAGGGGATCGCTGAGTTTCCCCGCGAAGCCATGACCAATCGGTTCTTCTGGCAAGGCATCAGGACGGATGAGGACGCGCTGATCAAGGCCATGAACGTGGCTGGCGACCACCTTGTCGAGGAGTACGGCAGTCGAAAGGCCAAGCAGCGGGCCGGGCTGGAACTGGACCTGATCAAGCAACTGGAGGACGCACCGGGCGACGCAGTGGCCAAGTGCCGAGCTTTGTGGGCCTTGATCACGACGGGCAATGAGGAGGCGGTGGTCGCGCTTTTAGAGCCTGGAGCACTGACTCAAGCTGGTGGCGCAGCCGGGTCACGGTGACTGGTCGGAATCAGGGATAAGGCTCGAAACAAGAATGGATCATCAAACCCCACCCCGCAAAAGCATCCTGTACTCCCACGACCTGATTGGCGGAATTCGGAGCCACCTGGCGGGACTACAGGGCTACGACGTGATGGCCCTTGAGCTCATCCAGAACGCGGATGACGCCAAAGCTGATGCGATCACGTTCGACATCACCGACCGGGGCCTTCTTGTCTTCAACAGCGGACAGTTCACCTACTGTGGCGATCTGTATTCGCGCATCTGCAGCTTCACGGCCAGCAACAACTACAGCTGCGATTTCCACCGAATTGTGAAGGTGGCAAGCGGGGGAAAGCTCAGTCGCGGCGACAACATCGGGCGGTTCGGCATCGGCTTCGTGTCGACGTATCAGGTCACGGACCGGCCTGAGATCCGGTCAGCTGGAGTCAAGTTGACACTGCACCCGGAAAGGGAAGAGTCGTTCATCGAATCATTCGGGCAACCGGAAGGCACCACATTTTTCTTGCCTTGGGCGGACGACCCCAACACCGAGGCTCGACTTGCGCTGGGGGTCTCGCACGTCAGCGCCGCTCACATCGACCAGCTCGTCGACGATTTTCAGAAGGTCCTTCGCAAGAGCTTGTTGTTCCTCCGGCATGTCCGGACGGCGGAAGTGCGGCGAAACGGTGAACTGCTGTTGGCCTGTGACCTGGATCGTGGTGATGGATCTGACTTGATCGTCAGCTTCCGCCCGAGTGGCGAGGTCGAGCAATGGCACATCTTGCGGGCCGATGTTGCGGAGGCTGCTGCGCGGCTGTATGCCTCACATCCCCGCCTTGAGTCGCTCGGTCGCGGCACCAAGATCAGCATCGGGTTGCGGATCGATCCGGAGCCTCTGGCCGAGGGAGTGCTTTACGCGTTCTTGCCCACCGAGCAGTCGACCGGATTGCCGATGCACATCAATGCGGACTTCTTTCCAGAGTCCGATCGTAAGGCGGTCATTTTTGCTGGGCACCAACATGAGCAGGCTTGGAACGAGATGCTCATCGATGCCGCTGCTGCCGAACTCGCCAGAGATCCCGAGGGCCTGCGGAAGATGCTCGGAGACGTCCAACTCTGGCAGATCCTGGCGCGGGCGTTTGAGCTGTCAAAGCCGTCGAACCACCCAACTTGCTTCAAGCGCTTTTGGGAACGATTGAAGGTCACGGGAGCCCAGGCACAAATTACCCTGGCCCAGGACGGTAGCGTTCAGCGTCCCAATGGAGTCTTCTTGCCGCGAGGCCCGCTGACAAGCCATCAGGCAAAGACGTTGCTGGAGATCGGCGGAAGGTTGGTCGCAGAAGATCTGCGGCCATTCCAGACTGCGATAAACCAGCTCGGCGCGCCAATCCTCACGTTCGACCGTTTGGTGACCCTGCTTGAGCAAGCGATGGCGCAGCAGGTCCCCGGCGAGGTACAAGTCGAAGCGGACAGATTAGAGAGCTTCTACCGCCCACTGTGGAGCATGGTCAACGATCTGCTGCCGGATGCCGCGAACCAGACGGCGGCCACGAATCCAGGCATTCAGAAGTTGCTGGCCATCCCATTCGTCGTTACGGAAGATCTGTACGCGGTCACGATCAGCCAGTCATTTGTGGCGCCTGCAGCGCTGGAGGCTGGACGCGTCGCTTCGCTGCTGCCAAGGCTGGCGATTGCAGCGCATCACATCCTTGGATTCCCAAAGATTGCGCGCCTGATCCGACAACTTGAGCTCGGCGCGGTCGTCAATCACATCAGTTCGATGTGTGCCAATGAGCCCGTCGAAGATGTCATTGGCGTTGAGCAAAAAGAGTTGCGCGACCTGTATGCCATGTTCGCGGACCTCGATCGTCAAGGCAACGTCGAGAAGACGGTGTATCAGGCGCTTCGCAACCTGCCGATCTGGCTATCCAGTCAAGGGCTCATCAAAGCGACCCAGGCGCTCCTACCCGGCAACTTCACTGATCCCACTGGACAAGCCGACCTTCTTGAGACGTCCGTCCTGACCGATTCCGCCAGAGAGTTCGTGTCGAGCAAGCTTGGCGTTCAGACGCAGACGATCGAGGCATTCGTACAAAATGTTCTGCCGAGGTTCTTCAACGACGACGGGCCACTGGACGCGCAGAAGTACACCCGCCTCATCACTGAACTCGCCAGCCACCCGGCGCTCTTGAATGACGAGAACATCCGCCGCCTGTTGGGTGCACTGCCGATCGTGCCGACGCAGGACGGGCGTTGGTCGCGCCCTACCAACACCTACAGGCGTACCGATGACCTGGTGAAGGTGCTTGGCGATGCGACGCACCTTTGGCTCGATGCCAGTCGGGTGCCCAACGCCCGGTCGGTCCACACCTTCATCGACAGCCTCGGAATACGCCGGTCACCACTTGCGCAGCACCTGGTGGAGCGAATGCTCTTCATCGCAGAGAAGTACCTGCCGACGGAAGATGCGAAGCGCGCCAGCGGCGATGCCTTCTACGTCTTGTGTGACCACTACGAGGAGTGGAGTGAGAAGCCGTTTTTCCAGGGTGCGATCGACAGCCTCCGTGGGGTGGCGTGCTTCCCAGCGGAAGGCGATACGGAGAACTGGCACTCTGGTGGCGATCTGTACGCGCCGTACCGCGCCGAGGCATTCAGGTCGCAGGCCAACATCCTCGACTTCAGAAACACGGCACGCCTGAAAACGGAGCTACTGGAAGATCTGGACGTCACCATCAATCCGGAAACGAGGCTGGTGATCGACCATTTGCAGTACTGCGTGAAGACCGGCGCTCAGCCTCACGTTTCGACCTACCAGGTGCTGAACGAGCGGGCGCAGCGTTCTGATCCCCTGATCTCGACATTGGCTGGCTCTCGTTGCATCTATGTCGAGAGCCAGAAAAGCTTTGTCCGCCCGAATCAGCTTTACTGGTCGCCCCAGCAGCTCGGGCGCTACGCCTTCACCATTCCAGGCAATCTTGAGGCGTTCAAGCCGCTGTTCACCGCAATCGGAGTGAAGAACGCGCCCGAGGGCCGAGACTACGTCGACATCTTGCTGGACATCGTCGGCGAGTACTTCGAGCAGTCGAAGCCCGTCGCAGGGGCGGATCGATCGGTGTACGACGCCTGCTTGATGGGCGTGTCGGCAGCAGACGAGCGTGAGGAGATTGGCGCCCCGGACATTCGAAGGTTGCAAGAGGCACCAACGATATTGAACCTCATGGGGCAGCCCACTCATCCTGACGAGGTGCTTCTTCAGGACAGCGAGTGGCACGCAGGTTTCTTCAATGGGGAGCTTGACCGGGCGCTGTGCAAACCTGCCCCCGAGCTGTGGCCGTTCATTGAGAAGGTCGGGGTCAGGCGGCTCAGTGAGAGCGCTGAGGTCGCGCTTGAGTTCGTTGATGGACAGAAGACCGAGGAACCGCAGCTTGCCGACAAGCTGATGGAGCGGATCGACGTCCTTGCGCGATTGCTGCACGACAAACCGACGCCAGTCAAACGAAAGGTGCGGAAGGCGCTTTCAGAGCTGACCGCCATCAGCTACGAGCTCGTGCGCATCCAAGCGTCCGTGCACGTTGGCGGGGATTGGGCTTCGGCTCCACCCTCGGCAGCGCATGCGTTCTATGACATCGACAAACGCCAGCTGATCTTGGCACGACCGGTAGGGGATCGCAGCTGGCCCCACGTCCTGAATGCCATCTTCCACCAGTTGATGCCAGAAGAGTCTGGAAGCGAGATCTCGAAACTGACCCTCAGCGTTCGACCGCTGATGAGCATGCCTGTTGATGAGGCTCACCGAGAACTGACCGATGCAGGTATCCCGTACCTGGATGCTGAGAGCGCAAGCGGACAGGCAGATGACTTGACCTCGTCGAGCTTGGACGACATGGGGAGCACGACCGACCCCGGCTATCAGCCAGAGAGCAAGCCGGATACCGCGCCAACCGACGCGCCCAAAGGTGGAGAACGCACACCGGATCGGCCTGGTACGGGTCGGCCGACAGGCGTGCCGAAGGCTCCTTCCAAGGATGTGCCGCCGCCCGATCAAGGGCAACCTGGAACCGGGTCTAAGGGCGCACAAGAAGAGGATGCGCCAGATGGTCACCAAGCTACTGGGCACGGCCACAGCACAGGTTCGTCGACTGGCGACAAGCGCGCCAAGAAGCCACGTCCAAAGCACAAGGAGCAGTGGGATCGACGACTTCTTTCCTATGTTCGGAAGAAGCAAGAGGAATCAGCCGATGCCGACGAGCAGGAAGGCCCATCCGAGCACAACCTGGCTGTTGAGGTGGTGGCCCGCGCCGCCGTCTGCGCCTATGAAAAGGCTCGGGGGCGCGTCGCGGAACAGATGGCCCAAACCCACCCTGGGTACGACATCATCAGCCGTAACCCGCTGACAGGCGAAGACCGGTTCATCGAGGTGAAGGGTGTCAACGGCGAGTGGAACCAGACGGGCGTGGGCTTATCCAGGCTGCAGTTCAGCAACGCCCAAGACTACGGCGATCGCTACTGGCTGTACGTGGTTGAGTTTGTTTCCGATCCTGAGCACATACGCGTCCATCCGATTCGCAGCCCCGCCACGCAGGTGACGTCGTTTATGTTCGATGGCAACTGGCGCGATGCTGTCGCCGATGAGCGTGCTGACCCCGCGCTCGCCTTCATCGCCGGCGCCAGAGTCAAGCACCAGCATTTCGGTTTCGGTCGGATCGAGTCGATGGAGCTGCGAGGCTCGACGCGCGTCATGTCCATCGAGTTTTTGACCAGCGGACGACGCACGGTCACGTTGAATCTGCAGACGATGACGGTGATTGAGGAAGACGATGACAACAATCATTCCTGAACTGACGGAGGCCCAGCTGGCGGACTTGCCATCCCAGGCGGAGGCAAAGGTCTACAGGGCGTTGAGGGACGGTCTTCCCCGCGACTTTGTCGTCTTCTTCCAGGTCGGTTGGATCTTGCGCCGCGAGGAAGAGCAGGCCAAGGATGGCGAAACCGACTTCGTCGTTTGTCACCCGGATCTCGGGTACGTGTGTATCGAAGTCAAGGGTGGGGGCGTCGGGTTCGACGCCAGCAGCGGGGACTGGTTTTCCGTCGATCGCCATCATCAAAAGCATGCGATCAACAACCCCGTCAACCAGGCTCTGAAGGCCAAGTATTCGATTCGATCCAAGCTGAACGAGCACCAGCGTTGGCGGGATCTCTCGCTCGCCAACGTCCTCAGAGGTCACGCGGTGTTCTTCCCTGATGTCGGGGATGCGAATGCCCTGAGCCGGCCCGATATGCCGTCAGCCCTGGTCGGCTGTGCGAAGGATCTCCAAGATCCGAAGGCGTGGATCGATGCGGTCTTTGCCTATTGGGGCAACGATGCGTCGGGATTCACACCCATGGGCAGGCGCGGCGTCGATGTCCTTCGCGAGGTGTTTGCGCGATCTTTCGTGGTCGCGCCGCTGATCTCGTCGCAGTTGGCCGACCAGGAGGCGCGTCGGCTGGTTCTCACCAAGGACCAGATTCGGGTGCTCGACTTTTTACGCTCCCACCGCAGAGTGGCCGTGAGCGGTGGTGCAGGCACGGGCAAGACGGTCTTGGCGCTTGAAAAAGCACGTCGCCTTGCATCCGAGGGGTTCCGAACGCTGCTGACTTGCTACAACCGGCAGCTCGCGGACCACCTCTCAAGTCTTTGCGCGGGCACCCCGAATCTTGATGTGATGAGCTTCCATCAACTGTGCCACCGGCAGGTTGAGAGAGCCAATCGTGCATCTGGGCGGGACCTGGTTTCCGAAGCCAAGGTCACCTATCCGGGCAAGGATCTCTACGAGGTGCAACTACCCAACGCGCTCGGATACTCCCTCGAAGTTCTCCCGGATCGGTACGACGCCATCGTCTGTGACGAGGGCCAGGACTTCCGCGAGGAGTTCTGGGTTCCACTCGAGCTGCTACTGACCGACTACGACAACAGCCCGCTCTACGTGTTCTACGACGACAACCAGAACCTGTATGCCCGCGCCGGGACTTTCCCCATCCGCGACGAGCCGTTCTCGTTGACCACGAATTGCCGCAACACGGCACCGATTCACGAAGCCGCCTACAAGCACTACAAGGGCGTTCCAGTGAGTCCGCCTGACATTCAGGGTGATGACGTTCAGTTTGACGAGTCGCCAAGTCGAGACCCACAGGCGGCCAAGATCAATGCCCGCATCGTCGACCTTGTCGCGAGACAAGGTGTCGCGCCCGGTGACATCACGGTGCTGGTGGCCGATGCCCTGCACAAGGCCGAGTACTACGCTGCCCTGAGAAGGCTTCCGTTGCCGAAGCCGGCAACTTGGCTTGAGGAGGGGGTTCGAGGCAAGTCCACGGTTCTGATCGACACCATCCAACGGTTCAAGGGTCTCGAATCGCCGATCGTGATCTTGTGGGGCCTCGACACCATCGACTTATCACAGCGACAAGAGCTGCTTTACGTAGGCATGAGCCGCGCGAAGTCGCTGCTGGTCATCGTGGGGCGGGCGGCGACGTGCGCTGCGTTCAAAGAATCGCCGAAACAATGAACACTCGTTTGATCGACAGGTTTGCGCCGGTGCTCTGTGGTCCCCGCGCGCCGGTCGTGCGAGATCCGGGGCTGCTGATGGATGCCAGTGGGCCGGTGAAGGTCTACTACGCCCCGTTCGAGTACATCAATCCAAGCGCGCGGATCGTGCTGGTCGGTATCACGCCTGGTCCAACCCAGATGGTGAATGCGAACAACGAGGCTCGGCGTGTTTTGCTAGCCGGCAAGTCCAGCGGGGATGCAATCCAGGCGGCCAAGAGCGTCGGAGCCTTCAGCGGGGAGCCCCTGCGAAGCAACCTGGTCAATCAACTGAACCACTGGGGCTTCCACAAGTGGCTGGGTCTTGGGGACTCCGCTGAACTCTTCTCGACTGCCCGGCACCTCGTGCAAACCACGTCTCTTCTGCGGTACCCGGTCTTCGTGAACGACGACGACTACCGGGGGGCACCGGACATGACCAGGCACCCGATCTTGCGCAAGTACCTCCTGGAGAACTTCGCGGCCGAGGTCGAGCAACTGAAGGACGCCGTCTTTGTTGGGCTTGGGCCGCTTGTCCAGAAGGTCTTGGACCGCCTTGGCCAGGAGGGTGTCATCAACACGGATCGGGTCATCGGCGGGATGCTGCATCCATCTGGCAACTGCACCTACCGGATCAACTACCTCATCGGGGACCGCAGCGCGCCCGTACCGCATGCCACCAACCCGGTGCCCTACGACCACGGCAGACGAGCGTTTCAGGCACGCTTCTTGGCGGCCTGAAAGTGGACCAGGGAATCTGATTTGCGGACGCCGGTTCGATTGAGTAACACGGAATCGAACTGGCGGTGATCCTGGCGGCGGCGACCGGGGTGGTGATGGGGTCGACCTGCTACGATTCAGCTCGTAAAAGGGGCTGATCCGCACCGTTCCGCAGCGGTTTGCGACGGTTGTAAGGCGCTGAGTTATCTAGGTTTGGCGCGGGTTACAGGCCCTCCACCACCTCAACGAGCAAGGGCGTTCACCGGTATCCGGTGAACGCCCTTGTCATTTGTGCGGCCGCCAGACTTTTGCGGTCGCTGGCGCAGACGCTGTGTCGAACGCGCCGATCGTGCGACGATGTCGCCTCCTTAGAAAAATGGAGGCATCGCTCATGATCTGGAACCGCAACTTCACGGCTGGCGCGCTGGCGGCGCTGATGGCCATCCACCCCCTGGCCAGCCTGGCCGCATCGCAGGCGCCGGCCGCTGGCGAGCACGGCATGGTGGTCACGGCGCAACACTTGGCCACGCAGGTTGGTGTCGACGTGCTCAAGCGCGGCGGCAACGCGATCGATGCGGCGGTTGCCGTGGGCTACGCGCTGGCGGTGGTCTATCCGGCGGCCGGCAACCTGGGGGGCGGCGGCTTCATGACGCTGCAGCTGGCCGACGGACGCAAGACCTTCCTCGACTTCCGCGAGAAGGCGCCGTTGGCGGCCACCGCGAACATGTACCTCGACAAGGACGGCAATGTCGTCAAGGGCCTGAGCACGCGCGGCTACCTGGCCGCGGGCGTGCCGGGCACCGTGTCGGGGCTGGAGTTCGCGCGTGAAAAGTACGGCACGCAGGAGCGCGCGGCGCTCATCGCCCCGGCCATCGCGCTGGCCGAGAAGGGCTTTGCGCTGGAGCAGGGTGACATCGACATGCTGGACACCGCCACCGCGGATTTCGGCCATGACGCGCCGTCGGCGGCGATCTTCCTGAACAAGGGGCAGCCTTTCGTGGCCGGCCAGAAGCTGGTGCAGAAGGACCTTGCGCACACGCTGCGCCAAATCAGCCAGAAGGGCACCGACGGTTTCTACAAGGGCAGCGTCGGCGCGGCCATCGTGGCGGCCAGCCAGGGGGGCAACGGCATCTTCACGCAGGCCGACCTGGACCAGTACCGCACCCGTGAACTGGCGCCGGTGGAGTGCGACTACCGCGGTTACCGCGTGATTTCGGCCCCGCCGCCGAGCTCGGGCGGCGTCGTCATCTGCGAAATGCTCAACGTGCTGGAAGGCTACCCGCTGAAGGACCTGGGCTTCCGCTCGGCGCAGGCGGTGCACTACCAGATCGAGGCCATGCGCCATGCCTATGTCGACCGCAACAGCTACCTGGGTGATCCGGATTTCGTGAAGAACCCGCTGGCGCGCCTGCTCGACAAGGGCTATGCGGAGAAGATCCGCGCGGCCATCGACCCGGCCAAGGCCGGGGTGTCCAAGGACATCAAGGACGGCGTGCCGCCGCACGAGGGCAGCAACACCACGCACTATTCCATCGTCGACCAGTGGGGCAACGCCGCCTCGGTGACCTACACGCTGAACGACTGGTTTGGTGCCAAGGTCACGGCGGCACACACCGGCGTGCTGATGAACAACGAGATGGACGACTTCACCGTCAAGATCGGCGTGCCCAACATGTACGGCCTGGTGCAGGGCGAGGCCAACGCCATCGCCCCGGGCAAGCGGCCGCTGTCGTCGATGAGCCCGACCATCGTGTCGCAGGAGGGCAAGCCGGTGATGGTGGTGGGCACGCCCGGCGGCAGCCGCATCATTACGGCGGTGCTGCTGACCATCCTGAACGCGATCGACTACGGCATGGACGTGCAGGAGGCGGTGGATGCGCCGCGCTTTCACCAGCAATGGCTGCCCGACGTGACCAACGTCGAGCGCTTCGCGCTCAGCCCCGACACGCGCAAGATGCTGCAGGACATGGGCCACAACCTGGGCGTGCCGCAACCGGCCAACCACTTGGCGGCCATCATCGTCGGCGCACCGGCGCTGGGCGGCAAGCCGGTGGGCAAGAACCGCTTCTACGGGGCCAACGATCCGCGGCGCAATACCGGGCTCGCACTCGGCTATTAAAATCCTCCCCCGTTTGGCCGGCTCACTTCGTGTAGCCGGCCGATACCCCCTCAAGGGGGCGCACCCAGCGGCCTGGCAGAGCCAGTTCCGCGGGTGCTCTGGCATGGCCTGCGCCGCGGCCGCCGGTGTCGTGACGAAAAATGGCGCGATGGCGCACTGACGATGCAACTGCAGGAAATTCTCTATACGCAAGGTTTTGGCACGCGCCGCGTGTGCGCCGGGCTGGTTCAGCAGGGGCTGGTCACGGTCGAGGGCCAGGCGGTGACCGACGCCGCCGCGGAATTCGCGCCGCTGGGCCTGCAGTTCACCGTGCAGGGCACGCCCTGGGCCTTTCATGAAAAGGCCTACCTGATGCTTCACAAGCCGGCCGGCACCGAGTGCTCGCAGAAGCCCTCGACCTACCCGAGCATCTACACGCTGCTGCCGTCGCCGCTGCGGCTGCGGCCGAACAAGGGCGCAGTGCAGGGCGTGCAGGCCATCGGCCGGCTCGACCAGGACACCACCGGGCTGCTGCTGCTGACGGACGACGGCCAGTTCATCCACCGCATGGGCTCGCCGCGCCACCACGTGCCCAAGATCTACGAGGTGACGACCAAGCACCCGCTTGACGAGAAACAGGTCGGCAAGCTGCTTGCCGGCGTGGTGCTCGACGACGATCCGAAACCGGTGCGCGCCGCGGCCTGCGAGGCGGTCTCGCCCCACCTGCTGCGCCTGACCCTGACCGAAGGCAAGTACCACCAGGTCAAGCGCATGCTGGCCGCTGTCGGCAACCGGGTCGAGGGCCTGCACCGCTCGCAGATCGGCGATCTCACCCTCCCGCCCGACCTGGCGCCCGGCCAGTGGCGCTGGCTGAATGAAGAGCAGGTCGAGGCGCTGCGCAAGGCCAAAAAGTAGACGCTTCCGGTCATCGGAAGGCGGGGGTCGAACGTTAGACTTGGAGCAACTTCCAGGGATTTCACTTGCGCATCCATGTTCCTTCGGTCGGCCGCATTGCGGCCGTTCTGATTTCCGCGCTGACGTTTGCCGCCCCCTTCGTTACCGCCCAGGCCACTACGCCTGCATCGGCGGTGCCGGCCGCACCGGCCATGCCGGTCTTCGTGCTCAATTCGCTCGACGCCTCGGTCAGCGTGATCGACCCGCTGACCTGGACCGAAACCGAGCGCATTCCGACCGGCAAGGAGCCGCATCACCTCTACCTCACGCCGGACGGCAAGTCGCTCATGGTGGCCAATTCGGCCGGCGATTCGATCACTTTCCTCGACCCGCGCACGGCCCGGGTCCAGCGCGTGCTGGGCGGCATCATCGACCCCTACCAGCTGCGCTTCTCGCCCGACATGAAGTGGTTCGTCACGGCGGCGAACCGCCTCAACCACGTCGACATCTACCGCTGGGACGGCCAGAACCTGCTGCTGGCCAAGCGCATCCCGACCGGCAAGACGCCCAGCCACATCTGGATCGACCACACCAGCGCCACGGCCTACGTGTCGATGCAGGACAGCGATGAATTCGTGGCGATCGACCTGCCGACGCAGACGCTGCGCTGGCGCATGACCACCGGCGCCATGCCGGCCGACATCTTCGGCGTGAACAACGACAAGCAACTGCTGATCGGCCTGACCGGCAGCGACAAGGTGCAGGTGTTCGACGTCACCGCCGCCCCGAAGCTGGTCGGCGAAATCCCCACCGGCAAGGGCGCGCACGCCTTTCGCGCCGGCGGCGATGGCCGCACGGTGTTCGTGAGCAACCGCGTGGCCAACACCGTCAGCCGCATCGACACGCGCACGCTGAAGGTGGTGGCCACCTATCCCGTGCCGGGCGGGCCCGACTGCATGGACCTCTCGGCCGACGGCAAGCGCCTGCTGGTCACCTCGCGCTGGGCCAAGAAGCTCAGCGTGGTCGACCTGACCGAGCAGCGCGTGGTGCAGCAGGTGAAGGTGGGTCGTTCGCCCCACGGCGTCTGGACGCTCGACCATGCCACGCGCTGAGCGCTCCCTGCCGTCGCGCCCGGCGCTGCTGCTGGGCGCCTGTGCGCTGGCCGCCTGCGCGGCGGTGGCCGCTGCCGAGCCGGCCTGCGAGAAGCCGGTCTACCTGACTTTCGACACCGGCCACATGGGCATTGCGCCGCTGGTGGGCGAGGTGCTGCACCGCCAGCAGGTGCGCGTGACCTTCTTCGCTGCCGCCGAGCCCACGCAAGACGGCACCGACAGCCTGAGCAACCACTGGGCGCCCTGGTGGAAGGCGCGCGCCGCCGAGGGCGACGAGTTCGCCTCGCACACCTACGACCACGCCTACTGGCGCGGTGACCTGCGCGGCGTCGAGACGAAATTCCGCATCCGCCCCAGCGCCGGCGCCTTTGCCAACCGCGAGTTCACCTGGACCGCGGCGCAGTACTGCGAAAACATCGAGAAGGCGGCCGATCGCATCAGCTACATCACCGGCAAGAAGGCGCTGCCGCTGTACCGCGCGCCGGGCGGCAAGACCTCGCCCAAGCTGCTGGCCGCGGCCAAGGCCTGCGGCTACGCGCAAGTCGGCTGGTCGCCGGCCGGCTTCCTGGGCGATGAACTGCCGAGCGAAACCTACAGCAACGCCAAGCTGCTCGAACAGGCGCTGGCCAACATCAAGCCCGGCGACATCCTGCTGGCGCACCTGGGCATCTGGTCGCGCAAGGATCCGTGGGCGCCGGCCGACCTCGAGCCGCTGATCGTCGGCCTGAAGGCGCAGGGCTTCTGCTTCCGCACGCTGCGCGAGCACCCGGACTACCAGGCCTGGATCGCCGCTCACCCCTGAGCACGCACGCGAAGAGACTGCCGTCATGGAATGGATGACCGACCAGTTCGCTGCGCTGCAGGAGTGGTTCTTCCAGGCGCTGGTGCAGCCCGTGGTCTACGGTATCGGGCTGGGCGGCTGGACCGAGGACGCCTTCGACGCCTCCGGCTGGCTGCTGGTCGGCCTGATCCAGGTCGGGGTGATCGTCGCCGTCATCGGCCCGCTGCAGCGCTGGCGCCCGGTCGAGCCGGTGACCGACCGGCGCGCGGTGCGTATCGACATCGTCTACACGCTGATCCATCGGCTGGGCCTGTTCCGACTGGTGGCCTTCTTCGTGCTGCAACCGGTGTTCGACGACGTTCTCGGCGCCGTGCGCACGGCCGGCTGGGGCGGCGCGCAGCTCGACCAGCTCTGGCCCGGCGTGACCGACATCGCCTGGGTCTCCTTCCTGCTGTACCTCGTGGTGCTGGATTTCGTCGGCTACTGGATCCACCGCGGCCAGCACCAGTTCCGCTGGTGGTGGGGGCTGCATGCGCTGCATCATTCGCAGCGCCAGATGACGATGTGGTCGGACAACCGCAACCACCTGCTCGACGACGTCATCACCGACATCCTGTTCGTCGTGGTGGCCCAGCTGATCGGCGTCGCCCCGGGCCAGTTCATCGCCCTCGTGGCCTTCACCCAGCTCAGCGAAAGCCTGCAGCACGCCAACCTGCGGCTGGGCTTCGGGCGCATCGGCGAGCGGCTGTGGGTGAGCCCGCGCTTTCACCGGCTGCACCACAGCATCGGGCTGGGCCACGAAGCCGCGGCCCGTCCCGGTGAGGCCGGCGCGGCCCGCCTGGGCGGCCACAACTTCGGCGTGCTGCTGCCCTGGTGGGACATGCTGTTTCGCACCGCCCGCTTCGACGGCGCCTTCGAGCCGACCGGCATCCGCGACCAGGTCGAGCCCGACGCGCAGGGGCGCCTGCGCGACTACGGCCGCGGCTTCTGGGCGCAGCAGTGGCTGGGCCTCAAGCGGCTGGTCGGGCGCGCCTGAGGCGGCCCGCCGCGCGGTATCCTCAGGGCCCGATGCGTCTTCTTCTCGACTCCTTCTCGCGCGCGCTGGCCTATTGCCTGTATCCGCGGGTGATCGTGCTGTCGCTGTTGCCGCTGGCCCTCATGGCCGCACTGGCCACCGCGCTGGGCTACTTCTACTGGACGCCGGCGGTCGACTGGATGCGCAGCACGCTCGACGCCTGGCCGCTGCTCTCGACCATCTGGGGCTGGATGCACATCCCGGGCACCGGCACCGTGAACGACGCCTTGGCGCGCGCACTGGTGCTGCTGGCCTCGATGCCGCTGATCGTGCTGCTGTGCCTGATGCTGGTCAGCGGCTTCATGGCGCCAGCCCTCACAACGCTGGTGGCCGAACGCCGCTTCCCTGCCTTGCAGAAGAAGGGCGGCTCCTTCTGGCGCAGCATC
>Ga0160471_100098_pt1 | contig 52292 bp, 44 predicted proteins | sample HID1973K_E11MG_FD_108268 | JGI IMG/M metagenome (GOLD analysis project Ga0160471, IMG submission 108268) | Enriched mosquito-associated microbial communities from UW Madison campus, WI, USA - HID1973K_E11 MG | ecosystem: Host-associated > Arthropoda: Insects > Digestive system > Unclassified ... | reverse complement strand
GGAAAACTCCTCAGCCCGACCACCCATCAACCCCGCAACCCTTGTCGCTGCTGCGTTTGCAGCGCGGTTTGTGTTGCGAGGGGGCGAATATTAAGGGAGCCAACGCAGGCTGGCAAGGGGTTTGTCATCAAAATTTCAGATTTTTCTGGAAATGACGATTACGGCACCTCAGCAGCGCGATGTCGGGCCCCTATATATAGAATCATCAATCCGGGACCGGTTCCCGCCCTCCCATCTCCAGAGGACACTCACCCATGACCATTGAAGCAACCTGGCTGGCCGCCTCGGGCGCGAGCGCCTGCGACCTGCGCAACGAGACCACCACCTGGCGCGCGGACCTGGACGCCCCTGCAGGCGACCCGTCGCTCCCTAACCCCCATGACCTGCTCGACTCCGCGCTGGCCGCGTGCACCACGCTCACGCTCCAGGTGTACGCCAAGCGCAAGGGCTATGACCTACGCGAGGTGCACGTCTCGGTGCGGCACGAAGAGGCGCCCGGCACCTACAAGATGATCCGCACCGTCAAGATCGATGGAGAGCTGCCGCCGAACGTGCGCGAGGATCTGCTGCGCGTGGCCAACAAGTGCCCGGTGCACAAATCCCTGTCCGCCCAGATTTCGATCGAAACCACGCTGACCGCCTAAAGGCACCGCCATTCATTGACTCGACAAATGATAATGGTTATCATTTGAGTTCTCGGGTTTCTGACACGACCTGAGTCAGCAAATGGGTTACCGGACACGACTCGTGTCCGGCCTTTTTTGCTGGCGGCCCCAAAGGCCGATCCCGCCGTCATCATCCTGACCCACCTGTCGCGCAACGTTGTCCTACAGCGAGATCCACATCCCAAGCGCGAAACGCATCCCTCATACGTAGGGCTCCCTCGTCTCATTGGTTCGCTCGCCAACCAAGCCTGTGTTGTAACGCGCTCCGAACGCCACTTGGGCGCTTTCGTGGCCATGTACTGCGGCTTAACATGAAGCCAAAACAAGACATGGCAGCCAGCAGCAGGGAAGCATTGGAGCGGGGACATCTTGGCGAACTACATCGAAGAGTATTGCGCGCGCATCCGACGCGGCGGCGCGCGAGCCATTGCGGACAAACCCGTGATGGTGGATCAGGACGGGACGTACACCATGGCTTACGTGCCGTTCGAACATCGGAACGCCGATGCGCGCCTGGTGCTGGTCAGCACCACGCCGGGCCACACCCACGTGCGGCTCGCCGCATCGGTCACGGAGGAACTGCTGCTCGCGCATACGCCCGGGCGGAGCATCCAGCGCGAGAACAAGCGGCGTGTGGAACTGGGCGGCCGACTCGTGCGGCCCAACCTGATCCGCATGCTCGACCACTTCCGCGTGCCCGAGCTGATTGGGCAACCCCATGCGGCAGCCTTGTGGAACGATGGGTTCGACGCCATCCAGCCGCTTGCCCTGCTGCCCCATGCCACCACGCGACGCGGGCTCGCATTCGACGGCCCGCTCGACGAACTGCTCGATGTGCCCATGCTCCGCGCCGTCTTCGAGTCGCTGTTCCTCGCGCGGCTCGGCCAGTGCCATCGGCAGGCGCTCTTTATAGGACTGGGGCGCACGGCGTGGGCGGGGCTGCGGCATGCCGCCGGGCTAGGTCTGATCGATCGGGGCCAGATGCTGGGGATGATGCCGGTGCCCGCGCGCGCCGGCAGCATGGTGCGGTATTTCCTGCGCGAGATAACCGCCAACGACCTGTCGCCCAATGATCCCGTGCGCCACCGCATCGCGTGGCTGGACGCCGCGCACGCGGAGATGGAAGCCGGCGTGCGCCGCGTGCGTGCCGCCACGGGGCCGGCCAACCAGCCGGATCGGCTGATCGCCTGATACCCGCTGCAGTGTGACGCTGGCCCCACCTAAGTAGGGATCAGCGGCGCCCCCATGTGCCGATAACACTTCTTGAGGATTCTGACCTCCTCGCATTCCCGATTTGCGGCCCCCCATGTTGGTGGAGGGCCGCTATTTTTTTGGGATGATCCGTAGCCTATGAGTGACATAAAATGTCACGCGAACATGATCTGGATCTAATGCGGCGCAAATGGGGAAATTTCACGCAGCGATTGCGGAAATTTCCCACAAATTAAGCGACGCTATCTCCATATACTGCCCAGTCAGTGATGACCCCTGGCCAGCCGCTCACGCGGCACGGCCACAAGGCAGTAACGCATGACCACCATCCTGATCGTCGACGATCACCCCGCGCTGCGGCTTGCCATGCGCGCCCATCTCTCCCAGTTGCTGGGCGTGAATGTACTGCTGGAAGCCGACAACGGCCAGAGCGCCATCGAGGCCGTGCGTCGACATAAACCCGACCTCGTCGTACTCGACCTCGACATCCCCCGCATGAGCGGGCTCGATGCCACGCCACGCATGCGCGCGCTCCATCCGGCCGTGCGTATCCTGATCCTGACCGCCCAGAATCCCACGCCGTTCGCCGCGCGCGCCTACCAGGCCGGCGCGCAGGGCTTCATCAGCAAGACGCAGGACATGGATGCCATCGTCCGCTGCGTGGAAAGCGTGCTCGGCGGCTTTACCGTGTTCCCGAACGGCGCGAGCGCCAATCCTGCCACGGCCGTCACGTTCAGCGACCCCTCGCACGAGTCCCGCATGGTCAGCGACGATGAAGGCCTGCGCAAGCTGTCGGACAAGGAGGTCGTCATCCTGCGCATGCTGGCACGCGGCATGAGCAACAAGATCATCGGCAACGCGCTGTTCATCAGCAACAAGACCGTCAGCAGCTACAAGGCGCGCATCATGGCCAAGCTGCGTGCCGAATCCCTGGTCGATCTGGTCGATTTCGCCCGACGTTGCCAGCTCACCCCGTGACCCGCGCCGGGGCCCGCCGCGTGTTGCCCCGCGCCGAACGCGAAGCCATGGGCGCGGCAGTGGCCAACGCGGCGCGGGATGACCCCGTGCTCTACCGGATGCTGCTCGCCCGGCTGATCGAGACCAACGAGGCGGACATGGCCAACCTGCAGCGGACGGTGGCGATGCGGGACTGGACCGGCGTGCAGCGCACCGTGCACCGCATCAAGGGGAGCGCTGCGCTGTCCCGCTGCCCGACGCTGGTGGCGGCGGGCAAGTCGCTGGAGTCCGCGGCGCGGCAGGGCAAGCCTGCCGTGATCGACGCGCTACTGCCGCGCTATGTCGCCATCGTGACCGAATTCAACGACGCGCTGATCGCCCTGCAGGCTGCCGCGCCCGCCGCCTGCCATCCCGATCCGGCCGAAGATACGTCGCCGTCCAGCCACATTCAGTGAATTTGATGACCCTGCCTACATCATGGCAGTGCAAGGCGCCGGTGGCACTGGCACACTGTGGGTCCATCCGGCCGCCCCCTTCTTTTCGCGCCGGACCCTTTTTCTGGCGGGAGACATGTCGTGGGTGATTTGCAGGCCTTGCTGGACAGCCACGGGCTGTCCCTGGTGTTCCTGAGCGTGCTGGCCGAGCAGGCCGGCCTGCCGGTGCCGGCCTATCCGATGATGTTCGTGGCGGGTGCGCTGTCGATGCAGGAGTCTGGTCCGTCGATTGGCGCCGTGCTGTTCGCGGTGATCTCCGCCTGCCTGATCGCCGATACGGCGTGGTACTTCGCCGGCAAGCGGCTGGGCCAGCCGATGCTGCGCACGATCTGCCGCGTCTCCCTCTCCCCCGACACCTGCATCCGGCAGACCCAGTCGCTCTACCTGCGCGTAGGCCCCCGCTCGCTCGTCTTCGCCAAGCTGCTGCCCGGCGCCGGCGCGCTCTCGACGGCCATGGCCGGCATGACTTCCACGCCGTTCATGACCTTCCTGTTCTACGACGCCCTCGGCGCGCTGGTCTGGGCTGGCGGCGCGCTGCTGGCGGGCGTGGTGTTCAGCGATTTCGTCGATACGATCCTGGCCGCCTTCAGCACCTACGGGCATATCGCCGTGCTGATTGCCGGCGGCGCCTTCGCGCTGTTCATTGCCTGGCGCTTCTGGCTGCGCTGGCGCATGCTGCGCCGCACGGGCCGGATTCCGCGGATGACGGTGATGGAGCTGGAATCGCGCCGCTCGACGGGCGCGCCGCCGCTGGTGGTGGACGTCCGCGCGCATGGCGTCGCTCCCATCGAGCGCATTCCCGGCGCGCTGGTCATGGAGCTGCACGCGCCGCTGGAAACGCTGGGCGAGCATTCGCCCGAACATGACATCGTGATCTACTGCGCCTGCCCCCATGAGATGTCCGCCGCCGTGCTGGCGGAGCGGCTGCGTGTGGCGGGCTACCGCCACACCTGGGCGCTGGCGGGCGGGTTCGACGAATGGAAGCGCCTGCAGGGCGCCTTGTCGACCCCGGCCGATGAGGCCAGCAACGACGCGGCCGACCCCGCCAAGCAGGCCTCCGCGCACTAATCCACCCGCCGTACCCCCGGAGCAACCGCCGCTTCCTATACTTGGCGCAGGCCATTGTGCAGGGAGGGCGGCATGCCAGGCGAAGACCCGGGTTGGGACGATGAAGCCGCGCGCGTGGCGCACCGCCGGCGCATGCTCGATATTCCCCGGCACAGCGCCGGCCAGACCTACGCGCTCGCCCTCTCCGGCGGCGGCATCCGCAGCGCCACGTTCTGCCTCGGCGTGATGCAGGCGATGGCCGAAGCGCCGAATCCCGCCCAGACGCCCGCCCGGACGCCCCTCGACACCCCGCCCTCCCCCACTGTCGCCGGCACCCAGTCGCTGCTGGCCCAGTTCGACTATCTCTCCACCGTCAGCGGCGGCGGCTACCTTGGCGCGTTCTTCGTCAGCCTGTTCGTGCCCGGACGGCTGCGGCGCGGCACCAGCGCCGTGCAGGCCGCGCAGGATGCCTACCGGACGATGCAATACGAACCGCCGGGCCGCATCCACACCTCGGTCTCCTATGCCGAGACCCCGGGCCGGGCCGCCGTGGCGTGGCTGCGCGAGAACGGCCGCTACCTCACCCCCACCGGCGCGGGCGACAACCTCTACGCCGCCGCCGTGGTGGTGCGCAACTGGCTGGCCATGCAATATGTGATTGGCAGCGCACTACTGGTGCTACTGGCCGCGCTGGCGCTGGGGCTGCACCTGGCCACGGGCGCATGGCACGGACTCGCCCGCAACGAGATGGACCTGCTCCACGCCGCGCGCCTGGCGTTCTACGAGGAACGGCTGGCCATCTGGTGGAGCCCCTTGCTCTGGCTGCCGGTGGCCTCCGCGCTGCTGTTCGCCGTGCCCCCCGGCATCGCGTTCTGGCTGGTCTACCCGCGTTCGGACGACCCGCGCCAGCCCGTACGAGTGCTGAACAACGCCGTGCTGCTCGCGGCGCTGATCGGCGCGGCCTTCCTGGCCACCGCGTGGTGGTTCCAGCAGTTGCAGCCGTCGCCACGGCTGGCCTACGCCTGCTTCGCCATCGGCATCCTGGCCTGGCTGGGCGTGGCGTCCTGCCTGGTCATGGTGATGCCGGCCCCGCGCTCGGTGACCATGTTCCGCGTGCGCGCCACGCGGGCGCTGCGCACGGCGATGGGGGTCACCGGCGCGCTGGCCGCGCTGGGCCTTGCCGATACCGCCGCGCGCACCTGCTATCTCTATAGCTATCTGACCGTGCATCCGTGGGGCGCGCTCGGCCCGGCCGGCACGCTGGGCGTGCTGGTCTGGCTGGTCCGCTATGGCGCCAATCTGCTCGATAACGGCCACAAGGGCGCCGGCGATTCGTCCTGGCGCGCGATGCTGAACCGCCTGCCCGTCTCGCTGCTGGCCGGGGCGCTGGCGGCCGTGCTGGCATTGCTCGTCTTCGTGCTCTGGTCGTGGATCGTGCTCTGGGTGCGGTGGGATGGCGGCGAGCCGGTCGACTGGCTCGTCTTCGGCAAGGCCTGGACCACGCCCGCGCTGGCCGTGCTGACGGGGCTCGCGCTGGTCATGGCGATGGTGGTGGGGCGCTTCGCGGGCTTCCTGAACCTGTCCACGCTCCAGTCGTTCTACGCCTCCCGGCTCACGCGCGCCTATCTGGGCGCCTCCAACGGCAACCGCTTCACCGCCACGGCGGGCAGCCCGGACGCGCGGCAGCGCTTCAGCGTGGCCGAGCCCGCCCCGGACGACGCCCTGAGCCTCAACGACTATTACGATCCCCGCGTGCTGGCGCCGCTGCATCTGATCAACGTCACGCTGAACCTGACCGTCGATCCGGCCGAGCAGCTCGTGCAGCGTGACCGCAAAGGCAAGCCGCTGTGCGTCTCGCCGGGCCCCGCGCTGGCCCAGCCGGGCGCCCCGCAGCAACTGCCCGCCGATACCTACGTGCGATTCAGCGTCGATGGGCGGCCTTGCTGCGCGATGTCGCAGGAACGCACCTTCCGCCGTCATCCCGGCGAGATGGCCCACGCACGCACCGTGGGCGACTGGGTGGCGATCTCGGGCGCCGCCATCTCCACCGGTCTCGGCCGCGCCTCCACGCTGGGCACCTCGCTGCTGATGGGGTTCGCCAACCTGCGGCTCGGCGTCTGGTGGCCATCGCGGCTGGATGCTGGCAGCGGGCACGCCCCCATGCGCCGGCGCGGCGCGGCGGGGCGCGCGCGGCCCACGCTCGGCGTGCTGACCGGCCTGTTCCGCACGCAGTACTACCTCGGGTGCGAACTCGCCGCGCGCTTTCACGGCACGCGGCGGGGCTGGCAGTACCTGTCCGATGGCGGCCATTTCGAGAACACCGCCGTCTATGAACTGCTGCGCCCGGAGCGCCGCGTAGCGCTGATCGTGCTGTGCGACTGCGGCTGCGACGCCGACTACCGCTTCAAGGATCTCGCCAACCTGATCCGGCTGGCCCGCATCGACTTCGGACTCGAAATCGTGGTGGACACCGCCGCCGCGAGCGACCCGGTGCTCAAGACCGTGTTCGGCACCATGGATGACTTTGCCGCCGATGCCAGCCCGGAGAGCCGAATGAAGGTCGGGCTGCTGCTCAATGCCTTCGTGGCCGGCCAGGGCGGCGCCCCGGACGCCCCGCCAGTCACCCGCATCATCCTGCTGAAGCCGCGCCTCACACCCACCGCGCCGGCCGATGTGCGCCAGTACGGCGCCGTCCATCGCGACTTCCCGCAGCAAGGCACCGCCGACCAGTTCTTCGATGAAGCACAGTGGGAGAGCTACCGCGCGCTGGGGTTCGACATCGGCCGGCGCATTGCCCAGGGGCCCGTAGCGCAGCGGCTGTTCGGGTAACGCGCGTAGCCCCACGGTTAGCAGGGCTACTCGGCGGGCGCCAGCACGATTCGGCGCACGTGACTACCATAGCCCCGTTCCCGTCTCCACATGGCGCGCCGGTCACCCCGGCCGCGCCCCGCATCCATGATTCCGTATTCCCTGCTCGACCTTTCACCGATCGTGGAAGGCAGCGATGCCGGCCAGGCCATGCGCAACACGCTGGACCTGGCGCAGCACGCCGAACGCCTTGGCTATCGCCGCTTCTGGCTGGCCGAGCATCACAACATGCCCGGCATTGCCAGCGCAGCCACGTCCGTGCTGATCGGCTACGTGGCGAATGGCACGTCCACCATCCGCGTCGGCTCGGGCGGCGTGATGCTGCCGAACCACTCGCCGCTGGTGATTGCCGAGCAGTTCGGCACGCTGGCTGCGCTGTATCCGGGCCGCATCGACCTCGGGCTGGGCCGCGCGCCCGGCTCCGACCAGGCCACGGCGCGCGCGCTGCGCCGCCAGCTCAGCCACGACAGCGCCGACACCTTCCCGCAGGATGTGGAAGAACTGCAGGCCTATTTCGATGAGGTGCGCCCGGGCCAGCGCCTGCGCGCGGTGCCCGGCGCGGGCCTGAAGGTGCCGCTGTGGCTGCTCGGATCGAGCCTGTTCAGCGCGCAGCTGTCCGCCGCGATGGGGCTGCCGTTTGCGTTCGCGTCGCACTTCGCGCCCGGCTTCATGCGCCAGGCCGTGGACCTGTACCGGCGCACCTTCCGCCCGTCCGAACAGCTCGATCGCCCGCACGTGATGCTCGGCGTCAACGTGTTCGCCGCCGACACCGGTGACGAGGCGCGCCGGCTGTTCTCGTCGCTCCAGCAGCAGTTCCTGGCACTGGTGCGCGGCACGCCGGGCCAGCTCAAGCCGCCCGTGGACAACATGGACCTGCTCTGGGACGCCAGCGAGGCCGACCACATCCGCCGCTCGCTGGCCGTCTCGGTCGTGGGCGACCCCGCCGCCGTGCGCGACGGCCTGCAACGTTTCGTGGATGACCTGCGCCCCGACGAACTGATGCTGACCGGCCAGATCTACGATCACGCGGCGCGGCTCAAGTCGTTCGAGATTGCCGCGAAGGCGGTGCGCGCCCTGTCGCTCTCGCCCACGCAACTGGCCTGAACCGTCAGCGCCAGAAAGCAAAAACCGCGGCCAAGGCCGCGGTTTTCGTTTGCGTACGAGCCGGATCGATCAGGCCGTCGCCAGCCGGAACGCCGACACCGCGCGCATCATCGACTGGGCCTGCTCGGCCAGCGAATGGGCGGCGGCAGCCGCTTCCTCGACCAGTGCCGCGTTCTGCTGCGTCACCGAGTCCATCTGCGTCACGGCCTGGCCCACCTGCTCGATGCCGGTGCTCTGCTCGGCGGAAGCCGCGCTGATCTCGCCCATGATGTCGGTCACGCGGCGCACCGCACCCACCACCTCGTGCATGGTCTCGCCGGCCTTGGCCACCAGCAACGAGCCGTTGTCTACCTGCGCCACCGAGTTGTCGATCAGCGTCTTGATCTCCTTCGCGGCGTTGGCGCTGCGCTGGGCCAGACTGCGCACCTCGCCCGCCACCACGGCGAAGCCCCGGCCCTGCTCGCCGGCCCGCGCCGCTTCCACGGCCGCGTTCAGGGCCAGGATGTTGGTCTGGAAGGCGATGCCTTCGATCACGCCGATGATGTCGACGATCTGGCGCGAGGCGTTGTTGATCTCGCCCATCGTCGCCACCACCTCGCTGACCACCTCGCCGCCACGATTGGCAATGTCCGAGGCATTCACGGCCAGCGCGCTGGCCTGCCGCGCGTTGTCCGCGTTCTGGCGCACGATGCCGGTCAGCTCTTCCATGCTCGACGCGGTCTGCTCAAGTGCCGAAGCCTGCTCTTCGGTGCGCTGGGAGAGATCGGTATTGCCCGCCGAGATCTCGTCCGTGGCCGTGGCGATGGAACCCGCCGCGCCGCGAATCTCGCCCAGCGTGCCCGCCAGGCGGGTCTGCATGCGCTGCATGGCGGCCAGCACGCTCTGCTCGTCGCCAGCGCGCACGGTCACCGGCACGGTCAGGTCGCCGCCGGCGATGCGCGTGACCGCTTCCACCGCGTAGGCCGGCTCGCCGCCGAGGCTGCGCTTGACGGTGCGCATCAGCCAGAGCATCACCGCCGCGATCAGCGCGCCAATCAGCAGCGTGCTGACGAGGGCGTTGATCAGGTTGGCGCGGAACGCGTCTTCCACATCGACCAGGAACACGCCGGTGGCCACGAACCAGTCCCAGTCCGCCACGTAGCGGCCGTAGGTCAGCTTGCGCTGCGGGTTTTCGGTGCCGGGCAGGCGGCCACGGTAGGTCGAGAAACCAGCCTCGGGGCCCGTGGTGCGGCGCGCGCCTTCCAGGATCGCGCGGTAGACGTAGACGCCATCCGGGTCCTTGAACTCGCCGACCTGGTTGCCTTCCGTCTGCGGCAGGCCCGGGTTCAGGATCACCTGCGGCTTGGAATCGATGATGAACAGGTAGCCGTTCTGGCCGAAACGCATCGCGCGCAGCGCGTCCTTGGCGGCGGTCTGGGCGTCTTCCTTCGACATCTGGCCCTTGGCGGCACGCGCCGCGTACAGCTTGACGATGCCCTCGCCGGTGGCGACCAGCGACTGCAGGCTCTCGCGCCGCTCGCCCATCATCACGGACCTGGTGTGGAAGGCGTTCCAGGTGCCGAGCGCGAGCAGCAGCAGCCACATGACGGCAAGCGCCGCCCAGAGTTTGGTGTTCAGAGTGAGACGGTTCATGATCGGGAGGCTGTTGGGAATTCCCTGGGATTAACGACGCCGCAGCCACATTCCCTTAGCTTCCGTTAGCACCAGGGGGCCAAGATGGGCGATGATCGGGAAAATTGCGCCGCACTGTCCACCTGGAGCCCCCTGCCATGACCGCTCAGCCGTCCGCCGCCTTCTCCTTCATCGATCCAGACCCCGCCGAGGCCGATCCGCTGCAGGGCGAGCTGGCGCTGCTGGACCACGCCGCCCTGCGCGGCCCGGTGGCGCAGTTGTGGGAGGCGCCGCTGTCACTGGTGATTCCGCGCAGCTACCTGCGCCAGCCCGGCATCGAGGCCGCCCGCGCGGACTTTGCCGCCCGGGGCTGCCCGGTCTGGCTGCGCATGTCGGGCGGCGGGCTGGTGCCGCAGGGGCCGGGCATCCTGAACGTGAGCCTGGCCTACGCGGTGCCGAAGGGCGCGGCTACGTGGATGGAGCCCGTCTATATCCACCTGTGCGATGTGCTGGCGGACGGGATGCGCCAGCTGGGCGTGGAAACGCACTGGCAGGCGGTGGAGGGGTCGTTCTGCGACGGGCGCTACAACCTGGCCTGGGGGCCGGGCGATGCAGCGCGCAAGATCGCCGGCACCGCGCAGTACTGGCGCCGCGCGCCGGCCGCCGCGCAATCGGACGATGGCCAGCGCCATCTGGTGCTGGCGCACGCCATCCTGCTGGTGAGCGCGGACCCGGTCGAGATCAATGCCCGCGCCAATGCGTTCGAGGCGGCCATCGGGAGCGGCCGGCACTACGACCCGGCCAAGGTGGTCAGCGTGCGCGAGGCGGCCGGCATCGAGGACGATCCCCAACTGACGTCGCGCGTGGCCGAGGCGATCCGCGCCGCCATCGCCCGCACGCCGCCGCCGGGCGCCTAGCGCGCCGTGAAGCGGATGTCGCCGTACCAGGCGCGCGCGTTGGCGCCGGTGTTGTCGGTATCGGTCATCAGGCCATAGCCCAGCAGCTTGCCGGGCTTTTCGCGGAAGACCTTCTGGAAGTCCGCACTCACATTGCGGCGCAGCTTCTGCCATTTGCCGGCATCGGCCGCGCCGCCCACCACAATCATCTGCACCCGGTTGGTATGCGGATTGGCGATGACCGTGCCCACCGGCGCGCTGTTGGTCCAGATATACATCAGCGTGGCGTAGGGCAGCTTGTCGCCGACCGCGCCCGAGATGGCCATGCCGGCGCGCTCGCCAATCGACAGGTTGCTGCTTTCGCCGTCGAAGAAGAACACCAGCCGGGCGGGGGCGTCCTCGCGCTTGGCGTCGCGGTTGTCGGCGTCCGGGATCGGGCCGGCCACCTTCCAGCGCCATTGCACCACCGGCGTGGCCGCGAGGTCGAAGTCGCCGGCGTGGATCAGGCCGGAGGCGGCGCCGGTGGCATCGGCCTCGAGCACCGTGGTGCCCTGGTCGGCCACCAGCGCGTAGCGCGTGAGGGCCTTGCCGCTGACCACGGGCTTGTTCTGCCAGCCCTCCGGCAGCGCGCCGCCGGGCCGGCTGGCCGAGAAGGCAACGCCGGGCTCGTCGGCACGGGCCGCCGTGGCAAGGGTCATGGCCGAGGCCGCCACCATGGCGGCGAGCATCGGCAATATCGGACGAGTAAGACGAAGGACCGGGGCGCGCATCGTGACCGCCTTTTGTTATGGTGACGGGTGAAATTCAGACCATTCGCATGGACTGCTCAGTCCATTGTAGAAAGCGCCGCCGGCCCGCACCGTGCGGCGTAGGCCGAAATCGGCTTCGGACGGACGCTGACAGGATCTGGCGCGCCCTTGCCGCAAGTACCGCATCCGCCACTTCACATACCTGCTTACAAACTGGGCCACGGCCGGGCCGCAGGCCGGTGGTATCGTGCTGCCTCGCGCGGTGCGGGTCTGGCCGCGCGCCGTCATCTCCGCTCCCCTGATTCCCGCATGCGTGCTGCTGTCGTTCGATCCCTGTTGTCCGCGGTCCTGATGTTGGCCGCGCCCGTGTCCGTGCTGGCCGACGGCACCTTCCCGGCGTCCGAGACCCCGGAGCCGCCTGCCGCCGTCACGCCGGTGGCGTTCGCCAAGCCCACCGCCAAGCTGCCGCCGCTGCGCTTCCTGCTGACATTCGACGATGGCCCGGACGCCGGCCCGGATGGCAGCACGCCGCTGATCCTGCGCCAGTTGGCCGACAACCCGATTGCGCCCGGCATCAAGGCCATCTTCTTCGTCCAGACCGCGCATCCGCGCCGGGGCGGCGGCGCGGCCGGGCGCGCCCAGATGCGCGACACCTGCGCCGCCGGCCACCTGCTCGCCGTGCACAGCGGCGTGGTGGAGGGCCATGTCTCCCATACCAAGCTGGCGCCGACCGAGCTGGCGGCGTCGCTGCGCGCGGGCGAGGCGGACATCGCCGCCCAGTGCCGCCACGTGGCACAACTGGTGCGGCCGCCCAACTGGGCCTATAACGATGAGACGCGGGGCGTCTACCAGGGACTGGGCCTGGGCATGCTCATGGCCGACGCCAACGCGCGCGACGGCAAGATCTACGGCTGGCACATCAGCCTGCGGCGGCGCTCCCATATGGTGAGCGAGCTGGAGCAGGTGCGCGCGGCCATCGGCGCGCGGCGGCTCCAGCCGGTGAACGGCGTGGTGCCGGTGGTGGTGAGCTTTCATGACACCAACGACTACACGGCGTCGCACATGACCGAGTACCTCCAGATCCTCGTCGATGCCGCGCGCGAGAACGGCCTGCCGCTGGCCGATCCGCCCTTCTATACCGACGCCCGCGCCGCCGAACGCGCCGCTTTGGTGCGTGCCAGGGACGGCGACTACGCGCGGCAAAGCTGGCCCTGACCGGCGCCTGCTCCGGCAGGGCCCAATCGGCCATGCGGCACCGCACGAGGAATTCGTAGAAGTGCTACGCTAACGGCCCGTGGTGCCCTAACCGGAGAATCACCGTGCCCCGCAAGACCCCCATCGAACGCTATCGCAACATCGGTATCAGCGCGCATATCGACGCCGGCAAGACGACGACGACCGAGCGCATCCTGTTCTACACCGGCGTGAACCACAAGCTGGGCGAGGTGCATGACGGGGCCGCCACCATGGATTGGATGGAGCAGGAGCAGGAGCGCGGCATCACCATCACGTCGGCCGCCACCACGGCCTTCTGGAAGGGGATGGCGGGGAACTACCCCGAGCATCGCATCAACATCATCGACACCCCCGGCCACGTGGACTTCACCATCGAGGTGGAACGCTCCATGCGCGTGCTCGACGGCGCCTGCATGGTGTACGACGCCGTGGGCGGCGTGCAGCCGCAGTCGGAAACCGTCTGGCGCCAGGCCAACAAGTACAAGGTGCCGCGCATCGCGTTCGTCAACAAGATGGACCGCGTGGGCGCCGACTTCTTCCGCGTGCAGACCCAGATCGCCGATCGCCTGAAGGGCAACGCCGTGCTGATCCAGATTCCGGTCGGCGCCGAGGATCATTTCCAGGGCGTGGTCGATCTCGTGAAAATGCGCGCCATCGTCTGGGACGATACGAGCCAGGGCGTGCACTTCGAGTACACCGACATCCCGGCCGCGCTGCAGGCCACCGCGCAGGAATGGCGCGAGAAGATGGTCGAGGCCGCCGCCGAAGCCAGCGAGGACCTGCTCGAGCGCTACCTGAGCGGCGAGCCGCTGACCGAGGAAGAGATCAAGGCCGGGCTGCGCAAACGCACCATCGCCGGTGAAATCGTGCCGATGCTATGCGGCAGCGCCTTCAAGAACAAGGGCGTGCAGGCGATGCTGGACGCGGTGATCGACTACCTGCCGTCGCCGGCGGACGTGCCCGCCATCCTCGGCCACACCGAGGACGACAAGGAAGCCGAGCGCCACCCGAACGACGACGAGCCGTTCTCGGCGCTCGCCTTCAAGATCATGACCGACCCGTTCGTCGGCCAGCTGATCTTCTTCCGCGTGTATTCGGGCGTGGTGAATTCGGGCGACACGGTCTACAACCCGGTCAAGTCCAAGCGCGAACGGCTGGGGCGCATCCTCCAGATGCACGCCAACGTCCGCAACGAGATCAAGGAAGTGCGCGCCGGCGACATCGCCGCGGCCGTGGGCCTCAAGGAGGCCACCACGGGCGACACCCTGTGCGATCCCGACAAGGTCATCATCCTCGAACGCATGACTTTCCCGGAGCCGGTGATCTCGCAGGCCGTGGAACCGAAGACCAAGGCCGACCAGGAGAAGATGGGCATCGCCCTGAACCGGCTGGCCCAGGAAGACCCGTCGTTCCGCGTGGCGACCGACGAGGAGTCCGGCCAGACCATCATCTCGGGCATGGGCGAGCTGCACCTGGAAATCCTGGTGGACCGGATGAAGCGCGAGTTTGGCGTGGAGGCCTCGGTCGGCAAGCCGCAGGTGGCCTACCGCGAGACCATCAAGAGCACCGCCAAGGACGTGGAAGGCAAGTTCATCAAGCAGTCGGGCGGGCGCGGCCAGTACGGCCACGTGGTGCTGAACCTCGAGCCGATGCCGCAGGGCGGCGGCTATGCCTTCGTCGATGCCATCAAGGGCGGCGTGGTGCCGCGCGAGTTCATCCCGGCGGTGGACAAGGGCATCAAGGAGACGCTGGAAGCCGGCGTGCTGGCCGGCTACCCGGTGGTGGACGTGAAGGCGACGCTGGTGTTCGGCTCGTACCACGATGTGGATTCGAACGAAAACGCGTTCCGCATGGCGGGTTCCATGGCGTTCAAGGAAGGCATGCGCCGCGCCAAGCCGGTGCTGCTGGAGCCGATGATGTCCGTGGAGGTGGAAACGCCCGAGGAATTCACCGGCAACGTGATGGGTGACCTCTCCTCGCGGCGCGGCATGGTGCACGGCATGGAAGACATCGCGGGCGGCGGCGGCAAGATCGTGCGCGCCGAGGTGCCGCTGGCGACGATGTTCGGCTACTCCACCTCGCTGCGCTCCCTCACCCAGGGCCGCGCCACCTTCACGATGGAGTTCAAGCACTACGCCGAAGCCCCGGCCAACGTGGCCGAGGCGGTGATCAGCTCGCGCAAGAACTGAGCACGGGTGTTCTCCCCTTCCCGGAGGGAGCGGGGAGAACACCATGCGCCACCCGTCATCGATTCATGGCATGATGCTCCGGCGGCCACACGCCGCCTCATCCACTGCTACGGGAGCGCACCATGATGGCATTCCTCGGTACTGTGCTGGTTGGACTTGTCGTGGGGCTCATCGCCCGCGCCATCAAACCTGGCGACGACAAGATGGGCTGGATCATGACGATCCTGCTGGGCGTGCTTGGCGCGCTGGCGGCCGGCTACATCGGCCGGTCGATGGGGTACTACCAGCCGGGCGAGGCCGCCGGATGGATTGCCTCGGTCATCGGTGCCATCGTGCTACTGGTGATATACGACCTGGTTCGCCGTAAGAACTGAAGCGCCTTCCTTGCCGCACCGCTGCAGCGCGGTGGTGCTGCCCGGGGCGGCCATCGCCGCGACCTGCGGCGCCACCGAACGCAGCACGCGCACGGCCAGCGCGCTCGTGAACGCGTAGCGCGCCGCGTACGGCTCGCGCACGTGGATCGTCACCGTGCCGAAATAGCGGTCCCCCAGCAGGAACACGAAGGTGGCCGACCGGTTGACCGAGCGCGACGAAATCACGCGCCCGCCCGGACCATAGGTCTGGAAGCGCTGGTCGCCCGTACCGGTCTTGCCGCCAATCATCAGTGGCGCGCCGGGCTGCCCCGGCCGGCTGACCGGCGTGAAGGCCCCCCGGATCGACTTGGCCGTGCCACTCTCCACCACATCGAACATCGAACGCCGCACCAGCGCGGCAATCTCCGGCGCAATCAGCACCTTGCCTGGCCCCGGGCGCAGGGCGTATGTCGTGGCATAGGGGGTGTCGGCGGCAAAGGCAAGCGTGCGGATCGTGGACGGCTGGGCATCCACGCCATTGCCGAGGATGATGCCGGCCAGCTCCGACAGCGCCGCCGGGCGGTCACCCGAGGCACCGATGGCCGTGGCGTACGACGGCGTCAGCGAATCGAACGGATAACCGAGCCGCTGCCAGCGCTTGGCCACCTTGTCGAACGCCTCCTTCTCCAGCAGCGTGCGGATGCGGGCGTCCTGCCCCAGCTTGCTGCGGGTCTTGAACAGCCACTTGTAGACGTATTGCCGCTCGTCCGCGCTGGCCTTGAGCACCTCGCTCAGCGTGGCATCCGGGTTGTTGCCGAGGTATTCCACCATCCACAGTTCCAGCGGATGGATGCGCGACAGGTAGCCCCGGTCGTTCAGGTCGAATTTGTCCTTCCCGTACTTGTCGTAGAGCTTGTGCAGGTCTTCCTCGGACGGCTGCTTCTGCTTGGGCAGCCGTGCGCGCACCAGGCCGGCGTAGGTGTCGAAATCGGTGGCCGGCCGGGCGCTCAGCAGCGTCACCGAGAGGCGCACGGCCCCAAGGTAGGGCGTCGGCTGCTTCACGCGACCTAGCAGAACGTTCAAACGCTCATCCGAAGTCTTGCCCCGGTAGCGCTGCCAGAACGCCGTCATATAGGAGCTGCCTTCCTCATCGGCAAAGCGCTCCAGGTACGGGCGGCGGCCCGGGTCGCTGCGATCCTCCATCAGCGCGGTGGCTTCCGGGTGGGCCTGGTGGACTTCGTACTTCACGATGTCGCGCATCATCCGGATGAATACGAGATTGACCGAATGCTGGAAGGCCACGCGCACCGTCATCTGGCGCTCGCCCTCCCATTTCTCGAAGTTCGTGAAGCTCTGCATGCCGCCGCCGGTGTAGAACGCCTCGCCGGCATTGCCCGAATACTTGCGCTCCATCGCGGCTTCGAGGATGGCCCCGCGCGAGCGCTCGGCCGGCGCCTTGGCCTTGATCAGCGTGTCGATCACCCAGCGGGTCAGCGCGTCCTGGCGCGGCACCTGGATCGCGGCCAGCTCGGCCCGGCTCAGGCTGACGTGGCGATCGTAGATCTCGTTGATGACTTCCAGATAGGTGACCAGCGTGCGCAGCTTGGCGGTGGAGCCCAGGTTCAGCCGCGCCCCCGCGTTGATGTCGAACGGCTGGTCGACATTGTCGGCCTGCACCCGCACCAGGCTGGCGTTGCCCACGCGCTCGAACAGCGTGAAGCTGGCCACGAGCCGCGACGGGTCGTCGCCCTCGCGCAGCAGGTTCTTGCCGTACAGGCCCATCTCGTGGGCATCGGTCTTGTTGCGGATGCGCAGCAGCGTGTCCGTGACCATGCGTTGCACTTCACGGTTGATGCTGCTGTCGACGGTCAGGTCGAGGCGGTCCAGCGCGTAGCGGCTGTCCACGCCCAGCAGGTGCGACACATCGTTGCGCACCTGGTTGACCGCCTTGCGCGTCACCCAGGGCGCCGGGTCGGGCCGCTGCGGCGGGGCCGCCTTGTCCAGCGACTGCGCCAGCGCGGCGTCGCGCAACTCCGGAGTGATGGTATTGGTGGCCGCCAGCAGCCGCAGGTAGCTGCCAGTCAGCGCGTCCAGGTTGGTATCGTCGCGCCGCAGGTGATACGACGGCCGGCGCTGCGAGACGATCAGCGACAGCGCGCGCTTGTACGCCTGGGCCTCGCGCGGGGTGGGGCGGCGCGGGTCCATGTTGCGGATCAGCGCGTTGACCTCGCCGAAGTCCTCGCCGTACCAGACGTACAGCCCGTCGCCAATGCCGTTGATCTCGCCATGCCCCACGCGCGCGGAGAGCGGCACCGTGTTCAGGTAGTCGAGCACGATGTTTTCGCGGGCGCGCTGGGTGTCGGGACCGTTGACATAGGCGCGCAGCGAGGCCGAGGTCATCTGGCGGAACTTGTCTGGAATCGACTGGGTCCGCCCCTCGGGCGAATGGCGGAATTTCTCGATCTGGGTGGCGAGCGTGCTGCCGCCGGCCGAGTCGTGGTGCCGGTCGGCCAGCTTCACGGCCTGGTCGAGCACCGCGCGCGAGAACCGGCGCCAGTCCACGGCCGGATTCATCATCGGATACTCGGGATTGAGCAGGTTCTGGTTCTCGACGTAGAGCAGCGACGCCACCACCACCTTCGGCACCGCGTCGAAACTATCGTACTGGCGTTGGGGATAGCGTTCGAAGGCAAGCGTCAGCGCGTTGCAGTCGCGCACGATCAGGCCGGCCTGGTTTTTCTCTCGGTAGGGCGGAAAGATGCCCTCGTCCATCAGCCGGACGAGATCCGGCGACATGCGCACCTGCGCGCTCGTGGCAAACCCGTGCCGCAGCAGGCGCTCGCCGAACTCGGGCAGGCGCTCGTAGCCCAGGCGCTCGTCGTACGGACCGGAATGGGGATAACGGATGCTGTCGCTCGCGCCGGGCTGGATTTCGTAGGTCAACGACTTGCCCAGCCGGCTCATGTACAGAGCCTGCCATTGCGACGTGCGAACCTCGTGCGTGACGAGGGTCACAACCATGTAGGCGCCGCCACATACGGCAACCGCCAAGCCAGCGAGAATCCAGCGACGACGTGACACGTTTCGGCATCCGGTTGCGCTTGCGCCCACCAGTTCCGGGGCGCCACCAGCTTTTTCATTGCAGGCTGCCGCGCCAGCATCGGCGTGCGACGGCCTGTATTGATATTACTAGCAACCAGCGTGGAGTGGCATGCCGAAGTGGGCTGGCGCACGCTTTCAAACACGGAATTTCTTGCGGCGCCGTGCCCGGCACGCAACACGTGGCGGGCCGGCACGCCACACGGGTGCCGCGAGCCGCCCGCGCGTCACACGCGGGCGGTGCGGCCATGTCAGTTTTGCACTGACCGGCTTATGCCGATGCCGCCGCCGATGCCACCGGGCGCCCGCCGAACGGATAGCTCGGATCGGTGTAGCCGGGCGTGGAAGCATGGCCGCGCGGCACGAGCTTATCGACCAGCGCCTCTTCCTGCGCCGAAATCGCGACGTTCACTGCGCCGAAGTAGTCCTCGAACTGCGCCAGCGTGCGCGGCCCGGCGATCACGCTGCTGATGATCGGGTTGGCCAGCACCCAGGCCGTGGCGAACTGGCCCGGCGTGATGCCGCGCCCTTCGGCATGCGCCTTGAGCTGCTGGGCGATGACCAGCGACTCCTCGCGAAACTCGGTTTCCATCATGCGACGGTCCGCCCGGCCGGCGCGGCTGTCCGCGTCCGGCTTCTGGCCCGGCAGGTACTTGCCGGTCAGCACGCCGCGCGCGATCGGGCTGTAGGGCACCACGCCCAGGCCGAAATGTTCGCAGGCCGGCAGGATTTCCACCTCCGGCATCCGGTTCAGCAGGTTGTAGTACGGCTGGCAGGCCACCGGGCGCGGCACGCCCAGGCGGTCGCACAGGTTGGCGATCTCGGCGATACGCCAGCCGCGGAAATTCGACACGGCCCAGTAGCGGATCTTGCCGGCGCGGATCAGGTCGCCCATGGCGCGCACCGGTTCCTCAAGATTGGCGCCGGCGAAGTCGCGGTGCAGGTAGAGGATGTCCACATAGTCGGTGGCCAGCCGGCGCAGGCTGTCTTCCACCTCGCGCAGGATCCACGTACGTGAATAGTTCGACTGGTTCGGACGGCTGCCCATCAGGTTGCCCAGCTTGGTGGCAAGCACCCAGTCGTGGCGGTCGGCGATCAGCAGGCGGCCCACCATCTGCTCGGAACCGCCCTTGCTGTAGACGTCGGCGGTGTCGATGAAATTGACGCCGTGGTCGCGTGCGCTGCCCACGATGCGGGCGGCCTCGGCCTCATCGGTCTGGTCGGCGAACATCATCGTGCCCAGACACAGGGCGGAAACCTTCAGGTTGCTGGCGCCGAGGCGGCGGTACTGCATGGTGAAATCTGGCATGGCGAATTCCCAGGGTAGTCGAGGCCGAAGCAAAGGGTCTGGCGGCGCCTGCGCGACCGCCAGCGCGCATTGTGCGCCGATGTGGCGGGGCTTGCAGGCGACGCGCCGCTAGAGGCGCTTTCGGGCGCTTTCGGGCGCTTTCGGTCAGCTCCGCTCTGGATTCAGGCTTCCACGGGGTGGAATCCGGGCAGCGCCGGCACCCGCTCGGCCAGGAAGGCCAGCAGCGCCCGCGTGCGCGCCGGCTGGTGGCGGCGCGACGGATAGACCAGATAGGCATCCTGCGCCGGACCCTGCCAGCCGGGCAGCACCGGGGTCAGCGCGCCGGTGTCGAGCAGGTCCTGCACGAGCCAGGCCGGCGTCAGGCCAAACCCGGCGCCCGCCAGGAAGCTCTCGCGCATGGCAAGCGAGTTGTTGGCGCGATAGCGGCACGGCGCGTCCACGTTGGCGACGTTGCCGTGGGTATCGGTCAGCACGATCTCGTCCCCGGCGGCGAGCCAGGTGAAGCGCAGCAGGTCGTGGCCGGCCAGATCGGCCGGCTGCCGCACCGGGGCATGGCGCGCGAGGTAGCCCGGGGCGGCCACGAGTCCGCGCGGCGACACCGCGATGCGCCGCGCCACCACATTGGGCGGCAGCGACGCGCCGAGCCGCACCGCCACGTCCACGCCTGCCTCCACCAGATCGACGAAACGGTCGTCGAAGACCAGTTCGACATCGACCTCCGGATACCGGGCGAGGAAATCGAGGATCAGTGCATTGAGCCGCAGCACGCCAAAGCTGACCGGCGCGCTGAGGCGCACCTTGCCCACGGGACGATCCGCCCGGCCGCGCGCATCGGCGGTGGCTTCGGCATAGGCGTCGAGCACGGTCAGGGCATGGGCATAGAAGCGACGGCCGGCCTCGGTCGGCTGCAAGTGGGTGGTGCTGCGCTCGAGCAGCCGCACACCAAGGTCCGCCTCCAGCGCGGCTACGGTCTTGCTGATGGTCGGCTGGGTGCTGTCCCGCTCACGCGCCACGGCGGAGAGGCTGCCCAGCTCCACGGCGCGGGTGAAGACGTGCATCGCCTTGAGGGTGTCCATGTCATTCTTAATTGGAATGATTGATATGCGATTCTGCCGCGTTCTCGTGCGAATCGGAATAGGTGACAGTGGGGCCATTCCCACTTTGATGAGAGTTTTCTGATGTCTGCCTATTCGCTGCTTCGCATGGTTGCCCTGACGGGCTGCATCGCCGCCGGCCCCGCCATGGCCGCCCCGCAATGGGTGCCGACCTGGGTGGCCAGCCAACAACCGGTCTGGCGACCCGATGAACTGCCCTTGCCGACTGGCTTGCCGGCCCGGCTTGATGACCGCACGGTGCGGCAGGTCGCCCGCGTCAGCATCGGCGCGAGTCGGGTGCGCGTGGTGCTATCCAATCAGTACGGCCGGGTGCCGCTGACTGTCGATGCCATCCAGCTCGCTCGTCATGCCGGCGGCGGCGTGATCGATCCGACCACCAATCATGCGGTGACCTTCGCCGGCAAACCCGCGATCTCCATCCCGCCCGGCGCCACGGCGACCAGCGACCCGGTGTCGCTGCCGGTGCCAGCACTGGCCGAGGTGGCGGTCAGCCTCCACCTGCCGGCGCCGGTGCGGATCGCCACCTTCCACTGGGATGGCCGGCAGACCGCCTATATCGCCGATGGCCACCACGTGACGGACGCCGCCCTGCCCCGGCCCGAGACCTTCCAGGCAAGGCTGCTGCTGTCCGCCATCGAGGTGGAAGCCCGCCAGCCGGCGCCCGTCATCGTCGCGCTCGGCGATTCGATCACCGAAGGCAACGGCGCCACGCCCGACGCCAACCGGCGCTGGCCTGACGTTCTCGCCGCCCGGCTGGCCGGGGACGGCATCGCGGTCCTCAACGCGGGCATCTCGGGCGGGCAACTGCTGCGCGCCGGCATGGGCGAAGCGGGCCGCGCGCGCTTCGAGCGCGACGTGCTCGATGTGCCCGGCGTGCAGGCGGTCATCGTCGCGCTGGGCATCAATGACATCGGCTGGCCCGGCTCGACCTTCCTGCCGACGACCCGCTTGCCCGCCGCCCCCGACCTGATCGCCGGCTACCAGTCCCTGATCGACCGCGCGCACCGGCGCGGGGTGCGCGTGATCGGCGCCACGATCACGCCGTTTGCGGACGCGCTGGCTGTGGAAGGGTCGCCGATCCACGGCTACGCCAGCCCGGAGAAGGACGCGCTGCGCCAGCAGGTGAACCACTGGATCCGCACCAGCGGCGCCTTCGATGCCGTAGCGGACTTCGACGCCGCCCTGCGCGCCCCGGCCCGCCCGGACGCCCTGCAGACAGCCTTCGACAGCGGCGACCACCTCCACCCTGGCGACCGGGGCTACGCAGCGATGGCCGGCGCCATCGACCCCGCCGCGCTGTTGCCTGCGCGCCAGCCATGAAAAAAGCCGGCAAGGTTGCCCTTGCCGGCTTTTCTGGTGATGCCTGCCCGCGCTCAGTCTTCGAGCTTCGGCAGCGCGGCGCTGGTCTTGGTCGACAGCAGGCCGCTCTTCGCGTACGTCTGGAGCTTCTCGCGGGTGTCCACGATGTCCAGCGTGCGCATCGTCAGTTGGCCGATGCGGTCCAGCGGCGTGAACATCGATTCGCCCTTTTCCATCGTCAGCCGTTCCGGCTTGTAGGTCAGGTTCGGCGACGTGGTGTTCAGGATCGAGTAGTCGTTGCCACGACGCAGTTCGATGGTCACCTCGCCGGTCACGGCGCCCGCCACCCAGCGCTGGGCGGTTTCGCGCAGCATGATGGCCTGCGGGTCGAACCAGCGGCCCTGGTACAGCAAGCGGCCCAGGCGGCGGCCATTGTCGCGGTACTGCTCGATGGTGTCTTCGTTGTGGATGCCGGTGATCAGGCGCTCGTAGGCGATGAACAGCAGCGCGAGGCCCGGGGCTTCGTAGATGCCGCGGCTCTTGGCCTCGATGATCCGGTTCTCGATCTGGTCGCTCATGCCCAGGCCGTGGCGGCCGCCGATGACATTGGCTTCCATGAACAGGTCCACGCTGTTCGCGAAGGTCTTGCCGTTCAGGGCCACGGGCTGGCCTTCCTCGAAGCGCACGGTCACTTCCTCGCGCTTCACTTCCACGTCATCGCGCCAGAACTGCACGCCCATGATCGGCTGGACGATGCGGATGCCCGAGTTCAGGTGCTCGAGATCCTTGGCCTCATGCGTGGCGCCAAGCATGTTCGAGTCCGTCGAATACGCCTTTTCGGCCGACATCTTGTAGTCATGGCCGCTCTGGCGCATGAACTCGGACATTTCGGCGCGGCCGCCCAGTTCGTCGATGAACTGCTGGTCCAGCCACGGCTTGTAGATCTGCAGGCCCGGGTTGGTCAGCAGGCCGTAGCGGTAGAAACGCTCGATGTCGTTGCCCTTGAACGTGCTGCCATCGCCCCAGATGTTGACGCCATCGTCCTTCATCGCGGCCACCAGCATCGTGCCGGTCACGGCGCGGCCGATCGGCGTGGTGTTGAAGTACGTCACGCCAGCCGTGGAAATGTGGAATGCACCGCACTGCAGCGCGGCGATCCCTTCGGACACCAGCTGCACGCGGCAATCCACCAGACGCGCTTCTTCGGCGCCGTACGCCTTGGCGCGGCGGGGAATGTCGTCGTAGTCCGGCTCGTCGGGCTGACCCAGGTTGGCCGTGTAGGCGTAGGGAATGGCGCCCTTCTGGCGCATCCAGAGGAGCGCGGCGCTGGTGTCGAGTCCGCCCGAGAAGGCGATTCCGACGCGCTGGCCGGAAGGAATGTGCTGCAGGATGGTAGTCATCGCCAGAAATCTAGGTGAATTTGTCGGCTCTTGGGGCGCTCCCGCGTGAAACCCCCACACGGCAGCCGATGCGGCGCCCGAACTCGTAACCTTGAATTGTGACACGCCCGGGCGGTAGCGCCAAACTGCGGGGCCCGGGCGGGGTTCACTCGGCGCTCAGTCGGCGTCGTCCACGAGCAGGTCCATGGGAACGCCAAGTGCCAGCGCCAGCCGCTGCAGCACGTCCACGGTGCCGTCGCGCTTGCGGTTTTCGATCTGGCTCAGGTAGGGGGTGCTGAGCCCGGCCGCCTGGGCCAATGCCTCCTGGGTCATGCGACGGTAATCGCGCCAGGCCTTGACTGGATGGTCGCCCGCCAACTCCGCGTCGACCACGGCGACCGGAATGCGTACACCGTCATCGGCCGCCTTGGCACGGTCATACAGGGCTACATCGTCGAGATCCTCGAACAGGTGCTTCACCTTGTCCCAAACGTCGATCGGCACGACTGCAAAGGCCCGCTGGCCATCTTGCTCGATAAATTGGATGTCGGTCATTGATAGGCGCCCCCGCGCGGATTGAGACGGATTCCCCGCCAGCATGTCGATCTTGCTGCGGATCTGGGTGGCAACGTTGCGCGGCATGGCCTTCAAAGCCCGGCGCGCCTGTCTGGAAAGGTCAACTTCATGGACGTGCGTCACATTAGCTTATCGCTAAGTAATCCGCAAATAAAATTAGCAACCGAAATGGACGCTGATTTCATTGCGGTGGGAGTGACGAACGCCAGGGAAGAGGGCGGCTTGTGGACGGGAAGAAATCGGGTCGCCCTGGCATGGAGCGCCTATCCTAGCCCGGTGCCCAGCGTGAAAACGTGTCCGGCGGTGACGGACACGAAAAGTAACAATGTGGACGTTGTCCATTTTATTTGCTAGTCTCTTGTGGACGGCGTACACAAATCGCCGGCCAACGCCAAACCAGGAGATGTCGATGTCCAAGAAAGTCCAGTCCTATCTGTTCTTCGACGGTCGCGCAGAGGAAGCGGCCGAGTTCTACAAGACCGCGCTCGGTGCCAAGGTGGAAATGCTGCTGCGCTTCCGTGACAACCCCGAGCCGCAGGACGCCAGCCCCGGTTGCGGGCCCGGTGCCGGCAACGATGACAAGGTCATGCATATGGCGCTGCAGATTGGGGACACCACGATCATGGCGTCCGATGGCGACTGCAAGGGCCAGACCGCCTTCCAGGGCTTCGCGCTCTCCATCACCGTGCCGGACGCCGCGACGGTCGACAAGACGATTGGCGCGCTGAGCGCGGGCGGCAACGTGGTCATGCCGGCGATGAAGACCTTCTTCTCGGAGCGCTTCGGCATGGTGGCGGACAAGTTCGGCGTGACCTGGATGGTCCTGGTGGCGAGCGAATAAGCGCCGATGGCACTGTCCCGGCATGGCCGTGCCGTAAAATGCGCGGCCAACCGGAGACATGCCATGGAATCCCGCCTGACCGACCTCGAGATCAAGCTCGCCTTCCAGGAAGACCTGATCGAGACGCTGAACCTGGCCGTCGCGCGCCAGCAGCAGCAACTGGACCTGCTCCAGGCCCAGTTCCGGGCGCTGTACCAGCAGGTCCGGACGAGTGCCTCGGCCGCCGCCGAGTCCAATCCGCAGCATGAGATTCCGCCGCACTATTGAGGCGGCAGCAGCCATGCGGCGCACTCATCACACAGGAACGATGCCCCCCGGGCCCGGTCTGACCGGCAACGATGCCAACCGAACCGAGCCCATGGCCCGTCCCTTGATCAATCGCTTCTTCCACGCTCGCCGCGCGCTGCTGGCCACGGCCGCAGTCGCCGCGCTGGGCAGCTTCGCCCTCGCCCACGCCGCCTACAACGTATGGACGGGCGAGTACACCTTCACCAAGGCCGAATTGCAGAGTGCCGTCGAGAAACGCTTTCCCACCACGCTGCGCTATGGCGAACTGGTGAGCGTGCAGCTGTCGCACCCGCGCCTGGTGCTGGATGAGGCCACCAACCGCATCACCACGCAGATGGATGCGGCCATCAGCAACACCATCCTGCCGTCCCCGCCGGTCAACGGCACGCTGGCGCTGAACAGCGGCGTGCGCTACGACGCCACGCAGCGTGCCGTGCTGCTCGACAATCCCACGGTCCAGCAGGTACAGGTGCAGGGCATGAGCCAGTACAACGAGCAGCTCAACGCCATCGGCGCGGTGGTGGCGCAGCAGTTGCTGAAGGACTATCCGCTCTATACGTTCAAGCCCGAGGAGCTGCGCTTCAACGGCAAGGACGTGCAGCCGGGCGCGATCACCGTCGCGGCGGACGGTATCCGGGTGAAGCTCGATCTGCGTTAGTCCGAGGTAGTCCGAGCTAACCCGCGCCGGCTTCCAGCCCCAGCGCGGTGGCAAGCGCCGCCAGCGTCGGCCCGATCGGCGCGAGCACCTTCAGCGTCAGCAGGGGATCGGCCCGCGTGGTGCCAAGGTTCAGGGCGGCAATCGGCAAGCCGCGCTCGTGCGCCCAGACGCAGAAGCGATACCCCGAGAACACCGTCAGCGACGAGCCGATCACCAGCATGGCGTCCGCTGCATCGAGCGCCAGCCGCCCGGCCGCCACGCGCTCGCGCGGCACCGATTCGCCGAAGAACACCACATCGGGCTTGAGCAGCCCTTCGCAGCGCTCGCACACCGGCACCGAAAAATTGTCGAATAGCGGCGATTCCAGATGGGCGTCGCCATCGGCCGCCGGCAGGGCCGACACATCGCGGAATTCGGGATTGTGCTGCCACAGCCAGCGCTGGATGTCCGCGCGCGGGTAGCGCGTGGCACAGGACAGGCAGATGACCTGGCCGATGCTGCCGTGCAGCTCGATCACCCCCTGGCTGCCAGCGCGCTGGTGCAGGCCATCCACGTTCTGCGTGACCAGCCCGGCCACGCGCCCGGCATCGCCCAGCCGCGCCACCACGCGATGGCTCACGTTCGGCTGCGCGCCGTCCGCCACGGGCCAGCCGACCATACTGCGCGCCCAGTAGCGCTGGCGCGCCGCGTGGCCGCTCAGGAAGGCGGTGATGGTCATCGGCGCGGAGCGCTGCCACCGGCCCTGCTCGTCGCGGTAGCCCGGAATGCCGGAGTCCGTGCTGATGCCGGCGCCGGTCAGCACAAACAGGCGCGGATGGCCCTGCACGAAGTCGAGAAGGTCTTCCACCGGCCGGGGGTTACGAGGTGGACGATGTAGAAGAGGCCTCGGCGCGCGCAGCCTGGCGCGCCTCCCACGCCCTCAGTTCCTGCCGGTAGCGGTCCATTTCGTCGTTGTAGTAGTCAAAGATGCACGGATCGCAGCCGCTCTGGCAGCACTCGTTGTCGCCAGGGCGCTCGGGCGGGAGCGGACGCGGATCATCGGAAACGGGGGAAGACACGGCTCAAGACCTGAAGGAAATGTTACGGCGCCAGTATATGCCGCCTGTCCGGTTCGGTCCGCGGACCGCCCCTCCGGCGCCGGCCTGATCTGCATCGTTCCAATCCGATGTTGAATTGTTTCGAAGGTGGCCCATCGCGCACACGATTGCGGCGGCAGGCTGCTAGCCTTGTGGCAAGGTTGCCGCCGGCCACCTCTGAGGCGTGGATGATCGGATACGCTGCCATGCGCGTTGCGACGCGACTCCCTTCCCTATGCAGCCTGCTTGCCGCGATGCTGGCCACGCTGGCGGTCGCGCCGGGCCCGGCCACGGCCGAGGAGCCGCCGCCGCAGGGCGGGACCCTCCGCCTGCCCGCCTACACCCCCAGCAACATCGTCCCCGCACCCAATCCGCCGTTCCCCGCGCCCGCCCTCCTCGCCCCGGCCACGCCCGGCGGCACGGTCGAAGGGGCTGCGGCCAAGACCCACCCGGTGGGCCGCCCCAAGATCTGCCTGGTGCTGTCCGGCGGTGGCGCGCGCGGTGCCGCCCATATCGGCGTGCTGAAGGTGCTCGAGGAACTGCGTGTGCCCGTGGACTGCATCGCCGGCACCAGCATGGGCTCGCTGGTCGGCGGCGCGTATGCCAGCGGCATGAGCATCAAGGAAATGGAGGAACTGGTCGGCGGCTTGTCCACCAGCGCGCTCTTCAAGGAACGGCCACCGCGTCAGGATCTGGCCGTCCGCCGCAAGCTGGACGACCACACCAACCTGTTCACGCCCGAGATTGGCGTGCGCGGGGACGGGCTGCTGCTGCCCAAGGGTGCGGTCTCCGGCGTGCAGCTGGAAACGGTGCTGCGCAAGCTCTCCAACACCCCCGGCTATCGGAATTTCGATACCTTGCCGATTCCTTACCGCGCCGTCGCCACCGACCTTGTCGCCGGCACCGCCGTGGTGTTCACCGAGGGCGAGCTGGCGAACGTGATGCGCGCCAGCATGTCCGTGCCCGGCGCCGTGGCGCCCACCGAGTACCAGGGCAAGCTGCTCGTCGATGGCGGCCTGACCGACAACCTGCCCGTAGACGTGGCGCGCGCCATGGGGGCCGACATCGTCATCGCGGTCAACCTCGGCACGCCGCTGATGAAGCGCGAGGACCTGACCTCGCTGATCGGCGTAACCAGCCAGATGCTGAACATCCTGACCGAGCAGAACGTGCGCAGCTCGCTGGCCTCGCTGCGGCCCATGGACATCCTGATCCTGCCCGAACTCGGCGAATTCTCCGCCGGCGACTTCGACCACCTGCCCAAGACCATTCCGATTGGCGAGGAAGCCGCCCGGCGCCAGCACACCCGGCTCGCCGCGCTGGCGATTCCACCCGACGAGTACGCCACCCTGCGCGCCGCGCAGCGCAACCTGGCGCCACCGGACCTGCGCCCCGTGGACGAAATCCGCTTCGCGCCGATGGAGCGCGTGAGCCCCGGGTTTGCCGCCGCGACGATGGAAACCCACCCCGGCGAGCCGATCTCGCAGGCCACGCTGGACCGCGACATGCGCCGGCTGTTCGGCACCGGCGACTTCGAGCACGTGAACTACCGCTTCCTCGAGGAACCGGGCAAGCGCGTGCTCGGCGTGGAAGCCATCGAGAAATCGTACGGGCCCAACTACCTGCGCTTCGGGCTTGGCCTCAGTTCCGACTTCCGCGGCGACGCCTACTTCAACCTGCTGGCGAGCTACCGCCGCACGTGGATCAACTCGCTCGGCGCCGAATGGCGCACGGACGCCCAGGTGGGCCAGACCTCCAGCCTGACCAGCGAGTTCTACCAGCCGCTCGACACCCGCCAGCTGTTCTTCATCGCCCCGCGCTTCGAACTGGAACGCCGCCCCATCAATGTCTTCAGCGGCAGCCAGCGGATCGCCCAGTACGACCTGCGCCGCACGGACCTGGCGCTGGATGTAGGCACGCAGATCACCAAATATGGCGAGGGACGCCTGGGCTTCGTGCTCGGCCACCAGAACGCGTCGCTCTCCACCGGGCCGGCGTTCCTGGACCCGGGCCATGAAAGCATCGAGCGCCGTGCCTTCACGGCCCGGATACTGGTGGATCAGGTCGACAGCATCAACTTCCCGCGCTTCGGCTACGGGGCGACGATGAACGTCTACTCGTCGCAAGGCGCAATGGGCGCCACCGACACCTATACCAAGGGCGACCTGACGGCCACCTATGCGCACTCCTTCGGCAACAACACCATCAACTTTGGCGTGCGGGCGGGCTCCAACCTGGGCGGGCCGGCGCTGCCGCCGTACGCGATGTTCCAGTGGGGCGGCTTCCTGCAGCAGTCCGGCTACTCCACCGGGCAGCTGATTGGCGGCAATATCCAGTTCGCGCGGATGGTCTACTACAACAAGCTCGTGCGGCAGACCTTCCTCGAAGGGGTCTACGCCGGGTTCTCGCTGGAGGTCGGCCGCGTAGGCGATCCGCTGGTACCGGGCAACCCCACCGGGGTGCTCAAGTCGGGGGCCGCCTTCCTCGGCCTGGACAGCCCGATCGGGCCGTTCTACCTCGCCTATGGCCGCGCGGCAGGCGGTCAGTACGCGTTCTACCTGTTCCTGGGCAAGCCTTAGGGACACTCAGGGGACAAATCCTGCGGAGATGTGACGGCCCTAGCGCAAAGTGCGCTACGGCCAACCCCCACCGAGGTGGCATGTCGGCAGGAAGTGCCGCTGCCTATACTGGCCTCGTCGTTGGGACCCCCGTCCCGGACGACACCCCTTACCCAGTCGCCGCCCCAATCGGCGACATTTTTTTGGGCGAATCCCGGCAGGCCCCGCCGTGGGACGTTAAGATGCGCGATTATCGAACGCCCCCCGCATCGTATTTCCTGCCGAATTCCCATATGGACGCCCCCGCCCCCATCAGCCTCAAGCCTGCACAGGCCGACTCCGTCCGCGCCGCCCGGCCGCCGGCCGACATCCTGTCCAGCTTCGCCGGCGACCCGAATTTCATGCTGTCGCTGGCGCGCGGCCTGACGGTGCTGGAGGCTTTCTCCGAACGCAAGCGCCCACTCACTATCTCGCAGGTGGCGCAGCGCACGCAGTTGTCGCGCGCCTCGGTGCGGCGCTGTCTCTATACGCTGGAGCAGTTGGGCTACGTGAGCCAGCAGGATGGGCACTTCGCGCTGCGGCCGCGCGTGCTCCATCTGGGGCACGCGTATTTCTCCTCGACGTCGCTGGTCTCGGCGGCGCAGCCCATCCTCGACAACCTGAGCACGCGCATCCACGAGACCTCGGCCCTGGCCATTCTCGACGGCACGGACATCCTCTACCTGGTGCGCTCGGAAGTGCAACGTGTGCTGACTCACGCACTTGGAATGGGGAGCCGGCTGCCGGCCTATTGCACGTCCACGGGCCGGCTGCTGCTGGCCCACCAGCCCGAGGCAGTGCTCGAGGCGTTCTTCGAACATGCCGAACTGCGTCCGCGCACCTTGCAGACCAAGATCTCGCGCACGGAACTGGAAGCAGCCTTCCGGCGCGCACGGGAACTGGAATACGTGCTGATCGACGAGGAACTGGAACCGGGTTTGCGGGCGATTGCCGTACCGGTGCGGTCGCTCTCGGGCACCGTGGTGGCGGCCATCAGCGTCAGCGTGAAGGCCACCCGGGTGTCCGAGGCGGAGATGGTGGCGCGGCTGCTGACCCCCATGCGGGAGGCCGCCGTTGCCATCGGGAAGTTGATCGGGACTTAAGCGTCCCGATCAGGGGGGCGGTGCCGAAAAATCAGCCCCGGTGCGCCAGCTCGAGCTGGAACACCAGCCGCTGGAGGAAGTTCTCCATGCGGCCATCCGGGTTCAGGAAGGCGCAGCCGTAGTGGTGCACGGTGTTGTCGTCGAAGCCGACCAGCCAGTGGCCCACCACCTGCATGTCCAGTTCCAGCCGGCCCAGTTCGGCAAAATCCAGCACACACTTCTTGACGACCGTGCCCACCGGCAATTGGTCAGCGCCCACCGAGCGCGAGCGCAGGCCCGCGCCGGACAGCGACAGATCGGCAATATCGAGGTGCAGCGTGCGCTTGTCGGCCGTCTCCGGCAGATGGATCTGGCAGCGGTAGCCCTTGGTCAGCAGCGTGCGCGCGCGGAAATGGCGGCGGCGCTGGAAGTGGTAGAGCTTGTCCGGGAAATCGGCGATGAAGGCCGGCCCGCCCTCGAAGCGCGTGGCGCCGGGCACGCCGACCACGAAGTTCACAGGCACGCCGCGCAGCAGTCCCGAGAACGCATTCTTGTCCGAGGCCATCAGCGCCTGGCGCTCCGCATCCGCGCGGCACCAGTCGAAGATAAAGGTGCGGTTGGCCGGATCCACGTGCAGGATCGACGTCACGATCTCAGAGCCGCGCGCCGAACGCACGTTCAACAGGCACTTCTGCCAGGCCAGGTCGCGCAGGACCGTGCCGATCTGCGAGCTATGCGTGAGCCGGTAGCGTTCGTCCGAATGCGAGCCTTCCTGCTCGTCAGGTTCGCCCTCGATCTGGGACCGGTTTTGGGCCTGCTCGGGCCCTCGGGAATCTTGGACACTCATGGGGAATACGCTACGTCGAAAGTGGTTACTCGCCGTCTTGCCTGGGGCGGGCAACGCTTGTGGATCTGGCGGCGGCCAGCGCCGCATGGTAAGCGCCGCCCGGGGATGGCGCAAGTCATGCCTAGGCCTTCGGCAAAATACGACGTAACTTTAGCAACCGACTTCCGGGGGGTAGCGGTTGCAAGGCCTTTTCAGCCGGTTTCCATCTCCGCGCGGAGCCAGCCGTGCAGGGCCTCCAGCCGGGCAACCTGGGCGAACGGCGCCGGCGAAATCAGGTGGTAGGACGACCCGTCCGGTACAAACCCCAACGGTGCGGCCAGCCGGCCATCGGCGAGTTCGTCGGCCGCCATCAGCCGCGACGCCATGGCCCAGCCCAGGCCGGCCGCAGCCGCCTGCAGGCTCAGGTAGAAGTGTTCATACCACGGGTCTGACCGGCCGATCTGGACGGTGGGACCGGTTTTTTCATCCCCTTTGAGTTGCTGCCAGCGTTGCCAGGCATCGGGCCGGGTGCGGGTGTGGAGGCGCGTGACCGCCGCCGGGTCAGCCGTGGCCAGGTCCGGCCGGCAGACCGGCCCGACGCGCTCCAGCGCCAGTTCGCGCGTGTGCCAGCGCGCATCGAACGGGAAATCGTTGCGGCGCAGCGCTACATCCACCCCGCTTCTCCGGAAATCGATCGGCCCGCCCGCCGCCATCAGGTGCAACGCGATGTCCGGATGAGCGTCGGCAAAGCGCGACAGCCTTGGAATCAGCCAGCGCATGGCGATGGTCGGCTCGCACGACAGCACCAGCGCGGCCCGGGGCGCCGGCGCGCGGATCCGGGCGACCGCCTCCGCCAGCCCGGCCAGAGATTGCGTGGCGGCAACGTGGAGCGTGCGGCCGGCCTCGGTGAGGAAGACCGCGCGGTTCCGGCGCTCGAACAGCGGCACACCCAGCGCCTCTTCCAATTGGCGGATCTGGCGGCTGATGGCGCCGTGCGTCAGGTGGAGTTCGTCAGCGGCGCGCACAAAGCTGCCAAGCCGCGCGGCGGCCTCGAAGAACCGGATCGCGCCCAGCCAGTGCATCGGCGGCAAATCGCTCATCTGTCAGATTTCCTCACCATTTTCGGCGAGTATATATCGGTTGTCTGGCTTGTTCCCTCTGGCGAGAATGGCGGCGCGATCCCCCTCCCATCGAACCGGAAAACTGACCGATATGTCACCTCTTGCCGAAGCGCTGGCCGTCGCCAGCATCACCCTCCTCGCCGTGATCAGTCCCGGCCCCGACTTCGCCATGGTCACGCGCAACAGCTACCTGTTCGGCCGGCGCACCGGGCTGCTATGCGCGCTGGGCATCGCGCTCGGGGTGCAGGTGCACGTCTGCTACACCATGTTCGGCGTGGCGATGCTGATCGAGCACGCGCACGGCTGGCTGACGGCGGTGAAGCTGCTCGGCGCGGCCTATCTGATCTGGATCGGCATCAAGACCTTGCGCAACCGCACGCCGCTGACGGTGGATACCGGGGACAACGCGCGCGAGGCGCCCAGGCTCTCCGCCTGGGCTTCGCTGCGGATGGGATTCCTGACCAATGCGCTCAATCCCAAGACCACGCTGTTCGTGGTCAGCACCTACACACAGGTGGTGGATGCCCATACCCCGTGGGCGGTGCAGCTCGGCTACGGGCTGTTCATGTCCGTGGCGCACTGGGCGTGGTTCAGCCTCGTGGCGTGGGGCTTCGGCGCGGCGCCGCTGCGCGCCGCGATGCTGCGCCGGCAGGGTTTGATCGACAAGACGCTCGGCTCGGCGCTGTGCGGGCTGGGGGTGGCGCTGGGGCTCAGCAACCTGGGGCGATAGCGGCCAGCGGGTAGGCGGCGCGCGGCACATGGCGCGCGCCCTCCGGGCTCAGAAAACTCTCAAACAGGACGAAGCGGTCGGCGGTCCACGCTGGCAGGGTCAGGTCGTGCTGCGCGGCGAGCCAGTCGCGCAGCACCGCCTCCGGCAGGCCCGGACGGCAGCGCGCCACGGTCAGGTGCGGATGGAAGCGACGGCGCTCGCGCGCGATGCCGACGTCGGCCAGCGCGGCCTCAATGTCGTCGAATAGCGCGGTCAGGTGATCATCGTGCGCCAGTCCGGCCCACAGCACGGCACCCTGCCCGCCTCGGAAGCGCCCGACGCCCTGGACCTGCATCGTCAACGGCGGCGCCTGCATGGCCTCCAACGCCTTGCCGATGCGCGCGGCACAGTCTTCGTCCTGATCGCCAAGGAATCGCAGCGTCAGGTGCAACTGCCCGGGCGGCACGGGCCGCACGCCGCGATGCACGGGCAGCGTATGCAGCAGGCCCGCCGCCACAGCGGGCGGCGTGTCGATGGCGATGAACAGCCGGGCCAAAGCCAGAAATCAGCCGAACGCCAGCGCCGACTGCAAGCCCTGCGCGCGCGGCGCCACGACGTCGAGATCCACGCCCCGGACGCCCTCCAGCCGCAGCAGCGCCCGCTTGCGGTCCACGCCGCCGGCATAGCCGGTCAGCGCGCCCGACGCACCGAGCACCCGATGGCAAGGCACGATGACCGAGAGCGGATTGCGCCCGACGGCGCCCCCCACCGCGCGCGAGTGCGCCGGTGGCAGCCCGAGGCCGGCGCCAAGCTGCCCGTACGTCGATGTATCGCCAAATTCGATGTCGCACAGCGCCTGCCAGATGCGCTGCTGAAAGGCGCTGCCGATAAAGCGGATGGGCACCGCGAAGGTCTGTAGCGCACCGTCGAAATAGGCGGCCAGCTCTTGCGCCGCCTGGTCCAGCACGCGCTGGTCGGCCGCCGATGCGATATAGGTCGCGGGCGCGCCGGCGGGGTAATACTTCTGCCCGGAGAAGAACATGCCGGTCAGCGCGCCGTCGTCGGCCCGCAATAGTATTTCCCTGAGAGGACTGTCGATGATTTGATAGCTGGTCATGCTGCCTGCTCCTTGCTGTGATCTTCGGATACTTCTTCCATGGGCTCGCCGGACGCGGGCGGCGTGCCATAGCGATGCCAGAGATGAATCGCCGCGTAGGCGCGCCATGGCGCCCAATGCGCGGTTCGGTCGTGCATCGCGCGCACCGTGCTCACGGCGAGCACCTTGCGCAGCGCGTAGTCAGTGGCCGGAAAGGCGTCCGGCCAGCCCAGCGCGCGCATGGCGATGTACTGCGCGGTCCAGTCGCCGATGCCGTCGATCTCGCGCAGCCGGGCCACGGTCTCCTCGGGCGGCGCAAGCGGATCGAGCGCGATGTCGCCTGAGACGATGCTGAGCGCCAGCGCGCGGATCGTGCGCAGCTTGCCCGGCGTCACGCCGGCCTCGCGGTAGATCTCGTCGGGCAGGTCGGCCAGCGCCTGCGCGGTCGGGAAGACGTGCGTCAGCGGCGGCTGGCCGGCCAAGGCGGGCAGCCCGGCCAGTGCCTCGGGCGGCAAGGGCTCGCCGGCCAGCGCCACCAGCCGCGTGAGAATCCGCCGCGCCTGGATCACGGAAATCACCTGGCCGACGATCGCCCGCACGGCTATCTCGAAGCCATCGAACGTGCCCGGCAGGCGCATGCCCGGCACGTCGGCGGCAAGGTCGCCCAGATGGCGGTCCACCACGTCCGGCCGACAACCGAGGTCGCACAGCCGCCGCACCTTGCCGAGGGATTGCGGAATCGCGTGGGCCAGCGTGCCGGAGAGCGTCACGCGCAGCACCGTGCGCTTCGGCACATGCTCCAGCCGCACCCAGCCGAGGTGGCGCTGCGCGCCCACGTCAACGGCCAGCGTGCGGAGGTAGACATCGCCTCGTACTTGTTCGACACCGTCCACGACACGCACGCCGAGGAAGGCCAGCAGCGCGGACCACGCCAGCGGCGGGCGGTAGCCCAGCTCGAACACGAGCTGGTCGGCCATGCCCTCGGCGGCGCGGCGGCGCATGGCGAGCGGCGTCAGGCCGTAGCGCTGACGCAGCACGTCGTTGAAGCGCCGCACGCTGCCAAAACCCGCCGCCAGCGCCACTTGCGTAACGGGCAGCGTGGTGTCGGTCAGCAGCCGCTTGGCCAGCAGCAGCTTCTGCGTCTGGGCGTATTCGAGTACCGAGACGCCGAACTGCGCATCGAACAGGCGCCGCAAGTGACGTTCCGTCACCCCGATGCGCTTGGCGAGTTGCGCCACGCCGGCCTCGGCCATGAAGCCTTCGTCGATCAGCGTGGCCGCGGCCTGCGCAAGCCGGCCGGAAATATCGGCCAGCCCGTGCCCGGGTGCCAGTTCCGGCCGGCAGCGCAGGCAGGGCCGGAAGCCGTGCTTCTCGGCCGAGGCGGCGGTGTCGTAGAACGTGCAGTTCTCGCGCCGGGGCGTACGCACCGCGCAGATCGGCCGGCAATAGATGCCCGTGGACGACACGCCGACGAAAAACCGTCCGTCGAAGCGCCGGTCGTGCGAGGCGACTGCCTTGTAGCAGGTGTCGGGATCGAGGTTCATGGGAAGCATCCTACCGCTTCCGGCGCCGGGAAATACGCTGGAATCGGACATTCGCCTGAGACAACTGTCCCCGATTCTGAAAGTGCGGCCCCACGCGTTCCGGGATGGTGCCACGGGGCTAGAATCGCATCACTGTTCATCGTCCGAGGACGTCATGCTTCGCCGTCGTGCTGCCTTTGCCGCCTTTGTCGCGGTTGCTGTCTCGCTGGCCGCCGCCCTGCCGGCCCCGCCAGCCCTTGCCGCGCCTACGCGTAGCGCCGCCCGTGCGCAGTCGCCGGCCCCCGCCACCGCGCCGGGCGCTACCCCCGTGCTCCAGGCCACGCGCGTGGCCGCCGTGGAAGGCATCACCGAGTACCGGCTGCCGAACGGCCTGCGCATCCTGCTGGCGCCGGACGCCGCGCAGCCCACCACCACGGTCAACATGACCTATCTGGTGGGCAGCCGGCACGAGAACTACGGCGAAACCGGCATGGCGCACCTGCTGGAGCACCTGCTGTTCAAGGGCACGCCATCGCTGCCGGGCCGGACGATTCCCACGGAATTCGCGCGGCGCGGCATGCAATACAACGGCACCACCTCGCAGGACCGTACCAATTACTTCCAGACCTTTGCCGCCAGCGACGACAACCTCGACTGGGCGCTGAAGATGGAGGCGGACCGCATGGTCAACAGCTTTGTCTCGCGCACGGACCTGGACAGCGAGATGTCCGTGGTGCGCAACGAGATGGAGATCGGCGAGAACAATCCGATGCGGATGCTGCTGCAGCAGATGAACGCGGCGTCCTACCGATGGCACAACTACGGCAAGGCGCCGATCGGCGCGCGCAGCGACGTGGAGCATGTGGGCATCGAGAACCTCCAGGCGTTCTACCGCCGCTACTACCAGCCGGATAACGCCGTGCTGGTGGTGACGGGGCAATTCGACCCCGCCACCACGCTGACGCGCATCGAGCAGGCCTTCGGGCCGATTCCGCGCCCCACACGCGTGCTGCCGACCGAGTACACCGTGGAGCCGCCGCAGGAAGGCGCGCGCGAACTGACGCTGACGCGCCCCGGGGACAGCAGCATCGTCGCCGTGCAATACCACGTGGCGCCCGGCGCCCATCCCGACACCGCCGCGCTGACCCTGCTGTCCCTGGTCCTCTCCGACACGCCGGGCGGGCGGCTGCACCACGCGCTGGTGGAGACCCACAAGGCCGCATGGCAAACCAGCCGGTTCGAAGGGATGAAGGACCCCGGGCTGATCGTGTTCGCGGCCGGCACGAGCAAGGATCGCCCGCTCGACGCCGTGCGGGCCGCCCTGCTGGCCGAGGTGGAGGGGCTGGCCACGCGGCCGGTCACCCAGGAGGAACTCGACCGGGCGCGCACGCGGGTGCGCAACGGCTACGAGCAGGTGCTGAACAATCCGGCGCAGTACGGCGTGCTGCTGTCCGAAGCCATCGCCAAGGGCGACTGGCGGCTGTTCCTGCTCGATCGCGACCGCGTGGAGGCCGCCACGCTGGCGGACGTGCAGCGCGTGGCCGATTTGTACCTGCGGCCGACCAATCGCACCGTCGGACAATTCCTGCCCGGCGACAAGCCGCAGCTTGCCAACGTGCCGAAGGCGCCCGACGTGGCCGCGCTGGTGCGCGACTACGCGGGCCGCCCGGCCGCCGCGCCGGTGCCGACGTTCGACCCAAGCCCGGCCAATATCGACGCCCACACGGTGCGCCAGACGCTGCCCAACGGCATGCAGCTGGCGCTGCTGTCCAAGCCCACGCGCGGGGAGGCCGTCAACGGCACGCTGGTCCTGCGCTTTGGCAACACGCAGGCGCTGCAGGGCCAGTCCTCGGTGGGGTCGCTCGCGGCGGGCATGCTCGACCGTGGCGCCGGCGCGTTCGACCGCCAGCGCATTGCCGACCGCTTGGAGGCGCTCAAGGCCAGTGTGTCGATCTCGGGCAACGCCGAGCGGCTGACGGTGCGTTTCGAGACGCGGCGCCAGTACCTGCCGGACCTGATGGCGTTGCTCCGCACGGTGCTGCGCATGCCGACGTTCCCGGCCAGCGAGTTCGAGACGCTGCGCGCGAGCAGTGTCGCCGGCATCGAGAGCCAGCAACGCCAGCCCAACGCGCTCGCGCCGAACGCACTAGGCCGCCATGGCAACCCCTACCCGCCCGAGGACCCGCGCTACACCCCCACCTTCGACGAAAGCATCGCCGCGCTGCGCGCCGTCACCCCGGCGCAGATCCGCACGTTCCATGCGCGCTTCTACGGCGCTGAGCACGCGCAACTGGCGCTGGTCGGCGAATTCGATGCCGATGAGGCCGTGCGGCAGGCCACCGCCCTGTTCGGCGACTGGCGGGCGCAGGTGCCGTTCGAGCGCGTGGAGCGCCCGTTCTACGCGATTCCGGCGGCCAGCTTCACGCTGGAGACGCCGGGGAAGGCCAACGCGGTCTATCTGGCGTCGCTGCCGATCGACCTCGTCGACGGTTCGCCCGACTACCCCCTGCTGCTGGTCGCCAGCCGCGTGCTCGGCGGCACCGGCATGCGCAGCCGGCTGGCGGACCGGCTGCGCCAGCAGGACGGCATCAGCTACGGGGCGTCGAGTTCGATCTCGGTGGGCGCGCTGGATCGGGCCGGGCGCTTCGGCCTGTGGGCGGCCTACGCCCCCCAGAACCAGGGCCGGCTGCGCAAGGCCATCGACGAGGAAATGGCACGCTTTGCGCGTGACGGTATTTCCGACGCCGAGCTGGCGGAGGCCGTGAGCGGCCTGCTCCAGCAAGGCATGATGAGCCGCACACGCGACGGCGCGCTGGCCGGCGCGCTCGCCAATCAGTTGTTCCTGGACCGCACCATGGCCCATACGGCCGAAGTGGAGGCTCGCATTCGCGCTGCCACGCCTGCCGCCGTGAACGACGCCATCCGCCGCTACCTCACGCCGGCCGGGCTGACGCAGGCCTTCGCGGGAGACTTTGGCGCCACCACGGGGGCGGCGGCGCCGGTCGGCATGCCGGCTCCGGCGGCGGCAATCGAGCCGCCAGACGCATCAAAGCCCTAGGAAGCTGGTATAAGGAAGAACGCCAATTCTGGCGAGACCGGCCCGGGGCCGGGGTTGCGGGCCGAAACGCCCGTGACTACCCCTTCCGCGTCCTTGTGACGGCCGGTCAATCACTGTATATTCGTACAGTATTCGTTGAGACAAGAGGTGTGGATGTCAATCGTGCGAGCTGGCAGCAAGTCGGAAGCGCTTCGGCTTCTGGCCTCCGAGCAGGTGCTGGCGCTTGAGCTGGATTACGAAACCGGATGGCAGGATGCCGTCGAGTTGGGCCGGCTCGGAGAAAAGCGCGGCATCAAAGTGCAATACCGCGGACAGGAAAGCATCGCTGTCCGCTCCCGCGAGGCCCTGGTCGAGGGGCTCGCCAAACCCAAAGGCACGTTCCGGCAACGGAATCTCTATTGCCAGTTCGACCTCGGCACGCTTGCCGACAATGAATTGCTGGATCTGGAAGCCAAGGCGACCCGCCTGGGCGACTACATTCTCGCCGGCCATCTGCTGCGCGACGTGGACGGCGTCTGGCCGTGACGGGCAACTGACGGCCGCACATGGCAAATGACGGCCTCGCGGGCCGTCATTGCATTGAATCGACGTGGAAACCTGGCGGGAAGCTACTGCCAGACGCGCGTCGCGCCAGCCCAGCGGGCGGCGGCGGAGGCGTGCATCACGGCGTGATCGGCGTCGGCGCCTGGGGCCAGCCCCGGCTGCGCCGTGCCGATCGATGTCCGGCAAAGCACCGCCGTAACCAGCGTCTTGATATGACCACGCGCGCCACCCGCCAGGGCGGCGAGGTGTTCATGCCCGTCGAGCACGATCAGGCCGTCTCCGGCCTGTGGGCGCAGCTCCAGCGCGTAGAGATGATCACATTCGCATTGCATGCGGCCCCCCGATACCGCCACCACGATGGCATTCGGCAGCGCCAGCCCGCTCTCGCGCACGGTGTCGCGCAGCCGGTCCAGATGCGCCTGCGCGCGGTAATCACGCGCCGAGTGCGCCGGCGCGGGGCCGTTGCTCAAGGCCATGAGGTCGTCGGGCGACACCATCAGCGTGTACGCCTGCAACGCCGTGCGGTAGGTAGCCACCACCGCGCGCAGCCGGTGCACATCGGCCGATTTGGTGGCCGCCACTGACGGCGCGGACGTTACGGACACGCTCGATGCCCTCGGCACCGTTGCCTGGAACTTGCTCATCCTGCCTCCCCCTGCTTATCGTCGCGGGTTTTCGTCGCGGGTTGCATGGCACCCGGCCCGGAGGCCGGGCGCTGGCCATCAGTCGCGCAGCAGTTGCTTGGCGATGATCAGTTGCTGGATCTGCGTGGTGCCTTCGTACAGGCGCAGCAGGCGCACGTCGCGGTAGAACCGTTCGGCCTTGTATTCGGCGATGTAGCCGGCGCCGCCGTGGATCTGCACGGCGCGGTCCGCCACGCGGCCCACCATTTCGGTACAGAACATCTTCGTGCACGAGGCCAGCATGCTGACTTCGGGGTCGCTCTTGCCGGCAGGCTTGGCGTCGTAGCGCTGCGCGCAGTCGCGCACCATCGACAGGCCCGCGTATAGCTCGGCCTGGCTGTCGGCCAGCATGCCCTGAATCAGCTGGAAGTCGCCGATGGGCTTGCCGAACTGCTTGCGCTCCTTCGCATAGGCCACGGCGTCGGTAATCAGCCGGTGCGCCATGCCGCAGGCCAGCGCCGAGATATGCAGGCGCCCACGGTCGAGGACCTTCATCGCGGTCTTGAAACCCACGCCCGGCACGCCGCCGATGATGTTGGCCGCCGGCACGCGCACGTTTTCCAGCACTACGTCGCAGGTCTTGGTGCCGCGCTGGCCCATCTTCTTGTCCGGCTTGCCGAGGGAGATCCCCGGCGTATCGGCGGGCACGATGAACGACGAGATGCCGGACGCGCCCGGACCGCCGGTGCGCGCCATCAGCGTGAAGGCGCCGGCGCGCGGCGCGTTGGTGATGAAGCGCTTGGTGCCGTTGATGACGTAGTGGTCGCCATCCAGCTCGGCGCGCGTTTGCAGCGAGGCGGCGTCGGAGCCGGCGTTCGGCTCGGTCAGCGCGAACGAGATGATCAGCTCGCCGCTGGCGATCTTCGGCAGGTATTCCTGCTTCTGCGCCTCGGTGCCGTCCATCAGGATGCCCTGCGAGCCGATGCCCACGTTGGTGCCGAACACCGAGCGGAACGCAAACGCCGTATGGCCGAGGTCATAGACCACATCGCATTCCTGCGACATGGCCAGGCCGATACCGCCGTAGTTCTCGGGAATGGAGATGCCGAACAGGCCCATCTCCTTCATGTCGGCGACGATCTCGGCTGGCACTTCGTCCAGTTCTTCCAGCGTGTCTTCCGCCGGCTTCAGCCGTTCGTCGATGAAACGCTGCACCGAGGCGCGCAGCAGGGAAAACGATTCGGCGTCGAGGGCCATGGCAAATCTCCGGGTCAATGCGGGTCAGACACAATGGGCGTCAATGGTACGCCGCCTGACCGATTTGACAATCCACGCAGGCTTGGACAGAAGGGATAAAACAATTTGACAATCACCGGCGTGCCTGCCGCTGGTTCGCTGTCACGCCTAGTGCGGCATGCAGAACAAACAATCCACCCTGCAGAACAATCGCCCGGAAACCCAATACCGGCAAGTGGTGATGCATTCGCCACGTGACTTATTCGCCGCTATCGGCTGGGCAACCTTGTTGCGTTCGGAGTACGCTACCCGGGCACAACCCACGGGTGTGTTCCGCGCGTCTGGCCCCCGCTTGCCAGCCTGCCGCGGCTCCGCCCGCGCCCCGATCCCAGCGGCGCCCCTCGCCGCCAAGAAAGAGAAGGTCCATGACTCAAATCGCCTCAACCGCCGATACCTCCACGGCACCCTCCCCAGAGGAGACCAGGAAACGCGTCTTCGCGATTGTTGCCGCTTCGTCCGGCAACCTCGTTGAATGGTTCGATTTCTACATCTACGCGTTCTGCGCCATCTATTTTGCGCCGTCGTTCTTCCCGAAAGCCGACCCGACTGCCCAGCTGCTGAACACGGCTGGCGTGTTTGCCGCCGGCTTCCTGATGCGACCGATCGGCGGCTGGCTGTTCGGCCGCATCGCGGACCGCAACGGGCGCAAGAACTCGATGCTGATCTCGGTGGTGATGATGTGCTTCGGCTCGCTGCTGATTGCCTGCCTGCCGACCTACGCCACCATCGGCACCCTCGCCCCGGCACTGCTGCTGCTGGCGCGACTGCTGCAAGGCCTGTCCGTGGGTGGCGAATACGGCACAACGGCAACCTATATGAGTGAAGTGGCGCTCAAGGGCCGGCGCGGGTTCTTCTCATCGTTCCAGTACGTGACGCTGATCGGCGGCCAGTTGCTGGCGGTGCTGGTGGTGGTGGTGCTCCAGCAATTGCTCGATGAAGCCGAACTCCGGGCCTGGGGCTGGCGCATTCCGTTCGTGATCGGCGCGATTACTGCCGTGGTAGCACTGCTGCTGCGCCGCACGCTGCACGAGACCTCGTCGGCACAGAGCCGCAACAGCAAGGAAGCCGGCAGCGTGGCGGAACTGTTCCGCCACCACAAGGCGGCGTTCTTCACCGTGCTGGGCTATACCGCCGGCGGTTCGCTGATTTTCTATACGTTCACCACGTACATGCAGAAGTACCTGGTCAACTCGGCCGGCATGTCGATCAAGACCGCCAGCTACGTCATGACGGGCTGCCTGTTCCTGTACATGTGCATGCAGCCGATCTTCGGCGCCTTGTCTGACCGCATCGGCCGCCGCAACAACATGCTGATGTTCGGCGCGCTGGGCGCACTGGTCACGGTGCCGGTCCTGACCGCGCTGCGCACCGTATCGAGCCCGGAACTCGCTTTTGTGCTGATCTCGGTGGCGCTGGCGATCGTGAGCTTCTACACCTCGATCAGCGGCATCGTGAAGGCCGAGATGTTCCCGCCCGAAGTGCGCGCGCTGGGGGTGGGCCTGGCCTACGCCGTGGCCAACGCCATCTTCGGCGGCTCGGCCGAGTACGTGGCGTTGGGCCTGAAGTCGATGGGCCATGAGACCACGTTCTACTGGTACGTCACGGGCATGATGGTGCTGGCGTTCTTCGTCAGCTTGCGGCTGCCGCGCCAGGCGAAGTACCTGCATCACGAGCACTGACCATCCGCCTCCGGGCGAGCATGGCAAACTAAGGGGCCTCCGGGCCCCTTTTTTCTTTGGTGGGCCTTCGGACCCTTTCTCATCTCCGCCACCCCGCCGCCATGGATCTCAACGCCTTGCGCCTGTTCGTCGACATCGTCGATGCCGGCAACCTCAGCGCCGCCGCCCGCAAGCTCAAGATGACGCGCGCCAACGTCAGCTACCACCTGAAGGCGCTCGAAGAGGAACTCGGCGTGCAACTGCTGCGGCGGACCACGCGACACGTGGAGCCGACGCCCGTGGGCGCCGGCCTGTACGAGCACGGACGCAACATCCTGGGCGAGGTGGCCGCCGCCAACGCGCTGATCAGCAGCATGGGCAAGAGCCTGCAGGGCCATGTGCGACTGTCGGTGCCCACCGGCCTCGGCCACAGCCTGCTGTCGCCGCTGCTGGTGCAGTTCAAGCAGCGTTACCCGGACATCACGCTCGACGTGGTGTTCGACAACCGCATCCACAACCTTGTGTCCGAGGACGTGGAAGTGGCGCTGCGGATCATTTCCACGCCGCCAGACTCCGTGGTGGCCACCGAGATCGGCGAGGTGGACTGGGTCGTATGCGCCGCGCCGTCCTACCTGGCGGGCCGCGCGGCGCCGGCGGCACTGGGCGACCTGACGGCCCACGCCATCGTCTGCGCCTCTCCGATAGGCCAGAAGCTCAAGGCCTCCGGCACCCGCGGCGAGGACAGCGCCCGGGAACAGGTGGTGCTCGCTCCGACGCTAAGTTCCGAGAACTTCGCGTTTCTCAAGGACGCCGTGGTCGGCGGGCTCGGCATTGGCATTTTTCCGATGTACGCAATCGGTGAGGAACTGTCGCAGGGCACCCTCGTGCCCTTGCTGGACGGCTACCGCATCAGCGTCTTCGGCAGCAAGCTGTACCTGCTGACCATGCCGAACCGCTACCAGACCATGGCCACGCGCTACCTGCTGACCTTCCTGAAGACCGAACTCCAGGCGATCTGGCCCCGCATGCGCGACGCCAAGACCTATATTGAAAAGACCTAGGACAACCGGCGCGTGCTGGCGCAGGAGGCAGGCAATCATGGCAATCGCAAACACCCTGGCTGGCCGGCTCAGCCGCATGAACAGCCAGTTCGACATCATCCGTCACCCCTACAGCCTGAGCAGCATGGCCACCGCCCAGGCCGCCCATGTACCCGGCAACCGGCTGGCCAAAACCGTCCTGCTCGAGGACCAGGCCGGCTACGTGGCCGCAGTGATTCCTTCGAGCCACCACCTCCGGCTTTCGGACATCTGCGAGCAAACCGGCCGTGACCTGGTACTGGCCCACGAGGACGAGATCCGCGAGGTTTTCAAGGATTGCGACCTCGGCGCCATCCCGCCCGTGGCCATGTCCTACGGCATGCCGACCTATGTGGATGAATGCCTGATGGAAGAACCCGAAATCTGGTTCGAAGCCGGCGACCACGAGGAACTGGTGCACATGCAACGCGACCAGTTCATGGCGCTGATGTCGGACGCGGAACGGGGGAGGTTTTCGCATCGGATGATGTGAGGACACACTCGCATCACCTCACGTTCTCCTTGCCCACGTAATAAACCGCGAAGGCTGCGACCAGGGGTATCGCGACAAGCACGAGCACACCATCCGCCGCGACGGCAACCGGCGTCAGCAGAACCAGCGCGTTCCTGGCGCCGGCGCCGAGTTCTTCGCGGACTGGAATGGTGTAGGACTGGTTCAACGGCGTCGCCGGATCCGGGTATTTGGTATCACCGGCGGCGTACCGCTTGCCTTTGATCGTATATTGCGCGGCGCCACAGCGCTCCGTCCCGCAATTCTTCGGAAAACCAAGGGCGACGGCGAGCGCCACTTCCTCCGCCGTGAACGCGTCGGCGGCCTTCAGCGTCAAGCGTCCCATGACGTTGCCGTCAAGGTCCACGGTAAAGGTACTGAACACTGCGCGCACACGCGGATGGAGCGCGGACTGGATGACCTCGACCAGGCCCTTCGGCGCCGCCATGACATAGTGATAGCGCTTCCCGAGGACGACGAGGGACTTCTTGTCTTGTGAGATCAGGATCTGACTCGCCGTCTCCTGGTAGTCACGGAACCTCGGCTTGTCGATTTCCTTGAACAGCTTTCTCGTGACGCAGCCGCTGGTGGCTACGGTCGATACCGCCAATGCGGCCAGAAAATGTCGTCTTTGCATGCGCGTCCGGTGAGGTTGGAAAGCAACGCGACGCATACTGCAGTGCCATGCCGGGCACTACCATCGCCATTCTCCGAAAATGTGTGCCAAATGTTCTCAGCGCCGCTGGCTTATGGCACGGGGCGCAGACCTGAAGTCTGGTTCGAAGCGGGCGACGCCGATGCGGTCGGCGCGCGATCGGCGAAGATGCGCGACGGCAACACGAATCCGCGCAATGCCAGCAGCTCCAACGGCCCTTGGCCGAGTTCGGTGCGCATCAGGTAGCGGATCGGATAGGCGATGTCCTTCGACACAGGCTGCATCGCTGCGCGGGGCATCAGGCTATCGGGTTCTGGCGGAAGATTCGAAACCAGGCTGTCCGGTGAGCCGTGCCAAGTGATCTGGAACGTCCCGCTGTCGATCGCCTCGACGCTGGCGCGCTCGAGCATCCGCACCAGCCCCCATCGCCCCGTGAACTCATAGTGCTTGTTGGTGCCGGCCGCTTCCGTACGCCATTGCAGCCGGGTGCCTGGGCTGTCCGGCGTGCTTGCGGGCCAGATCATGGCCTGCCATGTCTCGCGCTGGTTGTAGTAGTGAAGTTGCTGGCCATCGAGCGTCAGTAGCGTATCGGTCAGGCGAGGCGCGGGAATCGGCTTGAGTTCGAACTGGTAACGCGGCTCCCCCTGTGCGAGCAGGCGCACGCCTATCCGCTGCAGACGGTTGATCGCGTCCAGGAACGCCGGATCAAATGCCACCGCCTGTCCGCCCATAGCAGCTGGCTTCCATTGATCGCCCTGCAGTTCCAGCACGCCAGCCAACTGCGCGGCGAGGAAACTCTGGATCAGCCCCCCTTGTGGCCTGAGGAAGCGCGCCAACTCGGGCAGCGAGGCATCGTTGGCGGTGTCGGCAAACGGATAGCGACCGGTGAACGAGCGGCCCCACGCCATGGCAATGCTCTCGCGCCAGGCCGCGTTGAGGCTCGCCTGGGCGGGCTGGAGCGCGGTTTGCGTCGCCTGGGCAATGGGGCGGACAAACAACGCCTCGCCCATGCCCGCCCACTCTGCACCCAGACTGGCGGCGATCAGCCGCGCATACGCCTGGGTATCGGCCAACTCGGACGCCTTGCCCTGGAACAGCGCCTGCGCCATCTGACGAGCCTGGGCGTCGGCGTCCGGGCTGTTGCTCACTTGCTGCAGCCGCAGCCGCAATGCCGTGGCGCGCTCGAGAAAGCGTTGCAGACTCAGGTCGCCGGCGCTGGCCTGATCCTGCGCCACGAGCCGGGTGATCGGCCCGAATGATGGTCCCAAGGGACCGGCGGTGGCGGGCTTCACCCGCTTCGGCCCAGCCGGCTTCTTGCCAAGCATGTCCTGCGCCTTGGCTACAAGCGTGTCGGACAGCGAGTCAGCCCGGACTCCAGCCCGGCCCTGATATTCGAGCGAGGTCATCAGCGCAATGACCGGCGACTGGCGGGCGTCCGCCATCAGCTTCAACTGATCGATGGCGGCCGGCAGCGTAGGCGCCGGCTCCCATTGCAGGCTGTTCATGAAGCGCTGCCAGTGGTCGGCATAGTCGGCAAAGTACTGGGCTGTCAATGCGGCATGGAGGTCGGCGGGTGACGTAGGCTGCTGTGGCGCGCTAGCGCCCGAGAGCACCCAATCGCTTGTGACCTGCGTGCGCTTGGCGACGCTTTCGATTGCCTCGGCCACATGGTCTTCATAGGCTTGCCGGGTGTAGGCGCCCGGCACCAGCGCATTCGCGCGGATCAGCCCGCGCGCATCGGTGCCGAGTGTCAGCGACGCCAATGTCTGGTCGGGAAACCGGCCGCCAATCCCGTCGATCACCTGCCTGTAGAGCGTGTCCTGCGCGTTGCGCTGGTCGATCACCGCGAGCACTGTCCGGCGCGCGCCTGCTACCAACTCCGGGCGTGCGGTGATGCGCCAGTCAGGATGGGACTTGAAGTGGTCGGCGTGGAACTTGAGCAGGCGCTCGGCCAGGTCGTCGCGCTCGCCCGGCGTGATGCGGGCATCGGTCTGCCAGTACTGGACGAGTTGGGTCTTGAGGAAGTCCGGCTCGACGCGTTCCGGGTTGGCGAGCATGAGATACGTCTTGAGGCTCTCTCGTCCACGGAGCGCCCAATCGCTGGCTTGCGTGTCAAGGCCAGCGGCCTGGACCTGCGCCAGCTCGGCGAGTTCATCTTCGAGATTCTGCTGGATCGGCGCGACAAGCAGTTCCCGGCTATGTTTGGCGTAGAGTTCCCACAGCGCGGAAGCGATGGCGGCGTCGCGATTGAGGCCGAGGCGGGTGGAGATCGATGCCAAGTGGCCGGCATCAGGCGCGTAGTGCGCGATTTCGTGTTGCAGGCCAAGCAGCGAACGAAGGCGCTCGGCGGTGTTGGGGGCGGCGGCGATGGCATCGACGGCTTCCTGCGCAGCATGGATGCTGCGGGCACTCTGGAAGCCGGAGAGCAACATCCCGGCGCTCCACAGACCAATGGCTACAAGCGCGATGGTCGAGAAGACGGTGACCGGATGGAAGCCGATGCGGCGACCGCCAATACGGTTGGCACGCTCGCCGACATAGCGCCAAAGCGGCAGGACTGCAGCGGGATGGTAGCCCGATCCGCCCGACATCGCGCCTGGTCCCGGCGCAAAGACGACACCCCGGATCGGCATGAAAGTGCCGGGCCGGGCATTCATGCCGAAGATCCAGTCTGCCAGCGCCTTGCCACGGATGTCGAGGCGCTGGGATAGCTGTGCAAGGAAGCGGTCGCGGCCGTTCTCGATCAACGCTTCAATCCCGAGCGTCGCCAGGCGGCTCCGCAGTTCACCCAAGGCAACGGAAATGGCCGCCGCATTGGCTCGCGGCGGCAGTTCGCACCCGATCACAGACGTGGGCCCGTCGCCGGCCACGTCATGGATACGGGCGACGTCGAGCACGTAGACCGGCGCCGCCCAGCGTAGCGACTTCGCAATGTGGTCCAGCCGCATGCCCAGCGTGACGATTCCCCGGCGCTGGGGTCGTAAATCGGCCTCCCCATGTGTCACCAACACAATGGCGCTCACCGGCGCGGCCCGCAGCTTGCGGAGTCGATCCAGCCAGGCGCGGTCTGGTTGGCCATCCGGCCCGGTCTGATTCCACAGCAGAAGCGCTTCTTCGGTAATCTGCCAGCGGTCGTTGACGATGCCCGGCAGCAACTCGGCAATGACGGCGTCATCGCCCGTCAGCAGCAGACGAGGCAGATGACGGGCGCCCGGGTCCTGCAACGCTTGCTTGAGCCTGTCATATTCCGTCGATTTCAGTGCCACATCGCCGGGCTCCCGCCTGCCCCGGCGCGCTGCCGGATCGCGCTGGTGCGGCGTGTCTCGGGCCGATCGGGCGGCCAGCACCTTCCACGCCGCGGCGACCGGACCACGCATCAGGAGCACTGCGGCGCCCACGATCATCGCAATGACCGCTTGCCGCCGGGCGGAGTCGCTGCCATCGCCCATCAGGTATGCCGTGGCTGCGACCGCCGCCGTCATGGCGGAGACCACGATGGTGTACCCCCGGCTCTTTGGATGTGTCATCACGTTGTTTCCTGTTCCTTGGGGCCAGCCGGGGGGCGTACGACTGCCAGGCAAAGCGTGCTTTCCCTGCACGCAATCAATTGCGGCTCGCCACGCTGCCGGGCATTCTCTACAGCCAGTGCAGCGGCGAGCCATGGGGTGGCAACGCCAGGGTTGCCGAGCGCAGCGTCAATGTCATGCACGCCGGCGAGTTCATCGGTCTGTGTCGCGCCCAGTGCGATTTCCGAGCCCTCGGTCAGCATGGCCGCCTTCTCGGCCTTCTGCAGGCCGGATTGCCACAGGTGTGTCAAGGCATCCGGCGTTATCTGGCCGAACAGCGCGGCTGTCCGGATGGTGTCGGCGAGGCCATGGGCGGCGGCCACAGGCCGATGTAGCGTGGCAATGGCGGGCAGCTCAAGCCGCTCCGCCAATGGCGCCCAGCCCAATAGCAGCGCGACGGCCGCCTCGGCGCTGTTCTGTGGCGGCGTCTCGTGCAATTGGACGGCAACGAAGAGGCGGAATCGTTCCAGCGCCGGGCCACCCGTCTCGTCTAGCCAGGCATCGAGCGCCATCAGCCCATCATTGGCTGGGAGGACCGAGGCCTCAACGTGATGGAGGCCCGTGGCTGTCCAGCATGTCTGCCAGGCGTGGCGAAGCGGCGCCGGATCGACGCCATCGGACACCTGCAACGTGACATCCAGCGGCACGCTCGGGGGCAACGCGCGTAGCGGCATTTCCAGTTGTCCGAGAATGGCTTCGAACACTTCCGCATAGCGGCCACCCGGCTCCACTTCCTCGGCCAGCGGCAGCCTGGAATGGCGAACCGGCGGCAGATGCGGGCGCGGCGAGTGGGCAACGAGAACCGAATCCCGCTCCAGGATCAGACCGGATGCGCAACCGGTCCGCATCGCGCAAAGATACGCGGCGTGGAGCACCGCTAGCGGCTCGGCGCCGAATGCCACGGCAGCTTCGAATTCGCGCTGCCGGGCGTCCGCCGTGGCGGTCAGACGGTTCATCTCATCTTCGTAGAAGTGGAGCCGAAAGCCGAATAGCACGCACCACCCGAGCAACGGAAAACCGACCAGGCACATCCAGAACCACGGTGTTCCTGTCGGTGCGGCCTTGGGCCACGCCAGCAAGGTCAAGAGGGCGCCAGCCGCCAGAAACGCGGCCAGCAAGCACAGCCACACGGCTGTTGCTGGCCGCACCGGTGGCTCGGCGTCGAGCGTTGAACGCGGCAATTCCACTGTCATGGGCCGGGCCTCACAGAAGACTTGAAATCAGCTTGCACCCGCACGTGGCGCGATGGCCGTGCCGCGCGATGGGCACGCCATGGTCCTGCATGGAAGCATCGCCCTCGATGATCAGGTTGGGACGCACTTCCGGATGCCGGGGGCACGACACGCTGTCGCCCACGCGTGCCACCGCGCGGCCGTCGTAGCGCATGGTGGCCGAGGCGCTGACCACCTTGCCGCCGTGATCGGTGGCGTCGCCCAATCGGATGAGATCACTCATGTCCGTCCTCCCGATTCAGAAAACACGGCGATAGCGGAAGTAGCCGTCGGTCAGCTCCCTCGGCTCCATCATTCCGCCAATCCGGAAGCCGGCCCGCGAGTCGTGGATGTAGTCGTCCATCAGGTGCTGCACGGCGGGGGGCAATGTGGCGCCAAGGCTGACCGCTTCGAGCATGCGGAGCGTCTCGGCATCCACGGGTCCGGCGCGCCGGCCTCGCGTAGTGCGAAGCACGGCGCCGGCAATGGGATTCAATCTCGCCACTCCATCGAGCGCCACTGCTGCAACCCCGGTGTCCTGGGCCCAGACGCGGAGATCGACAAGCTGCGCGGTGAAATCCTTGAGGGCTTCCCGTAGTTGCGCCCGGTCGGTCCTCAGGTGTGCCTCTCTGAAGAAACGTCGGTTCTCCATTAGACGACCTGGCCGGAGAAGGCCGTCTCGCCATTGCAGGTATTGCAGCGTGTGGGATCGTAGGACGGCCACCACGCCATCCTTGCCCTTCGCCGACGTCTTGATCCCGCAATGGTCAAAGAAGTTGTTCACCGCGGCCGCCAGTGTCGGCGGGCAATCGAAGTCTGGGGCAACGTCAGGCGTTTCCTTGATTTCCTCCATGCTCATCAGCGGCACGCCGCCGACGAGCGCGGCATGATGCATGTCGATAAGCGGAACCTGGGACAAATGTGGCGACGACAGACCGCCGCCGGGCATCGCCTTGCCCTGTTCCCCGGGACGATAGCCGCCACCCACGTCGGAGTGCATGCCTGGATACGCCACCTGCGTGGCCCGTGCGGCAAGCTCAAGCGGAAAGCTCGCGCGCTGTTCGTGCAGCGCCACGAAGTGGACGCACTGCTCCACGGCGGGATGGATCTCGAGATTCGCAGGCGTCGCCCAGTCCATACGGCCATCGAAACCGGGCAGCATGTCGGCCACGCCGACCGACGCCACGGTATCGAACAAGCCCATGAAATAGATGCGCAACGGGATGCCGGCGAGGCGGTAGCCGCCATCCTCCTGCTCCAGCCACTGGAGAAGCCAGTTGGCGAACACGCGCGCTGTGGCCGCGCCACGAGAGAAGCCAAACACGGCGATGTTGATGTGCGTGACCTTGCGCTCGCGGTCCTTTACGACCGCTTCCAGCTTTTTCTCCCAGGAGCCCAGAACTTGGCGGCGAACCCAGGTTTCGAAGCCAGTTTTGCTCGCGTTGTTGACGACCGTTCGGGCACGCGTGTCATCAAGTAAGAAGGTCCTGCTCAAGGAGTAGTGGACGGAGTTCAGGATGCGTGTGATAGCCCAGTTGATCCTGTCCGCTCCCATGTGGCCTGCCGCAAGACCAAGCGTCCCACCGGCGTCGCCAATTTCAGGGAATGGGGTTCCGATTCCAGGCATGTAGTAGGAGAAGAATCCATTCTCCGGGTCATCGATCCGGGCCTTATACAGGCGAGCGATGTTGCTATGTTTTCCGGCGGCCATCTGAGTGGTGCCGAGGCCTGGCTCTTCCCAGTCCATATTGTTGCCCGTGCCGTCGAAGAAGAGGCTCACATATATCTGGCCACCGCACTGGGCAGGATCTTTTTTTCGGATGCAGGCCATTGCCCTGGCTCGCTGTATAGTCTCCCGTGGTGTAAGGTCGCGCACGCCACTTGCGGGCATGTTCGGCGGCGGCGTGATGCTGTAAGGCATGTCGTTCTCTCCAATAGGTTTGGCTACAATCGAGCTTCATCGCCCTTCAAGGGATAGTCGGGGTGGTGGAGACTCATCATCGTCACGAACACCTTGACATTGCCGTCGCGCAGAAAATGCACGGCAAACCGTCCCAGTTCGTCTGGCCGATAGGGAGGCACGGAGACGAATCGCACCTGTGGAACATCGTCGATGC
>Ga0160471_100094_pt1 | contig 54608 bp, 58 predicted proteins | sample HID1973K_E11MG_FD_108268 | JGI IMG/M metagenome (GOLD analysis project Ga0160471, IMG submission 108268) | Enriched mosquito-associated microbial communities from UW Madison campus, WI, USA - HID1973K_E11 MG | ecosystem: Host-associated > Arthropoda: Insects > Digestive system > Unclassified ... | reverse complement strand
CCCCGGAGGGTGCGCCCGGGTTCCGCGGCGTGGCATCGCTCTTCTTTTACGGCGGGACCATTCCCGAAAAGAAAAAGCCGAAGCCCGGCATCATCGCGGCCGCCTCGGCCGCGATCCAGGCTGTTTCCGGGAGGGGCTTTCTATGGGGGCAGAACGATCCCCGGCTCCCCCCGATGAGCTTCAAGATGATCCGTCGGCCGCGGGCCTTCGCCCTGGCGCGCGAGCTCCCGCCGAATGTCTCTGAGGACGAACGCCAGGTTTTGATGATCGGTGAGGACGAGGGGTATCTGCCGCAGGCAAACCCGGCCGCCATGCTCTACGAGGTCCTGACCAGCCGGATGCTCGGTATCGCGATGCCGGAAGACAGGGTCGATCTGCACTCCTTCATCCGCGCGGCCCGCGTCCTGTCGCGCGAGAAGCTCGGCATCACCCTGACATGGGACACCAAGACCACGGGGCGCGCCTTCGCAGGAAAGATCTGCGACCACATCGGCGGCGGTCTCTATCTCGATCCGGATAGCGGCAAATGGGGGGTGCGGCTGCTGCGATCGGATGCGGAGTTGCGGCTTTACCGGTCTGTCGGAGGCGGGAAGATCCCGGACAGCGGGGAATACGGGCCGGATGCCACGGATTGCTACCGTCCGGACATCACCATCACGCCCGACAATGCCGATCTGGTCGAGCTGCGCCGCCAGACCTGGGGAGACACTGTCAACGCCATGGTCGCGAAATGGACCTCGACGCTGAAGGGCCAGTCGAAAAGCGTCTCCGTCCAGAATGATGCCGGGATATCGATCCGGGGCGGCCTGGTCTCTGGCGAGCTGCGGCTTGACGGGTTGCGCAAGGAATCCGTCGCCGTTTCCGTGGCCAAGCGCGAGCTCAAGACCCGCTCGAAGCCTGTGGCGGCTGCGGATTTCATCATCGGCAGAGAGGGGCTCAAGCTGAAGCCTTTCGATGTCGTGACCGTGCGCTGGCCCGAAGAGGACCTGGTGATGCGTGCCAGGCTGTTCCCGATCGATTACGGTAAGCTGTCAGACCAAAGGGTCCGCGTGACCGCCGTCGACGACGTCTTCTCCGACGCGCAGGTCGGCGTGCAGGTGTCGGAAGCCATGTCGTCATCCCGTTGGCGCCGGGAGTCCCCGCCATCCAGGATTTTCCCGACATTCTACACGCCCGCCCCCTTTGGCGTCATCGCGGCGGCCGGCACCGAGATTTCCGATATCGTCAGCCTCGACGACACCGGCGAGGCTGTTCCGCTCTTCTTTGCCGGATCCCCCGACAGGATGGAGAGGATGGCTATCGCCAAGGGAGTCGGCACCGGTTATCTCGATTACGAAGAGGCGGGCACCGTCGAAACCACGCCCTCCGGCAGGATGATGGTGGCGTTGCCAGCCGAGGCAATCAGCACGATCGACATTACGGGGATCGATTTCGGTATCAATGCGCCGGACTTCTCGGCCGGCGACTACCTTCTGGTGTCGCGCACGGCGCATCTCCGCTCTCAGCTGGTGAACGAGCCCGCAGGTCAGAACGGCCCTGGTCTGCGCTATGATGCGCAGACAGGAGCCCCCGTCCATCTCTATTCCGGGTTTGGCCATATGCGCGCGAAAGCCCCGGAGGCGCTCGAACTCCATGGTGAGATCATCCTCCCCGACGGGACTGCCCCCTCCTGGCATGAGGCAGGGCGGCGGCGAGAGTTTACGAACGCCATGGCAAGCGCCGCATCGGTCGTGTTTGACGGTGGGGCAGGGTGGAGAGTTGGATCTGACAGGAATGGCGTCGACTATGTCTACCCCGAGGAATGGATGCGGATCGTCTCGATCGACGGGCAGACTGTAACCGTCTCGCGCGGTGCATATGACACCACACCCGCGCCGATCTCCGTGGATGACAGGGTCTATTATATAGAGAGGGGTGCTCTCCCGGCGCCGCTCGGATTGATCGACTCCACGGCAGATCCCGCCTTCGCCCAGAATTTCGGTGGTGTCCGGATTATCCAACGCCCAGAAAACGCTAACGGCAAGGCGGTCGCCTGGTTTGGAGCGGGAGTGGCTGTGTGCGGCTATCGGACGCAAAGACCGATCCGCCCGGCGGGGGTCCGGATGGATGTCGCGGGCGGCAGTCCTCTTGGGCCAGGCTCGGTGCGGTTCGGGAAAGTTGTGCTCCTGTCGGAGCCTTCCGGGGTGTCTGTGACCTTCAAATCGCGCAACAGGCGCTATGAGGACGCCGCTGCCGCTGCATGGGACGATGACGCGATCGCACCGGAAGGAGGTCAGGTCAACTTCATCCGGGTCTGGCGCCGTGTCCATGTGACCACGCCTCCAGAGCTGGCGACGGGATCCGTTCGCACGCCCTACACCGAGATGGAACTCCTGCACGAAGAGGAGGCCATCTCTGGCGGGTTTGCCCTTCAGGGCACGCTGTTCGGTGTGCGGCTGGATAAGCCCGGCTCGGATCGCGACGACATCACTGCCTACCTGCTGGAGGTAGGTTCCCGCCTCTACGAGATGGACATGGTCAATGGCGTCGCCGTCCGCAGCGACCGGATCGCGGCCGAGAGTCAGCAGAACCACATGCTGGGCATCGAGGTCCGCAATCCGACCGGATACGGCCAGGATTACGGCATGTATTACGGTGGTTCCGCTTCGTTGTAATTTCACATTTCAAGCAATATATCCCTTAAAATTGTGAGGATGGCCCATGGCTGAAAGGACCCTCCCCGGCGCCGGACTGACCGGCTTCTGGGATTACGGACAGGACGGATGGAACGCCGGGATGGATGCCAACCTCCTGCGCCTTTCCGTCCATGCCTGGCCGGTCGTGGAGGACATGGTCGCGACCCTGCCGACGACACCGGCCGAACGAGCCATGTATATCATGACCGCTGGCCCCGATGCCGGGAAGATCGCCGCGCGCGATGCTGGCGCCTGGCAATATGTGCCAGTCTATCCTGGCATGCGGGCCTGGGTTGTTGCGGCGGGCGGGATCTTCAGCTGGACCGGGTCGGAGTGGATTTCCGACCAGCTGCCCTCCCTGGTGACGGCTGTCGAGAACCTGGGGAGCAGCGTCGACGCTATCAGCGGGCAACTGTCCGATGTCGCCTCTGCTGCGGGTGCCGCATCGGACGCGGTCGCGACGCTCCAGGCCGATGTCGGCGCCGTCTCCGGCGAGCTTGAGACAGCCACGCAATCCATCGCCTCCCTGACCGCCGACCTGGGCACCGTCTCCGGCCAGGTGGAATCCCTGATCACGGTCGTCTCGGGCTTCGATGATCGTCTCGACGCAGTCGAGACGACAGCCGCCAATGCCCTTTCAGAGACGGAAACTCTTGGCACCCAGATGGGGCAACTCAATGCGGAAGTGAATGACCTTGGCGACGAGGTCGTGCAAATCGGGACAGGGCTTTCCACGGCGCAGACGGGAATTTCCGGGCTGGAAGCGGATGTTCTGACGCTGCGCGAGGATTACGACGATCTCTATCGTGTCTCGACGATCACCGCCGGTCGGCAGCTGACGAATGACGACATGGAGGGCGGAAAGGTCATCCGAGTCGAAGCGGAGGATCCTGTCCAGCTGACTGTCCCTTTCAGCCTTGATGGACGTCCACTGACGGTCTGGCAGGGCGGTGAGGGCCAGGTGGAATTCGTAGCGACGGCGCAGGTCAACATCCATTCCGTGGATGGGAAAATGAAGACCAGGGTTGCCAATTCGACGGCCTCCCTCATGCCTCTTGGCGGCGGGGCCTTCCTGCTTGTCGGGGACCTTGCCTGATGATGGTGCCGTGGGGTGTCCTGGCCGTGCGCCCGGTGAGCGTGCAAGGCCTGCTCATGACGGGTGTCAGCCTGATCGCCCTGGCGCAGACGAAAGCGGCGCCGCGGATGATCGGCACATCCGTGATGTCCATCTACCGGCAAGCCGCAGAGAGCACGACACTTCGCGCGGCTGACGCGCTGGCGATCGAGAGATCCTCCGCCGTTCCGCGCCTCCTTGAGATCTCCCGGCACCCCATCTGCCGGGATGCGTCGGCGTCGATCCCCCTGACACAAACATCGATCATCACGCCGATCTGGTCGGGTCCGCCGCCGGCGAACGCCGTATCAGCCGGGATTGTCATCGCAAGAAAAAGAGAGGCCTGAATGGTCAAGTTCATCTTTGCCGAGGATTTCGAGGGGTGCACGGTGCCCCATCAGCAGCCGCCATCATTCGAGCGGTTCGGGAATGGCAGTCGCGGCGTCGAGTATGCCGAATTCGGCACGAAAGGTTTTGGCGGCCGGGCGAGCCTCGGCCTGCGCACAGCCTACACTGATCAAGGTAGGGCAACCGAGGCGCATGTCGCGTCCTTTGCTCCGTTGAAGAAAGTCGGGGTGAGCTTTCACCTGCGCCCGTCCGGCACCGTCGCCGCCCATGGTAATCCGACGTCGAGCTCCTATTTCGCGCGCACCCTTGGCTTCCTCTGGGATGGGCAGATTCCCGTGAGTGACGGCGTGGTGACGGCTTGCCATCCTTGCCCGCTCTTTTTTGCTTTCGATACCGCCAGGCGTCCGATCTTCGGGCGGCATGTCACCAATGCGGCCGGTGCCACGCCCTTGTCCGCTGTGGTCCTCTACCAGGGTGGCCTCGCCTTCACAGAGGGTGGTCTGATGCATATCGAGATGCAGATCGACGTGACCGACCCTGCGCAGACCCGCTCAAAAGCATGGATCAACGGCGTCCTCGTCGTCGACGATGTCTCCGACAATAACCTTGCGGGGCTTCCTGTCGGTCTGGATCGGTCCGCGGTCTCCGGACTTACGATCGCCGCACAGACAGGCAACTTTACCCATCTGGGCGACCTGATCATCTATGACGGGGGCGATGTAGGGGACAGGATCGGGTCGATCGTCGTCGATCGCAACCTTGCGCAGCCGGAAATCGATCCCGACCTTGGGCTACTGATCGACGACCAGTTCGTGAGCTTCGAATTCGACGACCGTGCTGTGGATGCCCGGCCAGCGATCGGCTCGCTGATCGGTCTCACCTTCGACATCAAGGATCACGTCGATACCGAGCGGCTGAAAGCGCGGGTTTTCGATAGTGGGTCCCTGAAAGAGGCCAGCGTCGAGATTGCGCCACGGCCATTCGCGACGACCGTCTTCCTGCCGACCGAGTCCCATGAGGACGCGGATATCAACGCCATGACCCTGGAGATCGCGCAAGATGTCAGCTGAGAGCGAATGGATCGAACCTCCCCTCGTTGAGGGCGTGAAGGAAGGGCAGTTCCGGGTTGTTGAAGGCATCCCTGTCCTGGTTGTCGTCAAGCATCAAGAGGGGCTCAAGTGCCTGCGGCGCGGCGTGATTGGCACGACCGTCAATCTTCCCGAGGGGGTCGATCACCCGGAGATTCTCACCGGGACGGTTCTGCATGCCGTGGACGGGGCGATCACGGTCGGGCAGGGGGATCCCGTCGGGGTTTGCGTTTCCGCCTATCCGACGGGGGAGCCTGGCGTCGCATCCGTCCATCTCGATCTCGGGGTCCTGCCTGATGAGTAACGGGCTGGTCTTCGCCGAGGGGTTCTGGGGCTTCGACGGGTCGGCCGCAACGAAGCCGCCGCATGTCGTCCAGACAACGGGCGAGGTCACTGGCGCTCCAGCCAATATCACCGCGACCAGGTCTGACAAGGGGCCCGACGGAGCCCCGTCGCTGCACATGACCATCCCGTCGGGTAATGCGGCGCAGCTGCATCTGCGGAATGCCGTGATTTTCGAGTTTCCGGCGACAGGCAAGGTGATGGCGTCTTTCAGCCTGCGTCCCGTGGGAACGAATATCGGATCCGCTTCCTCTACCGGATATGGAAGATTCTGCGGATTTATTCATCCTGGCCGGATCGGTGTCGCAGGTGGGACGGTGGCTGTCTCCTCTCCGCTTGCCCTTCAGGGGTTCTCCGGTCCCCGGATTCAGGTGGCTTATTTGCCCGGAACAGGTGCCAACCACGCCGCCCTCAGCCGCACGGCCCTCTCGGATATCACAGATATCACCACGGCCGCTGACAGCCATTTCGAGATGTATCTCGATGTCACCAACCCCGCCGTCGCTGAATATGCCGTATGGCTCGATGGGGTCCAGATTGCCTCGGGGATCCACAACATGTCCGCCAGCGCACCCGCTGGCGTCGACTATTCGAAGATCAGCCACATGTCCTGGCATCCTCAGCTCGTCGGTGGTTACGACCTGATCAATCTGTGCATCTTCGACATGGAGCATCCTGATGCCCCGGCGCTACCCTTCGGGATCGTCGACACCGAAATGATCCACCCACTCGAGGGCGGGAATTTCCCGATTTCACCAGGCTCGGCAGAGATGACTTTCCCACAGACGTCGGGCGCGATGTCAGCATATTTCTCGGCCGGAATCGATATCCAGGATTTCATCGAGCCGCAAACGTTGCGCCTCGAGAACCTGACCTCGTCGGCCGTGCGAACCCAGACTCTCTCGCCCGGCGGAGCGACCTCCGTGTTTTTCGATTTTCCACCGGATTTCCTGGAATCTCCTGATCCCAGCATGAGGATATCGCTTTAATTTCCAATTTTCATGTGATGAAATTTCGAGAAATAAGCGCATATCACTCAAGATACCCTTGAGGAGCGCTCGCCCCATGAAAGAGAATTTCGAGCTCGTGATGGACGAGCTATTCCGCCACGAGGGCGGCTATGTGAATCACAAGTCCGACCCCGGCGGCGAGACGAAATACGGCATCTCGAAGCGGTCATACCCGAATGTCGATATCCGGGCGCTCACGAAGGAGCAGGCCCGCGCCATCTATCGCCGGGACTACTGGGCAAAGATCAAGGGTGACGAGCTCCCGGCGGGGATCGACCTGGTGACGATGGATCCGGCCGTAAACTCTGGCGTCGCGCGTGGCGTGAAGTGGCTGCAAGGCGCCATCGGTTTTTCCGGCGTCGATGTCGACGGCAAGGTCGGGCCGAAAACCCTCAAGCGGGCAAACAGCGTCAATACGGTAAATGCGATCAAATCGGCCTGCGCGGCGCGCATGAGCTTCCTGCGTGGCCTGAAGACCTGGACGACATTCGGGAAGGGCTGGACGCGGAGGGTTGCGGAGGTCGAAGCGGCCGGCGTTTCCATGGCTGTCCTCGACCAAACCAGGAGTGTCGACGAGGCACATAAGGCGCTCGTCGTCGGTGGCGAGGACGCCGCCAGGAAATCACAGACCGCGGGATCAGCCGCGGCCGGTTCGGGCGGCGCCGCGGCGGCCGGTGGGGCAGGGCAGATCAGCCCCGAACTGACAGGGGTCGATATCCCTGTGCTCTCCCAGCTCGATCCGCAGACAGCAATCATCGGGGTCCTGCTGCTCGCGATCGCGGGTCTGCTTTACGCCAGCCGGTCCCGCCAGCAGGCAATCCGAGCGGAGGCATATCTCTGCCAGCACGACCGTCTCAATGACATGAAAGAGGAGGGCCTGCTTTGCGCCTGACCAGGATTCTGGGAGCCGTGAAGGGCTTCCGCACGCTGATTTTCAACGTCACCGCGGCAGGACCGCCGCTTTTCGACGTGGTCGCACAGGCCGTCCAGGAGGTGGAGGCGCAGGCGCAATATCAAGCTCTGATCCCGCCTGAGTTTCTGCCGCATTACGCCCTCCTTGTCGCGGTCGTGAATTTCTGGCTGCGGACGAAGACCACGACGCCGGCCGGTCGGCCGAAGGTGGTGGGGGCGATTTCCGGGACGGTGGAGGTCGAGCCGAACAATCAGGATGAGGTTGCGAAATGAGCGCCCATCGTTTCAGGGATACCTTTCCACGCCGGGTCATGGAATGGACATCGGCCACCTGCACCTTGTCGTTCGGGGTCCTCCTGGGGGCCGCGGTCATGCTCGAGAACAGCGCCCTCGCCGAAGCGGGGCGCGACAGGTATCTCGAATCCCTGCGGTCGATCGGATCATTGGACGGGTGGGCCGCGTTCGCGGTGACGGTCGGACTGGTCCGACTGATCGCCCTGACGATCAATGGCGCCTGGCGGCCGACGCCACATATGAGGGCGGTGACAGCTGGTCTTTCGGGCGTCATCTATCTGCAGCTGGCCTTCGGCGTCGTTGATGCGGCCGGGCCGCTGATCGGCATTGCTCTCCTGCCGCCTCTCCTGGTGGGGGAGCTCTACATCTGCCACCGGGCATCATCGGAAGCGCGTCTCGCAGACGACAATGCGCGGCGTCGCCGCGCGGAAAGGCTCGTGTGATGCATGCCGGATATCATTGCTTTGCTGGGTCTGATCGGGAAAATCGATGCGCCCTGGGCCCAGTATCTGACCGGCGGGTTTGCCGGTCTGGCCATCCTCGTGTCGCTACGGGGGTATCTCAAGAGGCAAGATCAGCAGGTCGGACCTGAGATTCAGCCGATCACGGTGGAGGCCAGCCAGGAGATCCTTGACGAGATCCGGGCGGTGAAGGCGATCGTCGAGAGGTGGGACCAGGCGTGGCGGTGATGCCGGGGGCGTGATATCGTCCCGGATATCGACATGAGGGGGGTGGCGCGATGACGGATTTGGCTGCGCTATACCGTGACGATTTTCACGGATGGGCGATGGACCAGTCCTGGAAGTTGCGTGACTTGGCCGGGTCGCCCGCGTTGGCCGGGATCGATGTCGAGTATGTGGCCGCCGAGATCGAGGATCTCGGCGTCGCACTGCGCAATCTTGTCGAGACCACAATCAAGTATGCTGTCGAGGCGCTGATCGCCATCGTGACAGATGGGAAAGGGCCTCGCGATGCGGTGGACATGATCGGGTCCGCGCGCGATGATTACGGGCCTTCCATGTCCGCCTATATTGACATGGATGAAATCTGGAAAACGGCGCGACAGAAGGCTTTGAACAGGATCGCCGAAGAGGGTGGGGAGACCCCTGATATACCGGAGTCGACCCCGTTCCGACTCGATGAACTCCTGGCGGGAGATGTCGATCTGCTCGTCTATATGATCGATCAGTCCAGGGAGAGGTGATCCGCGATCACTGTCATATAACCGAAGACGGCAGGTGAATACATGCCTGCGTCGATCTGCGCAGCAGTGATCGATCGAAGAACAGCAATGCGATTTTCATGCGAGATCGCGCGAAGATAATCCAGGACTTCGCATGCGAATTTCTCGCCGTCCTCTTCAGTCGCATAGACGCGGAGTGGCCACATGAGCGAGCCGTTATCCCCGTCCGGAGGGAACGGGGTTTTGGTCGGTTTGGTGGGATCGCAATCCTGAAGGAAGTCGAGATTTTCCACGACTGCAGTTTGACGATCGAGCATGGAAATCTCCGGCATTGCTGTTCGATTACAGCAATACTATACAGCCAGGATGTTCGCATGAAAAGGCGGCTTGAGAAAAAATTCTCAAGCGCACAGTTCTCGCATACACGAGGCGATAATGAGCGTCAAGCATTATTTCGCAAAATTAGGCGAAATATGCTTGGGTTTTCGCAGAAACCGCACATCTTAACCAGAGGGGACTGCCGGTAGGGATAACCGGGGATGGACGTAGTTAAGAGGGAGGTCCTGATGGACGCGAAAAACCAAAAATTGAAGGCGGTTCTTGATGAGGTCCAGGAACGGGTGAGGGGGCCGCTTGAGCATGCTCAGGCGGAAAGATCAGCATCGACGATCAAGACATACAAGCTGATCTATGCGAGAACAGCGGAGAAAGAGGATCCGCTTGTCGATATCCCCGGTCGGTCCTGGAAAGTTTTTCGGGCTGCCCTCAAATACCAGCATGCCATGATGATCCGGAATATCTATGCCACCTTGGTGCGCATCTATGACCAGGGGTATGCCGGTAAAGAGGGCGAGAATGTCGAGGCGAAACTCACTCGTCTCGTCGAAATGCTGGCGGCAAGTCTCGACATGTATGATCAGGTCGACAAAGCCGAAAAGCCTGCGGGGTTGGCCGAGAAGCAGACGATGAAACATCGTCTTCCTAGCGGCGAGCACGACTGGCGAGCCGACGCTTTTCGCCTGGCTTCCGCTCCCTCGAGGATGGCCGTGGCGTTGCTCTGGGCGTCAGGGGTGCGCCCGGCCGAGCTGCAGAGGGGCGTGTCGATCCGGAAGGTCGGCCGGTCGGTATTCGTCCGGATCGAGGGTGCGAAATGCTCCGAGCTGACCGGTGCTGGCCAGCCATACCGGATCCTCGAGATCGACGCCACGATGCCCGCGGGAAAGGCCGTTGTGAGCTGCATGACCGATGACGAGATGGACTACTCTCGCAACCGGAAGACCCTGGACAAAGACCTGGAAATCCTGGGCTGGAAGATGGGCTGGGACCAGCGCCTGAACGCCTACACCTTCCGGCATGCCGGCAGTAGCGATCTGAAGGCCGACGGCGACAAGGAGCGGACGGCATTGTCGCTCGGGCATAAAGCGGTCAAGTCGCAGTCGGCCTACGGGTCTAGCCAACAGGGTCAGTCCAAGCGTTCGCCGATCATCTCGGTCGAGGCGGCGAGGCCGTTGACCTGGACGTCTGGAGATGGGCCGCGGCCGAGAGCTTGAGTGGTCGGTGTCCAACCACGAACCTGAATGAATGAAGGCTCCCTCCGGGGAGCCTTTGCGTTAAACTTGAAGGGGCCACCTTTGCCAGGAGGACAGATGACCGGTGATAAGATGATCCTGGCGGCAAGGCAGGTCATGGACAAATATCGTGAGACCTATGAGCTGCTGGCGTGTGCGGAGGTGGTGATGACGCGCGATGATGACTTCGATATCCAAGTCCACGACGAGGCGGCCCAATTGCTGGAGATCTACTTGCGCCGGGACATTCCGGCCCTTGCTGAGATCATGCGTGGCCTGATCACCGGAGACGTCTATCGTGCTGATGACGGGACCTGGAAGACGAAGGGCAGGGGCCCCGACGCACGCGACCTGGCCCGTCTTGCGCCGAAGGCGGCAAAAGAGATGGAAGCCCTGGAGGCGTGGTGGTCTGCTGAGAAGGAGCGGGCGGACTAAGGGTAACCAGGGCGGTTCAGATATGCTTGAGGGGGTCCTCGTAGTCGCGAATATCCGTGTGTAACGACCGGAAGAACGATTGCGTTTTGCGCGTGATGTCTGCGGGTGGCGGGGCACAGCAAGGGCCTGGTCGGGGCGGCGCAGGATCGGGTTGGTAGTCCCGCATATATTCCATCAACGCGATGAATCCGCTTCTCGTCTCTCGCGAGGCCCTGGCATCAATGACGGCCTGGGTGAGTTTGAGCGCTTCGAGGATGGCATCGACCCGGGCTTGCGATCCTGGCAGAGTTTTCGCAACCCGCTCGCAGCACTGGCGCAAGCCGGTGGTTACCCTTGCAAGGGCCATACGGTGAACCGGCCAGGATGCGCGGGACACCCGTCCCGGCCACGTTGCCGGGACGGCATCCATACTGGCGATGACCCTCTCCGCCATGGCCGATGGCGTCTCATGCGAAAATGTTTCCGGCTTCGCATTTTCATATAGGAATTTCGCGAGGGATTTCTCGTCGATGACGGGAATTCCCCAAGAGGTGGCTCCTACGATCCAGGCCGGCCTTTGTGGTGAGCTGCTCATGAATGTCATTTGTGATCTCCCTGCTTCATCAGGGAAAGTAATTCGCCATGCGAAAAAGCAACGTGCTAAATGCATCAACAGTGCATTTTTATGCATTGTTTTTCAGATGACGAGGAGAGGCGGAAATAATCTGTATCCCGGGTGTTGAAGTTTCACGGCATGTGCGTATTTCCATCATGCGCCGAGAGAGAAGCTCGGGGCTCCTTCTTTGCTTCACAGACCTCCAAGCCGGCCATCCTTGCGGATGGCCGGTTTTTTTCGTTACCTGGGACCGAAAACTCGAAGAGGGGCCCATGGCAGAAGAATTCGCATTCGATCTGGTTTTCGCGCTCCCCGATGGAGAGCGCGATGCATTTGCTCTGTCCGACGCCGTCTACGAGGCGGGATTCAAGGATGCTCTCGTCGGCACGGGATCAGCGGGGTTCCTGGCGGTCTCGCTGACGGTGGAAGGGGATGACGCAGAAACAGTCATCAAGAATGCTGCGCGTGACATGATCGCTGTGCTGCCCGCCGGGACTTCTTTGCACGAAGTCCGCGAGGTGAGTGGCCAGTCGTGACGCAATGGCAAATCCCGCCCCAGGCGGTGGCCTTCGATGTTTTTGGGACCCTCCTGATGATGAAGGAGCCCAGGAACCCTTGGCGCCAAATCGCTGAGGCTGCAGGGATCTGCACACGAGATCGATATCCGGTGGATCCTCGCCGGGTGCCCGTGTCGCTACAGGAATTCTCAGAGCTCTGCGGGGCAGTCTGGCGCGAAGCTTGGGCCGACGACCTGGCCATCGAAATCTCCTCGATCCCGCTGTTTCCCGAGTCTGAGGAGGTTTTACGGCGGCTAGGCCGGGCTGGACTGCGGCTCGCCCTGGCGTCAAATGTCGCCCAGCCCTACGTCCAGAAGGTGCGCGGCTTGCTGGAAGGGTTTGTCGATGTCGAATGCTATTCCTGCGATATTGGGGCTGTGAAGCCTGAAGGCCGCTTCTTCCAGGCGGTCTGCGAGCGGCTTGATGTCGAACCTGGCGCTGTCTTGATGGTGGGCGACAGCGCGGCCTCCGACGTCATTGGGGCAAGGGCGGCTGGGCTACTGGCGGTGAGGATCCGTCGCAATGTGCAGCTGCTCAAGGCAGATGAGATCGACGATCTCCACGGAATCCTTGGCATTATTGGTTTGCATGGGTGAGTTGGCCACGGCCAACTTGGTTCATCGGCCGCCTGATCTGAGGTCAATTTCTTTGGCCGGGAGAAGCGTTTCGTCCAGGTCGGGCATCTGGTCCTCGGCTCCGAGCGGGTCCAGTCTGGCCAGGACCGTGAGCAGTTCCTTGCTGCGCACAGGCCCTTGCCCATCTCGAGGGGTGTTCGCTTTATCTCCCGGCGTGGTCATGCCTCCTGCTCTGCCACCGCCACCTAGTAGGTGGAGGGCACATACTACCCACCTACTACCTGACCTGCTAGAATTATTTCCATTCTACACCAACAACTTACATTCAAAATCCGGCTCTCTAGCAGGTTAGCAGGTGGTTTCGCAGACTTCTATAGAACTGAAAATAGTTTTTTACCTCCTATAGGAGTTTGTTTTTTCACCTACTAACCTACTAGATTTGGAAATATCCCACTGATAAGTAAAGACAAATTGGCTAGTAGGTGCCCTAGTAGGTGGCTAGTATGTGCCCTTCACCTACTAGTTGGACGAGCCCAACTCCCACCCCTCTGCCCTCCATGTCAGTTCAAGACCGGCCCGTCCTGCAGGTCCACAGCGCGATCCAGGAGCCGCCCGGCCAATCTCAGATCAATGCGATGCCGACCGGCATGTCGCTCAACCGCTTCTAGGGTCGCATCGATCGCGACATGCGAGAGCCCGCGTCGCTTCCCCTCGAACCGAATATGTTGGGAGACCTCGGCAAGCGTAAGATCGCGCAGCACGACCGGCGGGCATCGACTCAGGAGCGGGGCAGGGAGCCGAGTATGATCATTGGCGGTCATCACCCAGCCGACCCAGGACATGTCGAAGCGGACCCGGAAGTATGGACAGGACCAGCTCTTTGCTGAAAGCGGCTCAAGTAAGGGCAGGAGAGCATCCGCCAGCGTGTGTCGCTCGCCACTCTTCGCCACCATAACTCCCGCTTTCTCCACTTCGTCGATGACAATGATAGGGTTACCGATCCGGGTCTTCAGGATCAGCTCGAGCAGGCGTCCGGGATTCGCTGTCCCCCAGCCCTTCTGCAACCCAGAAATACCAAAACCCGCCGTCTCGTGGGTTGCTTCAATGTCGTCTGTCGACGTGCCCACCAGCCCTGCGAGGCGCCGGGCAAAATGTGATTTACCGATCCCGGGCGGGCCAGAGAGAAGGAGCGGGGGTAGGCGCACGCCAGTCCATCCCTCCCGGACGGAACGCCGCAGGGCATGCCAGACGACTGTCGTAGCCGGTGCCATCCATGGCATGTCCGCATGCAGGTCGGCAGCGATCTCATCTGCCCGAGCTTCGCTCTCGATAGCGACAATCTCGACGCCATCCCGCAAGCCGACCAGGCGCTTCTTGTCGCTATCGCTTAGGTGATCTATTCCGGTAGCTGCCAGGTGCGCATTGACAAGCTTCGAAACCCGGCGTGCGATTTTGGTCTGATCGGCTCTGCGTAATGCGACGGTATCGGACCCGTCAAAAAGCTCCGGAAGACTATAATCATCCGCATTTGCGTCCTCGCCTGCAATATCTGCAGTCTTTGATCGCCGGAGCTGCTTCAGATATTTTTCGAAACGATCGACAAGCAGGTCGTGCTTATAATCATCTCTTGCGAATTTAGCTTCGATGAACGGGATGCGTGGCATTGCATGGTCTCCAGGATATTAACGCAATGCCCTTTGTCGAATGACGCCGAGACCTTTTTACGGCGTTCCTGGACTTGATGGAACCCTTCATAGCTATTCGAGGCGAGGATATCACCTTTTCCTTCCGTTGGAGGCCCCCGCCAAAGCGCTCACGGAATGGTGATAACCGTTATTATGTAACATTTGTCTTCCAAGGCACACCACCGTTCGTAGTCGGCGCCTAGTAGGTGGAGGGCACATACTACCCACCTACTAGGGCACCTACTAGCCTGTTTTATTGTTATTTATCAGTGGGGTATTTCAAAATCTAGTAGGTTAGTAGGTGAAAAACAAACTCCTATAGGAGGTAGAAACTATTTTTCAGCTCTATAGAAGTCTGCGAAACCACCTGCTAACCTGCTAGGTGGTCAGATTCTTCCCTTAGAATCTTGATATAGAACACAAAAATCTCTAGCAGGTCGGGTAGTAGGTGTCTAGTATGTGCCCTTCACCTACTATGCGCTCACCGACAGGATCACCATGTCCACCCTCATCATAGCCGACCCGCACCTCGATGTCTGGGCCGCCGCAGGGCGAGACCCGCTCGCCGGTCTCGATGCGGCAATCCTGGCCGACCTGGACGCTCTCATCATCGCCGGCGACCTGTCCAATGATCCGGTGCAGCTCTGGCCGCGCCACCTGGAGCGTCTCGCGCACCTTGTCGGCCCTGGGAAGCTCCATATCATTCCCGGGAATCACGATTATTACGGGCATGTCCTTGACGACGAGGACACCCTTGCTGAGATCTGCATTTCCGCAGGTGGCAGGCTTGCACAGAAGTCGGAGATCATCGTGGGCCGAGACCGGGTCCTCTGCTGCACCCTGTGGACCGATTTTGCGCTCCACGGCGACGCCCTGATCGGAGAAATGGGTGCCCAGAAGTGGATGAACGACTACAAGCAGATCCGCGGCCGGGACGATCGCATGATTTCACCGGGGGACACCGCGGCTATTCACCGAGACCACCTATCCTGGCTCGGGAAGGCCTTGGAACGGCCGTTCAGAGGCCGCACAATCGTCGTGACACATCATGCGCCACACCCTGCCCTGGCGGCGTCCCAGGACGCTTGCGCACAGCCCGCATATGCCTCGGACCTTATTGGGTTCATTCATCGGTATCAACCGGATGCCTGGCTTTTCGGGCATACTCACCACCGCAGCGAGGCAATGGTCGGCAACACCGTCGTCCGGAACGTCTCCTTTGGCTACCCTTGGGAGGTCCCGCCTGGGACAGAGGTGGAAATCCTACAGCGCGGCCTGATTTCGTGATCCTTCACCTGGCGGTGTCCCCATCATCAATCACGGCGCCCCCTGCCCTCCTGCGTTCCAGTCTCGCCGCGCGGGACTGCGACGAGACGCTGGCCACCGGCCCGACGACCGTCTCCGAGTGATCACCGCCGACTTAGTCAAGAAGATGACGGCTCATCGCCGTCATCGATCACACGATCCACATCTTTCCTGGCCGTGAGCCGTGCCGCCCGGGAGTGGCTGCTCAAGCTTGGCACCGCCCCTACGACAGCTTCCGCAAGCCCCGACAAACGCGCTTTGCGTCCAACCTTCGACCTTTGGCTCTCCCTGAAGGCTTCCTGGAGTTCCTCGATGTTCTTCCTGCCCCAGCCGATCTTTACGCCGACAACGCGGCGACCCTCTTTGACGGGCAAAATCTGGACGTTAAAAGGTGCTAGGGCATTGATCTCTTTAGCAGCAGGCTTGAGGACGTGGATGTTTAAATCGCCAAACGCAGAATATTTTCCCTTCTCGACCCCCATCATGAGGCGCAGCTCATCAAGGGTGAAATCCTGGACGAGCTTGTGCTGTAAGCCAGTCCACTGACATGCATGCTCGTAGAGAGAAACGGCATATTTCGAAGAAAAGGCCATTAAGACCGGGATCGCAATTTTTCCCCAGACAGCAGAGTCTCGCAGTATATCCACTAGCAGCGGGTCAAAGCTGTATTTCAAAGTCCCGGACGGGCGGCCGGGATCGTCCATGTCGTTCCCGCCCAGGAACTGCACACGACGAACAGCCTTACCTTTCAGCTTCATCTTCAGGACGGTCTGCATCAGAACCTCTATCGAGTCTTCAATCGTGTCCTTCCCTTTGTGCCCGTCCGTCCGTAGATCCGCCAACTCAATGGTATAATACTTTCCCTCCTCAATACCTTGGCGATGCGCATTGTGCCAAAGGATCGTGATCGCCCGCCGGGCGCTGAGGGTGAGGTTCTGGTGGCCAGTAATCTGGATCAGTTCGGATGGCTTGATCGCCTCCCCATAGACCGGCTTCAGATCGAACACGCGCGTCGGAAGAGATTGATCTACCATGCCTACTCCCCCCAGATTCCTCGTTTTTAGTCAGGAGCCGCCGAAGCACTCCCCAGATTCCTCGTTTTTCTCGAATCGAGGTTTCCCGGCAGGATGCTATAACGAGGATGACGGGGCAAGTTGATTCGTTTTAAGATCATCTGAGCATGTGAAAGCACGACGAAGATCCATTATTCACAGATGACCGGCAGTGTCTGAGCCATCCCCAGAAACCTCGTTTTTCGACCCGGATTCCTCGTTCTACGCCCCAAATACCTCGTCGCTCGCCCCAGAAACCTCGTTTTTCAGCAGGTAACCTATTGATGACGAAAGCGGAATCAGCCCTGAATCTTTGAATCTTGAATCTATGAATCAAGAAGGCCTGTGGATAACTAAGCCCTATGAGGCGGATCGGGCACTCCAGCACCCTGTTCCGGAGACATCGCTCTTGGCTGCACAAAGGAAATGCTAAGAATAAGGCGTCTCCCCAATGCATGTGAACATCCCCAAAGGCCTCGTTTTTCGCATGCTATCCCATTGATACAAAAGCAACCCCTACCCCATAAACGCATCTCCCAGTATGTTCAGGAAAGGCCACCCCAGGAGGAAAGCCGATGTCAGACGAGGAAGACCGTCCAGAGATCGAGAGATACCTGGGGGTGATCAAGGCAGCCTTGGATGGTCGGCTGGAGCGCTCAGACCACCCCGACTTCACTGAAGCTCAATGGTCGGCCTTGGGACGCCCCCTGGAAGACCTTGCCGCCTGGTCGGAGGCACGGACGGTCACAGCCATGGAGGCTATGAAGGGCGTCATCACCGGCACTGTCGTCAAGAATCCGCACCTGGGCTGGCGGACAAGTCCACAAGGCCCATCCCGCGACGCCATGCGGGCAATCTGGCCATCCCTGGAGCCACGCCTTGACCACCTCTGGGAATGGTGGCAGCCCCATAAAGAGGCGATGGACCGGGCCGAGGCGGAGGAACTCATGCGACCCCGTGATGAATGATCCACATTCGGATCGTATCAGGTCGATGTGATCCATATTCAGACCAAAGGTTTCATTCTTTTCGGCCTTTCTTTTTTCCTTCTTTCTTGGATATTTCTATCTTCTCTTTGTTCTTCCTGGATCTGATTGCTTGAAGGGTATTTTCTCCTCGCCTTTTCAATCATCTTTTTATTTCAATAATCGTTTTTTCATTGAGCGGGTGCAATCGAATGAGCGCTGAAGAACTTTGTATCAATATCTCCACGGTCACCGAATCCCGGCTTTGCGTGGGACCTTCTGCCGGGGATACAGGGCCTGATCCCCTTAGCCGTCAAGGTCCTGTCGGCGGCATCGTCCCGTAGATTTTGATGAGATGGGAGGCGATGCGCTGGTCGGAACGATCCGAGCAAGAAGCCTTGAGGGCGTCAACTGCGGCGTCGGTGCGGGAAAATTGCTCGAGGTCTCGTTCGACTCCGGAGGTTTGCGCCATAACTACATTGACTCCCGACAGGTATCCCTGTGCCCAGAAGGCGAGCACTTGACCAGCGAGAGGGTCGTGAAGATACGTCTCGATGTCTGAACAGGACAGATTCCCAAATCCAACAATACGGCTCTCCGCTTGCGCGCTCGTGCCTGCCATGCCGACCACTAACGCCAGCGCCGTCATCCGAAAACCATTCGTCATTCAAATCTCCCTGCGAATGCGCTCGTGTAGCGCATACCGGGTGTCTTGAGCAGTAGGACAAAAGGTTAGAATAGAAAGGGCCGGTGTTGAGCCAGCCCTTCTCACTAGGACATCCCATCCCGCAGAGTGTTCCAACCGCATCTTTGGCCCTTCAAATCGTGCGCTGCGGCACATAAGATGCCGAAAAAACGAGGGGAGCAGTCATGCGATCAGTAGAGCTTTGCGCAGGTGCAGGAGGCCAAGCCCTCGGTCTTGAACGGGCGGGCTTCGACCACGACGCCCTCGTCGAAATCGACACACATGCCTGCCAGACGCTACGCCTCAACCGCCCGACCTGGGACGTCCGCGAGGGGGATCTGCGCACCTTTGACGGCAAGCCCTTCGCCGGTGTGGAGCTCCTTGCAGGCGGCGTCCCGTGCCCGCCGTTCTCCGTGGCAGGCAAGCAGCTCGGCAAGGACGACGAGCGCGACCTGTTCCCTGAAGCTCTGCGCCTGGTCGATGAGATCCGCCCCCAGGCGGTCATGCTCGAGAACGTGCGCGGTTTCCTTGATGCGGTCTTCGTCGACTACCGGCAATCCCTGAAGAAGAAGCTGATCAAGCTCGGATACGTGGCTGATTGGCGTCTTCTGAACGCCTCTCACTTCGGCGTCCCGCAGCTCCGCCCCCGCGTGGTCATCGTGGCCGTCAAAAAAGACATCGCAGACAAGTTTGAGTGGCCCGAGGAACGGCATCACAACCCCCCGACCGTCGGCAAGGTCCTCGGTGACCTCATGGCCGCGAAGGGTTGGCCGGGCGCCCGTGCCTGGGCCGAGCGGGCCGACGAAATCGCTCCGACGATTGTCGGCGGCTCAAAGAAGCACGGCGGCCCCGATCTTGGCCCCACCCGCGCACGGGCGGCTTGGGCGACCCTGGGCGTCAATGGCAAGACGCTGGCCGAAGAGGCGCCCGAGAAGGACTTCGTCGGGATGCCCAGGCTTACCATCCGGATGGTGGCCCGCCTGCAGGGTTTCCCTGACGACTGGCAATTCCACGGCCGGAAAACTCATGCATACCGGCAGGTGGGTAATGCCTTCCCGCCGCCGGTCGCGGAGGCGGTGGGCCGACAGATTGCTGTCGCAATCAGATCGAAGCGGATCTATGCCGCGGCATGAGGTCACCCGCGCCCAGCCTGATCGTTCCTGGTCATCCGCGCTACGGTGATCTGACAAGGCTTGGGCAAGAGGTCGAACGGCACCTGGGCGGGCGGGCGGAGGCGGCGACCTGGTTTCCCGGGATGCTTCGCAAGGTTGTCGATGATGTCATCGACACCGTGAATACCCGCCGCCGGTCATACGGCCAGCTCGAGAAAACCGAGAAGACCTATCTCGGCACGCGCGTCGAAATTCTCATGCGGGCGAAGATGCAGGTCCCGAAGGGTCGACTGGACTTCATCATCGGCGGCGAGGACGTGGACATGAAGTTCACGATCACCGGTAGCTGGATGATCCCCCAGGAAGCCGTTGGTCATGCCTGCCTTCTCGCGGCGCTCGATGAACAGCATTCTCGCTGTTTCCTGGGAATTTTCTATGCCGATATGGCGAACCTGACGGGCGGGGCCAACAGGGACGGGAAGAGGAGCGTGTCGGCATTCGGATCGACCCAGATCCTCTGGCTCTTGCGTGACCACCCTGTCGAACAGAATTTCTGGCGCACCATCTCCTCGAACCTGGTGGATTCCATTTTCGCGGCCAGGACCGGTAACGACAAGCTTGTCGAGCTTTTCAGGGGCGTCACCGATCGCGTCATTTCCCGCCGGATCGTCGAGGAGGCCGCGGCTCAAAAGGATTACATGAGGCGGATAAGGGCTGATGGTCCGCGCGGAAGTCGAAACCGGCTCGCGGCGGAAGGGATCCTGTTGCTCAGTGGCACATATGATGCGGCATTGATCCACGCCCTTGGCCTGCCTTTTTGCGGTCCGAGTGATTTCATTTCCCACAAGGTCACCCAGCAGGAAGAGTCGATATGCGCAGCTCATGGCTGGCAAATATCGGCGCATTAGCCTGACACCAGGAACCGGCTGACATTTTCGGGTTCAGCCCTTCTCGAAGAAGCCCTCATGCGGCCGGTTCAAGCCGTATCGGATCGTGCCCATGCCGAAGCGGGCGTTCAGGTGGTCCAGGGCTGAGGCAAGCTTCTCGGCGGCGGTAGGCCGCCCAGGCTCGATTCCGAGTAGAAAGTCTCCGGGCCGGGCATCGAGGAGGTCCACCTTGCCCAGGTGCACCCCAATCGAGATGATCTTGTGGTAGCGGATGTGTAGCCAAGCCTGGCGCCAAAGGGCACGATTCAGCCGCAGGAAGCTGGGGGTGTCCTGGGCAGGCGCGCAGGTCACTGATCGTGCCCAGGGGGCACCCTCGAGGAGCGAGATGGTCACAGAAAACGCCCCAGCCACTCTGCCCTCCCGACGAAGCCTCATCGTCGCCTTCTCGATCAGCCATCGGCTGACCAGGTAGGCCTCCCGGGGTCTCCGGAACTCCGGCCCCAGGACTTTGCTTTGCCCAAATCCGCCCCGGACCGTCTCGACTAGGGGGATGTCCATGCCTTGGAGCATCCGCACGAACCGTTCGCCCTCGACAGATCTCCAGATCTGGCGGGCATGACGAGGATCGAGCCCATAAAGCCGCTCGACATCGTAGACCCCTGCCCTGAACAGACGCTCTTTCATGGCTCGAGAGATCCCTGGCAGGTCGTCCAGGGCCAGGTGCGATATCGCTCCGGGCATGTTGTCGCCCCATAGCCAGCGAAACCCGTCCGGCTTCTGCAATTTCCCGGCAATCTTGGCGAGAAGATGATTGGGTCCAGCCCCGGCGGAGAAGCGCAGGCACGGGCCGACCTCGTCGGCTACTGCAGCCTTCATCCTGGCTACGAACGGGGCAAGCCCATCGGGATGCATGGCCTCCCCCGAGAGGGCGATCTGAAACTCGTCGACCGACCTGATGTTGGTGAGTTCCGCAAATCGATCCAGGACATCCGCGACAGCGAGATTGTAGCGCACATAGAGTCGATGCCTGCTGGGGAGAAAGACGATCTCTGGGCAGAGCCGCTTCGCGTCCCTGACCAGGGTGCCGGTCCGGACCCCATGCGCCTTGGCCTCATAGCTCGCCGCCACGCATGCACCATGACCACCATCCACGGCCGTGATCGCGACCGGACGGCCGCGAAGCCGCGGATCGAGCTGCTGCTCGACGGACGCGAAGAAGCTGTTCATGTCGATATAAAGGACGCGCAGGAGGTCCATGGGGCTGAATCTTGTGGATGGTCTCAGGACCACCGATGTTCTATGTTTGTTCTCGCATTGCAAGAGGGCAAAATGGACAGAAAGGGACAGCTCGGGAATGTCGCATTCGGCGGCGCTTGGTCCGAGGAGATCGCGGGCCGCGAGCGCCTTCAAGCCGCCATCCAGACGATCCTGGCGGCGGCTGCAGGGGCTGCTGATGATGATCCGAGACGATCCCATGATGTCCAGGAGGCCCTTATTCTGGCGACAGAAAGCCATCCGAAGCGGGACATGCTGCGGACGGCATGGTGGCGCGGCGCCGGGATCGAGGATCCTGGCCGGAGGGTGGCGGAGCTGTCGAGGATCGCGACGATCATCGAAAGAGCGATCAGCCGGTGAAGCCCTGAGGGGCTTTACGAGATGATCGGGAAAAGCCGGGTTTCTCCGCAGCCTCATCCCGGTCAGGTCAGGCGACCTGACCGCTTTCGATGCGCCAGTCGATCCATTGGCACACCGTCCCATGATCGTCGTTGATCATGCCGCTGTCGTAGAACTCGCGTGCCAAGGGGCCGAACGCGTTCAACGGCTCGTCCTGGACGGGGTAGCCCTCGACGCCGCCTTCGCGATCTTCGTCGTAGTAGACTGACAACTGGACTCTGCCATCCCCGTCCTCGTCCAGGTCCGACGAGACTTTGAAATCCCATTCCGTGACCAGCGCCGCGCGGGCTTCCAGAGCTGCGATCAGAGCTGTTGCTGTCATTTGTGCCATTTTGATCTTCCTTCCAGGGCGGCCCTCTTGGCCTTTTGCTTCACCGGCCGGGCGCTGCTCGCCTCGTCCTGATGAGGATATACGCCCACGCAGGAAAAAATCTACACAAGCCAGCAAAAATAATTCACTTAAATAGAAATTATTTTCCCGCCCTGAGCACCCCGGCAAACTTCCCAGCATCGATCGCGCGACCAAATCTCTTCCTTTTGGCGTCACGGATGGCGGAGCTGAGGTCGCTTTTTGCCTTCAGATCTGCATCCTCAAGCCTCGGCATTCCGGTCACGGACCAGGGAAGAATGGCGAAATAGTATGCGGTGCCAGAGCCATCCTCATCATCGATATCCTCCAGGTCCATCTTTCCGATGAAACGCAGCGCGAGCAGGTGCAGCCGGCCGCCGCCCCCGCGATGGAGGCCGATATAGTAACCGCCCATGTCGTCGGCCCCCTTCAGATTGGCATAGACGTCGATCTTGCCTTCAGGCTGCCATCCTGCCGCGCGGATGATCTCGCTCTCCTTTTCGGCGGCTGCCTTTGCGAAGCCAGGGCTCAACTGCTCCCTGGTGAGGATATACTTCCATTCGCGCGCGACGCCCGTTTGATCCTCGAGCGCCTCGAGGAAGGATCCGTATTTCCGCTTCCCGACCGGGGCACCGCGCTTGTCGGAGTTCCAGGTAGCAAGGGCCCAGGCGATTTCCCTGGGGCCGACGATGGAAGACTCATTCCACGCGACTTCATACCAATCGGCTGCTGACCGGGCCGCCTCCTCATTGCTGTCCATGAGGACTGAAGCTTCGATCAGCCTGGCGGGCGAAAGGAAGCCCACTCCGCGGCTCGAAAGATTGGCCGAGCCGACGACGCAGCCCTCGTCCGAAAGGTATACCTTCGCATGGAAGTCGGGCAGCCATCTCAGGTTTTCGCCGAGCTTCTCGGAAAGCGCCTTCAATGCGTGGGGGTTCGTGCCACCCATGCCGATATCGCAGATCAGCCTGGACCCGGCCTGGACAACGTCTTCCGCGCCGCTGCCGAGAAATGCCGAAGCGATCCGGACGTCCTTCCCAGACAAGATCCGCTTGATCTGTGGACTGCTTCCGGCTTCGAGGTCCGAACTGATTAAAAACTGCATTCCTCGACATCCCCTGCATTCTCGACTGCCACCAACTTCGGTATGCTAGTATGACCATCATCTCAATGAGATAGCCATGACCCAGGACGACATCTGCGCAGGCTATGCCGCTGGTCGCATCGACCAGCAGACAGCCATGAAGGCCCTGGATGTCGACAGCACCGGCCAGCTGCTCAATGCACTGGCTATCCGCGGCCTTGAGCCGCCGAAGCCCCCGTCACACCAGGTCGAGGAGGAGGTCGCTGGCTTCCTGGAGATCCTGCGCCTCGCCGAGGAAGCTGGTCACAAGATGCGCGACTGAGCCACCCTGGGTCTGATGGGCCCCCTCCCCGATCCGGTTTACCGGGGGCGACGCCGAGCCCCCGGATGCTCCAAATTTTTTGGGGTTTCCTTATAGACACGTGGTGCTCGGATTTTTCGGGACTGAAAATGGACATGCGGCGCACAGGCGCCGCATGAAATACTGCATGAAAAGAGAATATCAGTGGAGGCGCAGCAGATCGTCTACAGAGATCCTTTGCTCGTGAGCTGCCTTCTCGACCTCGACGGCAAGCTTCTCCAGGTTGACGATCCTGTATGTGTTTTGACCAAACCCCCTGCAGCTCATCCTCTTGCCTCCGCTGGACTCCAAGAAGTCGATATGCTGGAGACTTTTGCCGATCGCGGTGGCGTCCCGTTGAGGGGGGAGGCCTTGGTTCCCCATTACCTCCTTCCACACATGTCCTGTCTGGAACAGCCTGCGCATTGTCCTGATCTTTCCTCCGATCTCGACAGTGCCGACGGCGCCAGGAGCCCAGGCTGCGTCAGTGTCGTTGGGGTCGACCTCGCGCATAAGCCACCCGGTGACGCCGGCCGAGAGATCCTCTTCTTCGACTTTCGTCCTGGATTTCTGGACCTCGAGCGCAATCTCCTCAGCTTCTGGCGACATGCTAAGATCCAGGAGTTTTCTCAAATCAGGTGATGCCTCCCGCATTTCCCGATAAAGGACCAGTGCCTCAGCAATAACTTGCGGCATAATTTCCTCAACAGCATTGGTGTCGATCAGTTTTTTCACGACAATCGGCCAAAAGCGGCGGTTACCCGTCTGCTTGGTCAGGTAGGGCAGTTTCGAATTGGTCGTCCCGACGAAAACAGCGCGGCGCTGGAAGGTCTGGGAGAACCTGGCATAGGCCATTCTCTCCCTGTCCTTTGTATCGGACAGGAAAGCTGCGATTTGCTCGCCGGTAATACCCTGGAGAGCTGCAAGCTCGCCGAGCTCACACACCCAAACACCGAGTGTTTTCTCGATGATGGTCTTCGTGGACTTCATGTCCCCTTCACGGAGGGTCGAAAACATGCCCATCCCCATCCGTTCGACCATCGTCGTCTTCCGCAGGCCCTGGGGGCCTTCGAGCACAAGCATATGGTCGAAGCGGTGGCCAGGCTCCATGGCCCGGACGACCATGCCGAGCAGGAAAAGGCGGCTCACCTCCCTGGTATAGATATTGTCTTCGCAGCCGGTGTAATCGGGCAGGAATGTATCCAGACGCTCGACACCATCCCATTCGGTTGCAGTAATCCGGTCGATGAGGCTGTCATATTTCAGCTTGTCGGCCGCGGCTTGGATAGCGGTATCCGTCACGCCCTTGGCAGGCTTGAGACCCCATCCCCCATCTTCTTTCCTCGCCTGGATCCAGGTCAGGATGCTGCGCGACAGGGAGTCCGTGACTTCCAGGGCCTCGCCGCGTGGAAGAGGAGCCTGGGCGGCGCCATAATGCGGAAAAATGATTGGCTTCGTCTGCATCATGCGGCCTTGGAACCCGTCATACCCGATAGCACCGGCCGTGACGGGGTCGTTCTGCAGGATGATGCTGATGTTGCCCTCGGTCGCATCAATGATGCTCTCCGTCACGACCCCCTTGGAGTCCTTCCGGTGCGTATAGGTCAGGTGATCCTGCCAGGATGCCGATGCATCCGCATCGACCGCCAGGAGCTCGTCGATCCCGTCATGATCGAAGCCGATCGCCGCGGCGGCAGGCGCGGCTTGGACCTCCACCTCGAAATCATCGGCCGTGGCGGCCGTCGGCAGTTCGAAATCCGCGGCCGAGACAGTCGGGGATGCGGCGTCGGAAAAATCCTCTGCGCTCACACCCAGCATGGTTACCAGTTCGGCATCAAGAAGCTCACCGGCAGGCTCGACTTCAGCCACCTGTTCGATTTTCGCATCCATGAAATCGTCCGCCGTCACGCGCGGCGCTCCCTTGTCTTTCCATTCTTCCAGGATCTCCGCATCCTCCCCGTATTCCCGGACCATCGAGGCAAACGACGGCAGGCGGTTGATCGCGGTTCCGGCAGGAGCATCCGCATCCAGGTGGCGGAACCTGTGGATACGGACCAGGTCGAACGAGTTGACGCACTGCTCGGAGACCGGGTCGGTCCCGTGCCAGGAGTAGAGCAGTCGATCATCATAGACCTGCACGCCGTTCGACGAGGATCCTGCCACATAGGTATAACGATCCGCTGAGACGGGCTCATAGACGCCGGGGATCAGCTCGATCAGAGCGCGCGAGATCGGATAGGTGCGGCAGAAAGCCCCGACGATACCCTTTTTCTCACGCGGATCACCCAGGATGACACCGGTGCGTCTCGCAATCTCGCGCTCACCTGGGAAGAGGCAAGACGAACCCTCGTTCAGGTCGATCCCAGCCAGCCAGGCGTCCGGGTCGATGATCGGACCAACAACACGAGACGAAATGAACTCCCCATCCTTGTTGACGGTCGGCAGATACATGATCTGGGCAATACTCGTGGAGAGCTTGTCCGTCTGCGTCAGGTCGGGGTCGATCCGGGCCGCGACAATCCTGGAGAGATGGGAGAATTCCACCGGGTCGACGGGCCTGGTAAGAGGGAGGACGATCCGGAGGCGAGGAGCTTCCGGGGTGTGGGATCGGGATGAGTAAACGAAGGCTTCGGCCTCGAGGTCGGGGAAGATCCCCATCTTGATCGTCTCGACCAGATCCAGGTCGGTGATCGCGTCCATATCGATCGTCAGCATGCTGCGCGCATCGATATGCGTCACGTGACGAACGCCGTCGCGATAGTGCCCGCCCGTAAAATACGGCCCCCGCTTGGCTTCGTCGCGCTCGTCTTTCGAAAGCGCCTGATATTCCGCGACCGTGATCTCCTTGCGCTCGACCTTAGAGAACAGATCGATGATCTGCCCCCATGTCATCACATGATTGGTGACCTTGCCGCGGTGCGTGCCGGTCGCGATCTCGAGCCTGATGTCCAGATTTTCCATTTCGATCTTCCCTGTCTTCTGCTTCACGTTCGTTTCTTGTTGGCTGCCGCTCAGGACACGAACCGGTCCAGGAGCGGGAACTCCAGCGCCTGCCCCGTCCGGTCGAAATAGACCTTGGTCAGGCGATAGGCGGTGGCGGCGGACATGGTGCCCGAGGACAGAGCGTTCAGAATGGACCGCTTATGCAGGCCCGCATCCTCGGCAAGGGCCGCGACATCCAGCCGGTAGTAGGCCGTCGTGTAACCTAGAGGCATGAAAAGATCGGAGCAGACCACACGCAGAGGGTGGGGTGCTTCCTGGTCCGTGGCGGTCTGCCCAGCAGGCGTCTGGATCATGTCGGTCATCGTGATTTTCTCCTGTGTTTCTTGCGGATCTCCCGCCTCACGATTGGGATATCGACCAGGCTGAAGAAAATTCAATGAGAAAAATTCTCTTTTGGTGCAAAAATATTTGGTTGCTTTTTCGCAGGAGCATCACAGTTTCCCTCATGTGAAGCGAAAGCACTGCCAGAAAGAAGGAATTCGAGATGCTCGACACGGCAATGACGACGAACGAACAGGAGCTGCGCGATATCGTATCCCGCATGCGGGACATGCTTGCGGAAGCTGAGACGCTCTTGGAAAATATCAAGAGAAATCCCTCAAGTAATGAGGTCGTGGCAACTCCGGTGACGGATGCCGACTTGCGGGCGGCTGCTATGAGCATCGTGAAATCCTCTGGATCCGCCGCATTGAAAGCGGTCCTCGATCAGCTTGGGGTGGCGACCATCGGCGAACTCAAGGCTGCCGACGCTCGAAGCAACTTCCTGGCCTCCGCCGGATCAATTGCCAATCCGAATAAAAATATCCATTGAGGGGGCGGCAATGAAGATTGGTGAGAAGATCCACATACCGCGTGCCCGTCTCATCTCGGGTGACCTGGATGAGCCCGTGGTCCGGGGGGGCGGTGATGCGAAATTTCGCATCACGATCGCGCTCGATCCGCAGATCCCGGCCGAGAGAGAGAAGGCAGACCACATCCGGGCATATCTCGACGTCATCCGTCCGCAGGTCCTGCCATCGGACAAGGAGGCTGAGATCAAGGCGGCTCTCGGCGGGAAACCCGCTTACTCCTTCGTGGTCGCGGGCAATACCCTGACCGACAGGCATGGAATCCTGCCAGGTTGCGCCGGAATGTTCGTCGTCCGGGCCTCAAGCAGATCTCAGCCAGGGCTCTATGACCAGGCTGGTGCTGCAGCCGATCCGCACATCTTCCAGCCCGGCGCCCATGTCTACGCGATCATACAGACGTATTACGCGACGCTCGGCGACAGCATCCCCCCAGGCATTTATGCCGAGCTTCTCGGGGTGAAGTTCCTGGAAGCAGGCGGCCAGCTGGTTCGCCGCAACCTCCGCGTTCGCGCATCCGATTTCATAGAACAGGGAGCGACACAATGAAGCGCCTCTTCATAACGACATCCGCAGTATCGGGAGCAGACCTGTCTGAAGCGGGCCCGTCCCGTTTCATCCATGACGAGCAGTTCGAGCTGCGCATAGTTCTGGTCAAGGTTGGTGACGACCTTCTCTCCTGGAAGCCAGGCTCCCAGGAAGTCCCCACTGCACTCCTTACGGCCCTGAAGTCTGCAGATGAGATATGGGCACCCCATGGAACGGTGGCCCGCCTTTGCCTTGCGAAAACCGGCATCATCGGACCGTCCTGGCAGCCGAATTGGCGCTGCATGTCGGCGCTGCTGTCGCTCTCCGCCTTGCCGTCGGACATTAAGTCGGCGGCCAAAGCTCTCGACATCGATGCCGGACTGTCCTTCGCCGCTCGCGCATCTGCCGAGAAGGATCAGCGCATTTCAGGAGCCCTGATCACCGACATGGCGCGGGATCTTTCGATCATGCAGACCATCCTAGACCGGCTGGCCAACGTCATGCCATTAGAGGACGAGTGGCAGCTCTATGGTATCGATCAGACGATCAACGCCAAGGGGCTGCCCGTCGACATGGCTGCGACCAGGGCAGCGATCCGGATCGGAGCCGAGCTCGGCGAACAGGTTGATGCCGAGATGCGGGAGTTGACCGGCCTGGACAGCATCAGTCCGACGAACCTGATGAGCTGGCTTCGAAGCGTGGGCTACCGCGGACGAGATATGAAGCGATCGACGGTCGAGGCTGCGCTTAAAGATGCCAGAACGCCCCGGCTGCGGCGCGGCCTCATGCTGAGACTTGCCTCGTCCAGGTCGGCGTTGGCAAAATTCGCCGCGATCGAACGCGCCGTCGATCCTGATGACCGCCTCCGGCACACCCTGAAATTCTCGGGGGCTTCCCGGTCGGCACGCTGGAGCGGGCAGATCTATCAGCCGCAAAACCTGATCAACCCCCCTGCCCTTCTGGCCGACCGTGTGGAAGAAATCGCGGACAATATCACCGACCTCGATGCTGCGAGCATGGGCATGATCTACGGTGATGCATCGGACGCGCTGGCAGCATGCGTCCGGCCTGTCATCAAGCCGACCCATCCTGAAAAGGTCGTCATCGATGCCGACCTGGCCTCGATCGAGCACGCAGTCCTTGGCTGGGTGACCGGCGACACCGCCATCCAGACGATCTACAGGGAAGGCAGGGACCCCTATCTCGTCTTTGCGGCCGACTATTACGGCAGCTCCTATGGCGAAGAGCTCGCCCGCCTCATGGCAGGCGACAAGACGAACCGCATCTTCGGCAAACCCCCAGTCCTCGGCTGCGGTTTTGGACTCGGAGCGGGTCAACCAGCATCCGAAAAGGCGGATGCGACCGGTCTCCTGGGTTATGCTTCCAAAATGGGCGTTCACATGACGGTGGATCAGGCCCGCAAGGCCGTCAGGATCTACCGGTCCCGGCACGGCGGCGTGGTGAGATTCTGGCGCGACCTGGAATCCGCCGTCATCTGCGCGATGCATGGGGCTGGTCCGGTCAAGGTCCGGGGCATCACCATCGACCTGCCCTGCCCCGACTTTCTGCGCGTCATCCTGCCTTCCGGACGGGCCATCCTTTACTGGTCCCCCCGGCTTGACATGAAGGACTGGGGCGGTCGCAGCCAGGAAACGCTGTCCTACATGCACTGCAAAGACGGTGTGTGGCAACGGACCGACACTTACGGCGGCAAGCTCTGCGAAAACATCGTCCAGGCGATCGCGCGGGACATCCTCGCGCATGGGATCACCCTGGCGCATGGCAAGGGCATCGAGATCTTTCTGCATGTCCATGATCAAATCGTGGCCGAAAGTTTCATATCAAATGCAGAAACCGATCTCGAGACTCTCAAATCCTGCATGACATCCCTGCCCTCCTGGGCCGACGACAGTCTAAATCTCTCCGCCTCGGGCCAGGTCATCCGGCGCTTCAGGAAGGACTGAGCATGACCGAGATCACCGTCCTTGGCATCGATCCCGGCGCAAGCGGGGCCTGCGCTGCGATCAGGCTCCTGGATGCGGGCCGCGACAGCGGCCCGCAATATGTCAAAACCCTGGCCGTATGGGATATGCCGACCACTTACAGGTATGACGGAAAGCAAAGGCCGAACGTCCAGTCGATCGAGGAGATCCTCGGGATTATCAAGCCGGACTATGCCATCATCGAGCATGTCCATGCCCGCGAACTCTTCGATAAAGGCTCGAAACGCTGGAGAAATCCGGCGGCGGAGTGGTCCCTGGCCCAGGGTTTCGGGATGCTGCTTTCCGCGGTGATGCTCTCGGTCGGGGCTGAACGAACCCATCTCGTGACTCCGTCGGTCTGGAAATCCAGGCTCGGGCTCACGGCGAGCAAGGGTGGCTCGATCAGCATGGCCTCCGGCCTCGGGATTCCGGGGCTGAGCTCCAAGGTCACATCGGGCTCCTGCAGGCACGACTGGGCTGAAGCGGTTCTACTGGTCGAATATTTCCGTCAGTTCGTCCATGGCAATGAAGGCGCCAAGCTTATCTAAGCATATTTGCACATGATAATTGACATTGGTCTTTATGCATGGGATTGAGGGTGAAACACGAGGTAAACCCCATGGCTATGGTCAAGATGAACGCCGACGTCGACGAAGGTCTGGCGAAACGCATGCAGGAAGCTCTCGAGAACACTCCTGGTGTGCCACAGAAGGTCCATGGCAGACTCACGTGGGTTAAAAGGCAGCTCGAGGAGCGATACGGGCACGAGGTCAGAGTTGAGAGCGTCCGCCGGTGGATGTTGGGTCTTTCCATGCCAACCACGGATAGCCTTGATGTCCTGTCCAAGTTTTTCGGCGTCGACAGCGCCTGGCTTGCCTTCGGGACGGTGCCCGCAACATCCAGGCGTCAAGCCGAGCGCCTCACCAATGCCGCCACCGGTGCCGTCAGCCTCGCCGTAGGTTTCCTTCAGGCGACAGGCGTATCCGCAACCCTGGAGACGGTCGGCAATGCTGATATCCTGGCCATCATCCACGGTCAGCGTCAGTATTTCCAGGTCGGGCTTCTGGACAGAACCGCGTCGAAAGTCGATTTCCGAGGCCCCTACCCTTCCGGCGATCTTCTGGTTGTGGAGATTGAGGGCGCGACCGCGAAGCTGTGGATCCTCGATCGGGAGCACGTTGTGGACTCCGCCATTGACCGGCCTGGTGCGTTTTCCGTTGAGCTGGAGCAGGTTCGGGGTCAGCTCAGGACGAAAGCTGGCGTGGTGCTGCGGCCAGCGGTGGACCTTACGCTAGGTTGACGTGCCGGTTGAGTAAGGTCCTCATGTAGGCGGCATATTACCATACAAATCTGTATGGTAATATACGGCTTTCCACAGTCCCCATGGCATTGGTGCGGAGCTTTGCGGAAGTGTACTCTACTATACCAATGAGTGCACATGGTCGCACTACGGAATAGTTACGCAAGGTGCGTTACACATTGGAATAAATGGGCAGGGTGCCGTTGACTTTTTCACGTTACAGCACCATACCCCACTGTAAGGACCTGAAAATAATCCGGCATGGCGCCACAAAGGCGGTCCGTCCATGAAGCAGAGCAGGAAAAGGAGCGCAGGATGCCAGTCATCGCGTTCGCGTCGTCGAAAGGCGGCGCAGGAAAAACCACATCAGCCATAGTCTTGGGGACGGAACTTGCAGCAGCAGGCGCTACTGTCACCCTGATCGATGCCGACCCCGCGAAACGTCTTGTGGATTGGTCGCAAGCTGGAACCGTGCCGGACCGAATGGAAGTGGTCTCCTCTGGCGGCGAGAAGCACATCCTCGACGAGATCGAGGAGGCGACCGGGAAGTCCGCATTCGTCGTCGTCGATCTCGAAGGCTCGGCATCGCAACTCTCTTCCAGGGCGATGTCCAGCTCCGACCTGGTCATCATCCCGACAGGTGAGGAGCAACAGGATGCAAAGGCAGCGCTCGATACGCTGGCCGAGGTCAAGCTTGTCGGCAGATCTTCGCGTCGGGACATCCCCGCGGTCATCCTTCTTGCCAGGGTGGCGCCGGCCGTGAAATCCAGACTGGAGCGCTACATCGCCGCAGAGTTGCGTGAGAAGGGCAGGGTGTTCAGCACGGAACTAGTCCGTCGGACCGCTTACTCGTCTCTCCACAATTCTGGAGGTGGCCTTCGCGAGCTGGATAGAAGCGACGTCAGCGGCGTCGAAAAGGCAATTGAGAACGCCACGAAATTTGCTGATGAGGTCATCACTATCCTGGAGGAGATCCGCAATGCCTAAGCCAATCGATAAAACTGGTGATATCGCAGATCGCCTGGCGCAGTTCGCCCCGGTTGAGCGGCCCGCCCCTCAAATCCGCCCGGATGTGGCCACCCACCAGGCTCCGGCGCCGGGCAGCTGGCCGTCCAGGGAGTCGAACGAGTTCGTCCCGCAGTCCCAGGTTTCCATCAAGGGACCGGCACATATCATCGACCGATTCAAGGCGATGTGTGAGTCCGGACGTCTACGATACAAGTATTTCGATATGCTTGAACTCCTTATGGACCGATACGAGGGGAAAGATTAACCCTACGGTAGACTACTCTACCAACACCGGGCGCCGCTCACCGCGGCGCCCGTAATCATGGAGACGACATGGCAACCTGGTTCACCGCCGACCTGCACCTCGGTCATGCAAACATCATCCAGTTCTGCCAGCGCCCCTTCGCAGATCTCAGCGAGATGCATGACCGGCTGGTGCAGGAGTGGACCAACCGGGTAGGGCAGGGGGATGACGTCTACTTCCTCGGTGACCTGATCGCAGGAAAGGTGGACGATGACGGCAAGAGGGCGGTCCGAAAAACCTTTATGTCGCTCCCCGGCAGGAAGCACCTCGTCTGGGGCAACCACGACAAGCCCTGGATCAAGAACGAACTACCCTGGGCGAGCACGCAGGAGTCCCTCGACAAAACCGTCGACGGCCAGCGCTTCTACATGCACCACTATCCGATGATCACGTTCCCTGGCTCCCGCCACGGGGCGATCCAGTTGTTCGGGCATGTCCACAACAACTGGAAGGGCACCAGAAACTCGGTGAATGTCGGGTGCGACGTCTGGGATTTCCGTCCCGTAAGCGCAGCGGAAATTGTTGAGCGGGCCCGGGACCTTCCGGTGAACCCTGTCTGGGATGAGCTTGAACCGGGATGCGCCCTGTAGCCATCTGAAATAGCTCTGCCTCGCCATAGGTTGGCGGGGCAAACCTAACTTGTGCGTTTAGCCGCACATCGCCTATTTCGCCAAATACTCATTGAGTATTGCTATTTCACAAGCCGCTCATATTTCCCGCCTAACAGGGAATATCGAGGTGCGGCGTGAAAGGCGAAACCAAGGATCTCGTTGGAGATCATCCAAAATTTCTCGGAATTGCAGAGGTGGCCAAGCGTATCGGCCTCTGCGGCGCATCTATCCACAGGATGGAGCGGGAGGGGGACTTTCCCACAGGATTTTACGTAACGCCGCGCCGCAAGGTCTGGATCGAGAGCGAGGTCGTGACCTGGCAGATGATGAAGATCGCGGAGGCAAGGGCATGAAAAGCAATCATGACAGCCTGGACCGTCTTTATCCGGAAAAATGGGCGCTGATCAAATCGCTCAAGCCGAACGAACTCCCTCCCGAGGTCCAACAAGGGTTCAGGGATTACATGATGGCTCGTCTGGATTTCGAGATGGCGCTCGAGAACCTTGATGCCGTCCTCGACAAGCATTTTAGCGACAGGCCTCGCCTGATCGACCAGATGATCACAGCCGCAAGGTCCAACCGGGTCCACTGAAATGGCTGCAACTCCGCGCAAGACCTCGTCGCGAAGAGCTGCCTCCGTTGCTGCTCCGGAGTTGACGGGCAATCCTCAACTCGATGATGCCCTGCAGGCCGCGGCGATCGAGGCCAACCGGTCGCGCCTGGAAGACACCCCAGCAGCAAAGGGACGCAAACGCGCCTCGAAACCTCGGGCGGCGAAGGTTGCCGACAAAGCGGTCGACCCTGATGATGGCGAGGCGGTGTCGGCTGACTGGACGGACTTCATGAAGCCGGTATCGCTCACCTTCCTGCAGCAGGTCTTCCGTCGGGATCGCCTGGTCATCAAGCGTCTCCTGGCCGATCTGAAGCCTGTCGGGATGGAGAGGAAGAACCCGACCTACGACTTCCTGGAGGCGGCGCCTTACCTAATCGAGCCGAAGATCGACCTCGAGGAGTATATCAAGGGCATGCGCCCGCAGGATCTGCCGCCGATGCTGCAAGCTGTATTCTGGGACGGTCAACTTAAGAAATTGCGCTTTGGACAAGAAGCAGGAGACCTATGGAGCACAGATGCCGTGTCTGAGCTGCTTTCAGGAGCGCTCATGGAGATCAGGGATACACTTCTTGCCGCCCCCGACACCGTGAAGGCGAGGGCTAAGCTCAATGATAGTCAATATGACGTTTTTTCGGAAACGATTCATGAGCTTCTTCTGACACTTCAAAAAAGGCTGCATGACGAGGCCGAAACACACAGGCGAGATCCAGAGTCCCGTGTCGTAGAGGAAGCGGCTATGGATATGCGGCATGGGGCATCCGATCAGATCGTCGGGGCGTTTTGACAATGAATTCCAGGACGATGAAACAGTTTGGACTTTTCCGCACCTCGGGCGAAATTATGAAGAACCTTCTAGGGGCTCTTAATCCGCCTGAACGGATCACTGTAAGTCAACTTGCAGAGAGAGATCTTTACATTAAGAACCCATTAGGCAGAGGGCGATATAGTTTTGCGCAGACCGAATACGCAAGGGAAATATTGGACTGCGTATCCTCTCTGGATGTAACATCTATAGCACTGGTGGGGCCCGCACAAATCGGTAAAACGGAAATGATGCTGGCATCGGTAGCTTGGTTTGTCCTCGTCGACCCGGCTCATGCACAGATTGTGGAGAAAGCATACCATGCTGGTAAAGAGTTCACAGGTGAACGGCTCGATCCATTCTTTGACGCAAACCCGGAGCTTAGCAAGAGGCTAGCTAAAGGTAGGTCTTCGAATACAACATTTACTAAGGTTTTTAATCACGGCATGCGCCTCACAATTGGCTGGCCATCCAAGAACCACCTCTCGGGGAAGCAGCGACGTTTCATGGGGCTACCAGATTACGATCGGTGGGAGGGAAGTATTGGAGGCGAGGGAGACGGATATGAGCAGGCAAGAAAACGACTGACCGTTTTTTACCGTCGTGGGAAAATTTTTGTAGAGAGTTCTCCCGGCAAAATGCCGGATTGGTCTACCTTCAATTCTACCCCGCCGGATTCTCCACATGTTGCCCCGGATTTTCCGGGAATTCTTGCGATATATAATGCGGGAACCAGGTGTCTCTGGTATTGGCAATGCGTCAACGAGGAGTGTAAGAATTGGTTTTCACCAAACTACAAGATGTATTGTTACCCTGCGGAAGGGGACCCTGGGAAAAGGGCGCAAGATGTCCGTCTTCGTTGCCCGCATTGTGACATTGACTACGTGGAGGATGGAAGTAACGGAAGGCCTGGCAAGCACGAGCTGAATCAAAAAGGCCGGTGGGTTCCGGACGGGATGTGGCTCGACACAGAGGGGGAACTGCGCGGCGAGATGAAGAACCCCGGTAGGGATGTATCGTTCTGGCTCAAAGGGCCGGCGGCTGCGTTTCAACCGTGGTCCGAGCAGGTAAAGAAGCTACTCACCGCTCAGGACATCTATGAACGCACAGGAAATTGGGAGCCTCTGCAAACAACAATGCAGACCGACCAGGCCGAAGCGTTTATCCCGCCGACAAACGGGTCGAAGCGGGATTCCCACGAGCTCATGGAGCGCGCGATCCAGGGCCTCAAGAAGGGGGTGGTTCCGGTTGGTGTCCGCTACCTGATCACGACGATCGATACTCAGAAGAACCGTTGGGTTGTGCAGGTCCACGGCATCGGCGTTGACGGAAGGATCTGGATCGTCGACCGCTATACGGTCTGGGATTCCGGCATCATCGGGGACGACGCAAAGCCCGTCTCGGTTTCTCCTGGCACGCGCCTGGAGGACTGGCGGCAGCTCGAGCCCGTCATCGAGAAGGAATATCCCCTGGAGGGGGGGGGCGGGACGATGCGTGCGAAAATCGTCACCGTCGACGGCTACGGCGAGGCTGGTGTCACCCAGCACGCCTATGCCTGGTATCGACAGCTGCAGCGGTCGCGGAAAGACCTGATCGGGCGGATCTACATCACGAAGGGCGAGCCGAAGGTGGGCGCGACCCTGTGCGAGCTGCGCTACCCGAATTCCCAGAGGCAGGACCGGAAAGCAAATGCCCGCGGTGAAATCCCCGTCATTTTCGTCGGCTCCACCCAGGCGCGCGACAACACATCCGCGCTGCTCGACCGCGACGTGGACGGGCCGGGCTATGTCAACCTTCCTGGCTGGGCCAAATCGTGGTGGTTCGACGAGCTAACCGCGGAGGAAAAGCGCGGCAAGCTCTGGGTCCCGATCCGCAAGCGGAACGAGGCATGGGACCTTCTCTGCTATACGACGGCTCTCAATGCCGGGCCGCTGGTCCAAGCCGATCTGATCGACTGGGAGCATCCGCCTGCCTGGGCGGATGTCTGGGAGCGGAACAGCAACGTCACGATAAAGGCCATAGACACCGCAAAGCCTTCGGTTGAAATTTCATATGAAAAGAATAATTCAATCGAAGACTGGGCCAGAAACCTCTACAGCGAGTGATCAGATGACAGATACCCGCGTTCTTCGTGAACGTCTCAGGAAGGCCGAAGATGCGTATCACGACCTGATGATTGGTCAGAATGCCAGGGTGCATGTCGATCAGTCCGGCGAGCGCGTCGAATACAACCCGGCTCAGTCGGCCAAGCTGGCGTCCTATATCGACTCCCTGAAAAGCCAGATCGCTTCGGCTACCGGAGAGCGGAGATCTTCGGGCCCCTTGACGTTCCTGTTCTGATGTTTGGCATTTTCAAGAAAGCAAAGCCGGATCTGGCGGCCGGGACATCGGGTTCGGAGATGGCCATCGCAGGTGGTGCCTATGACGGCGCCAGCAAGTTCGATGCGTCGATGTCGACATGGAATCCCCCTCTGCAATCTGCCGATGCCGAGATCCTCCCCGACAAGCCGCTCCTCGACGCCAGGGCGCGCGACACGTTCCGCAACTCCTCCTACATCCAGCACGGCATCTCGTTCCGGCAGAACAGCGTGGTCGGCGCGGAATACAGGCTCAATGCAAAGCCGCGCACCAGCAACCTCGGCAAGGGGTTTGACGAGAAGTGGGAGGAGGAGTTCCAGCTCGAGATCGAGGGGAAGTTCAACGCATACGCGAACTCTCCAAACTTCTGGCCGGATGCAGCACGAACCAGGACCCTGACGGACATGGCTCGCCTTGCGATCGCGGCCGTCGGTGTCGGCGGCGAGGCGCTGTTCACCGCCGAATGGTTGGGGACGCAAGGGCGTCCCTACGGGACGGCACTGCAAGCCATCGAATGCGACAGGCTTTCCAATCCCAACGGTAAAATGGACACGAACCTCTTGCGGGGCGGTGTAGCCATGGACCGGTTCGGGGCGCCGAAAGGCTATCATATCCAGGAGGAGCACCCCGGAGATCTCTCTTCCGGAATGGGGACGTTCCGATGGAAATACGTCCCCGCGACCAAGCCGTGGGGACGGCAGATGATCATCCATATCTTCGACCCGACCCGCCCGCATCAGACACGCGGCCTGGCGCAGATTGTTACGGCCCTGAAGGATATCAGGATGTTCTCGAAATTCTCGGACATCCAGCTGCAGAACGCCGTAGCCCGATCTTCGATCATGGCCTACATCAAGAGCGAAAAACCCAAGGAAGAGAACTTCGCCCAGCTGGGCGTCGGCATGCACCCCGATGCGGGTCATGGTCTGATGGGTGCATATGATGCTGCGGTCCGCAGGCACCTCGAGCAGGCGATCAGCTACGCGCGGGGCAGCCAGAGTGCCGTTATCAACGGAGTTCGTGTCCCTCACTTCTTTCCCGGGACGGAATTGCACATGCTGGATCCGAGCGCCGATGGCGCGTTCGGATCCGAGTTTGCGGCATCACTCATGCGCGGCGTCGCCGCTGCCCTCGGCCTGTCCTATGAAGAGCTGAGCAAGGATTTCAGCCGCACGAACTATAGCTCTCTGCGAGCTGGGATGCTGCCAACCTGGCGCGCGATGCTCCATACAAAGCGGACGGTTGCGGACCGTGTTGCCAACGCCACCTACCGGCTCTGGCTGGAGGAATCGATCGGCCGCGGCCTGATCGACTCAATGCCGAGGCATGCAAAATCGATCGAATGGCTCTACCAGGGGCTCAACTTCGACAGCCTGGCTGCGGCTCAGTGGATCGGTGCCGCCAAGGGTAACATCGACGAGCTGAAGGAAGATCAGGCGTCTGTCCTGCGACTCAATAACGGACTCACCACTCTCGAGCAGGAATGTGCGGCCCGAGGCTTGGACTGGCGCGACGTCCTCCGTCAGATCGGCCGCGAGGAGGCTGAGAAAAAGCGCTACGGCCTCGGTGATTTCTTCGGCACCAGCACCGCGAAATCTGAAGCGGCCATCGCCAAGGGGCCGAAGGATTATTCGGGTGACGGCGATGATGACGAATAAATTGCACATGATTATTGCTTTTTCTTTTCCTGAGTCGATATCTCCTGAAAGTTCGCCCCGAGGCTCCGCATGACAATGGTTTTCAACGCCCAGTTTGACGGCCAGCAGATGCTGCTGGCACCGGAGGGCGTCGGCATGCTTGCGGGGCTCAAGGCCGAGGTGGATTCCATCCAGGCGGAGCTCGCAGGCAGCGACGATCGGTTCTGGGGTGAGACGCCGAGTTTCTATCGGCCTTACCGGGTCGAAAGCGGTATCCTTACCATCCCGATCCGGGGCGTCCTCCTGCACGATTTTCCCTATGCGACCAGCTACGCGACCGGCTACGCCTATATCGAAGAGGCGGTCCTGCGCGGGGCAGGGGATCCTGCCGTCAAGACGATCATCCTCGACATCAATTCCCCCGGTGGGCATGTCGCAGGCTGCCACGATTCCGCCGACCTGATTTTCGCCGCCCGCGACGACAAGCCCATCATCGCCCTGGTCCGGGACGCAGCCTATTCGGCCGCCTACTGGCTGGCCTCCGCCGCAACGGAAATCGTCGCAACTGCGACGGCCGGCGTCGGGTCGATCGGCGTCATCACCACGCATGTGGACTTCTCGGAGTCCCTGGCGAAATCCGGCATCAAGGTCACGCATATCCACGCAGGTGCGAAAAAGGCCGACGGGGCCGGGGATGCCCCGCTTTCGTCCGGCGCGAAAAGCGACATCCAGGCCAGGATTGACGGCCTCTACGACCTCTTCACAGCCACCGTCGCCCGCAATCGCGGGATCGATGTCGCTGATGTCCGGGTGACAGAGGCGGGAACATTTCCGGCGGCCAAGGCCATCGAGATGGGTCTCGCCGACAGGATCTCAAACCGTGCCGACATGATGGCGGCGCTCATCACAACTCACGCAACCGAGGAGACCTCCATGAGTGAGAAAGACGCGGCCACCGCCGCACAAGAGGTAGCGGCTGCCGTGGCAACCGCCACTGCCGACGCTACCGCGGCCGCCCTGGCGCGCGTTGCCTCGATCCTGGGGTCTGATGCCGCAAAGGCTCGTCCCGCAGCTGCCAACGCCTTCGCGCTGGACGCGGATCTCGCCCATCTGAGCGCCGACCAGGTCATCGCGAAGCTGAACAAGCTTCCGGAGGAGGCGACGTCGGGCGCGGGTTTCGAAGCCCTGATGAACGGCACGCCGAACCCCGAAATCTCGCAGATGTCCGGTTCCGCGGACAGCGAGCCGGAAGATGAGATGATGGCGGCCATCCTGGCCAATTTCCCGAAGTAAGCCAGGAGGGCAACAGCATGGCACAGCATATTCCAGGCATCCCCCAGACCGAAAGCTGGGTGAACGCGGCCCACGAGCGCCTCATCAACGGGACCGAAATTCAGGTCGCGCATGAGGTCCTCGGTGTCGCCGAGGATCAGACGATCAATTACCTCGAGCCGGTCGTTTACGACGATGTGGCTGGCGGGCTGATCCCGGCCACAGACGGAACTCCCGCCATCGGCATCGCCATGGGTGCGGTCACGACCGTGGAGGGCGATGTGAAAACCCTCTCCGTCCTGCGCGCCGGCGTCCTGAACCCAGCCGCAATCGCATTCGGGCCGTCCTATGACACCGAGGCCAAGAAGGCCGCGGCGTTCCGGGGCGCTCCCGCACCCACCAACATCATCGTCAAAGCGAACGCCTGAGGCGGTCTCGAGGAGAATCGAGCATGAAAATCAAGACCCTCACCAATGCGCAGATGCGCATCATCACGGAGAAGGCGAAGCCTGAACCGAAACTGTTCCTGAACAAGTATTTCACCAGGACGCACCTGTCGAAGACCGACAAGATCCACATCGAGGAGCTTCCCGATGGTGGCCGTCGCCTTGCGCCGCGCGTCCATCCGCGTCTGCCTGGCCGCCCGGTCGGCACCAGCGGGTCGGATGTGAAAAGCTTCAGCCCGACCTATCTGAAGCTGAATACGCCCATCGATCCCGGCGGGATCGACACGACCACGGATATAGACCCCTACTCCGTCCTCTACGAAGAGGACATGATGGTGCGCCATGCGAATTCGCGTGCGAATATCACCAAGGAGCATGTCTCGAGGATCGATCGGACCTGGGAATACATGGCCGCCATGGCGACCTGTAATTCCTATGTCGACACCGAATATCTCGGCAACCCGGCGGAGAGAGTCTTCTTCGGCCGCGATTCTGCCCTGACCATCACCCTGGCTCCCTCCGCCTATTGGGATCTTGGCGGCGCCTCGCTCATCGACCCGATCAGCGAGTTCAAGCGGGCGATGGCGGACGTCCAGGGCGGCGGCATCGCGAAATACATGCTGGTCGGTTCCAAGGTCGCCCGCATCATCCGCAAATCCGCGTTCAACGGCGAGCTGAAAGAGCTGATGGACGCCCGCTACGGGACGGATGGCACCCGCCTGGTGCGCGGCCTGCCTGACGACGAGCCGATCTCATACCTGGGCAATATCAGCAACATGCTCGACGTCTACGAGTATACCGGCGTCTTCGAGGACGTTGCCAACGACGGCTCGTTCCAGACGATCAAGCCGATCGAGGACAACGAGATCGTCATCACGGCTGCGGATATCGGCGGGATCAAGGCCTTCGGTCGCATCAAGGATCTTGCCGCCAACTACAACACGATCCCGGTCTTCGGCCGCAACCTCATCAACGAGGGCGACCCGCAAACCGAGAGCATCGTGCACCAGTCGGCGCCGATCATGGTCCCCGCCTACCCGAACCGGACCCTGAAAGCCAAGGTCCTCGCGGATTGATGACAGGCGCGGCCCCCAGGGCCGCGCCCCTTCACGAAAGGGACATCCACCATGCCAAGTTTCACCGCGAAAAACACGATCATCCGGAAAGCTCCGGGTAAAACCCTGCTCGAGACGATCCGGCCTGGCCAGGCTTTCGTATCCGAGGACGAGGTCGAATACGGCCCCCTGGTCGCCGCCGGTCATGCCGTCCCGGAAAAGAGTTCCTTTGACGGGACCGACAAGCCCGCATCTCAGACAGACAAGCCAGCCGCACCTGCGAAAAGGGTGAAGCCTGCCAAGCCTGCCGCTCCCGAAGAGCCCGTGAAGGACGACGAGGCTGCTGCAGAATGACCAGGGCCATGCGAGATATCCGCATGCGGACGAGAGAGCGGGTGCACCGGACATTCCGGGTGCCCGCATATCTCGTGGCGTCGGATGGCTCCTATGTCCTGGTCGGTGTCCGGCTCAATTTCCGGGGCGCGTCCGACAGCGGCGAAGACGGCGCGATGCTGGTCAATGCCGAAAATCCGACCATCATCCTGCGCGTCGAGGATTTCACCGTAGATACGGCCAAGCTCAAGAATATAGATGTCGTCATCTCTGATGGTGAGGTCTTCCGCACTTCCGGTGCGGGTTTCATCCGGGGTGGCTATCGCGAACTGCCATCCAAGCGCCTTGGAAGGGCTGAGATCGAAGCCCGGCAATACCCATACCCGACGGAGGACGACTGGATCGCGATCGAGGACATGCCCTGATGCTTGAGCATGTCGTCGCCGTTGATGGGCTGAAATCACACAAGGATCTGATCGAGTCATCCCAGGAGATCCGCCGCCTGGCGGAGAGGGCGGTCAACAAGATCGCGCGGGATGCGAGAGCAAAGGCGGGAAAGGAAATCCGCTCCGAAGTGGCATTCCCGGCGCGATACCTGTCAGGATCGGACGGCAAACTCAAGCTCTTCCCGAGCCGTGCGCAGCAGATGAAGGCCACAATCCGCGGTGCTTTCGAGGCGCGGTCCCTGGCTCGCTTCGTCCAGAATCCAGGTGCGAAAAAGCGCGGAACCCTCCGTGTTCGGGTCGACGCAGAGGGATCGGCAAAGCCCATGCCGAGGGCCTTCCTTATGGGTCTGAAAAACGGAAATCGCGGCCTCGCAATCCGCCTCAAGCCCGGCGAAAAGCTCCAGGGCGTCAGGATGAGCCGGAAGTCCTGGAAGGGCCTGACCTTCCTCTACGGCCCCTCGGTAGATCAGGTCTTCCGTGATGTCTCCAAGGATATGGAGCCGGATGTCGCGCTCAAGCTCGAGCGGGAATTTCTCCGCCTCATGGAATTGAAAGGATTTGCGTGATGGCAAAGGAGCCGTTCCGCCTGTCGCTCCTCAAAGCGATCACCGCCAATCTCTCCGAGATTTCGGCGGATGATGATTATGCGAATACCCTGGCGGGGAAGGTTTTTCGCGGCCGGGATTCCTTCGATCCGGACGCCGATCCGCTGCCGCTCGTCGCCATCCTGGAGGACGGCAAGGCGGAGATCCTAAACCAGGAAACCCGGGGAGGTCGGACGATCACCAGGCTCGGCTTGATCATCCAGGGTTTTGCGATGGACGACCCGGAGAATCCGACGGATCCCGCGCATATCCTCCTGGGCGACCTGCAGCGCAAACTGGCCCGTGAGAAAAAGAGGGCCGGGAGCGCCGAGATGCCAGGGTTGCCCGCGGCCAACGACTATTTCGGATTCCAGGGCAAGGTCACCGGCATCAAGATCGGGGCAGGGGTGGTCGCTCCGCCCGACGGGCTCATCTCTACCTCTGCGATCTGCCTCCTGCCGCTGGAGCTGAGCATCGTCGAGGATTTCGACGCATGAAATTCATATAAGAAGTGGAAAAACTCTAGGCTTTTCTCGGCCCGAGCATAGATCCAATTGCAACGATCAAGGAGATCAGCATGAACCTCGACAACCTTTTGATCCAGGGTGGTGAGCTTTACCTGGGCGCGTTCCGCCCGGGAACGACGGCCCCGACCGGGGTGGAATCCCCCATCGGGAACATCAAGAGCCTGACTCACAACAAGACCACCGAAAAGCTTGAGCATTTCAACAACAAGAACGGCAAGCGCGTGAAGGACCGGACAGTCGAGACCTCCGTCTCGCATTCGCTCGTCTTCGTTGTCGACAACATCGATTTCCAGGCTCTGTCCCTGCGTTTCGGCGGCACTCCGACGAAAGTGGCGCAAGCGGCCGCCACCGACACATCCGAGACCTTCCAGGCTGTCGCGGGCAATCGCTGGCTGCAATTGGGATCCTCGGACAGCACACCGACCGGCGTTCGAGAGGTCACGGTCACTGAAGTAACGAGAGGCGCGACGCCGCTCGTGAACCGCGTCGACTACGTCGTCAACGCCTCCGAGGGTCGGGTCTACATCATGGATACCGGTGCCGACGCAGAGGATATCACGGTCACTTACGACCAAGCTGCGGTCGAACGGGAGGTTCTGATCCCCGATGGCGCAACCGTCCGCGCCCCCCTGCATTTCGTGGGCCGCGCGAACGAAGGCAATGCCTTCGACGTCTATGCTTACAACGGGCTCATGACCGTCGACGGCGAGATGATCCTGAAAGGTGAAGGCGATGCCTGGACGGAGATGACCGTCACCTACGAGATCGAGGAGCTGCCGGGCTTCGCGCCTCTCGAGATCAACGGCAAGCCCACCAGCCTCTGATGCCCGACATTCCCCGCGCCTGCGCGCGGGGAATTTCATATGAAAATCAAATCAGGAGTCCCGTGTGTCCTTTGCCGCATACCGTCGCCCCCAGAAATCCGTCGAGGCCACCAAAGGTCTCGGAATTGGCGACATCCAGATCCGCCCCCTGAATGAAGGCGATATCTCCGTGATCTACGCCGTGCATGCGGCCGGGATCGAGACCGTGTTCCGTAGCCTGATGGCCGACGAGACGAAGCCGACGGCCGCCATGGCTGGGGACAATGCGGCGGCGATCTCCTTTGTCATCCGCGACATTCCCACCCTCGCAGTCGACATCATCGCTGCGGCCACCGGCTTCGACAATCCGGATGAGCGGGCAGGCATCGCATCCCTCCCATTCTCTGTGAAGGTCGACATCCTCAAGGAGATCGTTGCCTTCTCCCTGGAGGCCGAAGGTGGCTTGGAAAAGCTGATCGGGTTCCTGCCCGCGGCCGCGAAAAACCTTCTCGCGGCCGGGAGCCTGAGGGTGCTGCAGTAAGCACTTTCGCGGACTGGCTGGCCGGGCTTCGCGAGGCGGTCAGCCTGCTCCTGGATGCGGGCCACCACTCGGCCAGCGAATATCCGATTGGCCGGGTGTTTTCCGAAGCCAGGCAGGTCCGGGCGCGGCGTGATGCAGATCTCGCCCGGCACATTTCCCTCCTCCAGCTCGCCGTCGGCAGCCTCCTCTCGAAAGAGGCAGGTCAGGCTCTCGAAAAGCAGCTCAAGTCCATGACGGAGTGACCATGTCACAGCGCGATGCGATCCTGAACATCCAGGCGAAAGACAACGCCAGTGCGACCCTGAGGGATATCGGGTCAGCGCTCGAGCGGACGCATAAGGGTGTCAAGGATTTCGCATCAGGGCTGACAAGCCTCAACGGCCCGATTGCCCAAGGGTCCGCGGGCTACAAGAAGCTCCTGGAAGCCTTCGGGGCGAATTCCAGGACGTCGATGGGATCTGCCGAGGCCGCGATGCGCGGGATCTCGTCGGCCATCGATACGATGCGCGCGAAGATAAGCCAGACGGAAGGCGCGGTCAGCAGGCAGCGTCAGACCTACGCCAACCTCAAGGCGCAGGCGAAATCCGCAGAGACCGCTTTCGTCGAGCTGAACCGGCAGATGTATGCCGCCCCGAAGGGTTCGGCGCAGCGTGCCCGCCTGGAGGAACTCGTGAACGCTGCCCGTGCCGGGCAGCAGACGATCCAGGCCGAGATGGACCGGACCTCGAATTCGATGCGGAAGTCAGGCGCTGAGCTGTCGAAATACCAGGACCGCTTCCGACAGTTGTCCCAGCAGGCAGGCATCGCCGCCTCACAGCTGCGCGACCTCAAGGTGGGAGATCTCAGCGGGTTTGGCGCCATTCAGCGCCGTATCCTGGACCTGAACACCGGGATCTCCACCACGGGCAAGGCCATCCGGGACGCGGAGCGGGAAGCGACGAGGCTGGGGCAGGCCATGGCCGCCACGCCGAACCCGGGCAAGCAGCTCATCGCTGATTTCGATCGTGCCCGTGCCGTCCTGAAGACCCTTCGGGCGGAACAGCACGCCCTGGCGTCGGAGAGGGGGAACCTTTCCAACACCCTGAACCGCTCCTCGGTCGACCGTGCCCGCATTGCGGGCGATACCCGCATTTTCGGCAACCAGACCTCCGGTTTCGACCGGCGCCGGATCGAGGTCGATCTCGATACCTCCGCGGCTCACCGCAAGCTCCGCGAGCTCGGCCGCGTCGGTCAGGACGCCATGGCCAGGGCGGTGAAACTCGAAGCAACTGCCGGTTATTCCGCCCGCACCTACGGCGCGGGCTCCGACCAGCATATCGCAGCCCGTCGTGCCGCTGCCGGTGCCATCAGCGCCCAGGATGTCGACCATGCACGCAAAGCCTATGACGGCTATGCCGAGTCCGTCCGGAAATCCTCGAAGGCCGTCAGCGACGGCAGATCCGCTCTCGAGGCTTCTGTCAGCACCCGTGCCGCTCTTACCGCGCAGATCGAGCGGCAGCAAAGGGCGACGGAGTCCGCGGACCGAAAGGCCCGAAAGACCGGCCTGGAAGCCGACATGGCGAAGCTCCTCGCCGAAAAGACCGCCCTCGAAGGTCTCCTGACATCCCGGGAGAAACTCGAGGCGCAGCACAACCAGATGGTCGCCGCTATGGTCCGCGAGGAAGCCCAGCTTGCCTCGCTGACTGCCCTGCGCGATCGCGCCAAGGCCAATGCCAATGCCCTGGCCTCGACCCGCGCCCGCCTCGATCTCGGCGCCGTCACCGCGACCCCGCAATCCGCCCAGGCCGAGATCGCCCGGGTTCAGGGTGAGATCGCCCGCCTGACCTCGATGAAAAACCAGGTTGCCGCGTCCATCTCGTCCGGGACGGCGCAGCCCGGCTCCAGGAAGGCCCTGACCGAGATCAACGCCGAACTGACCTCGCTTCAGTCCCGCCTGACGGCGGTCCGCGATGCTGCTCCGGCCCTGCGCCTGCTGAATTTCCGTGATGTCGTCCGCCAGATGCTGGGCCTGACCTCAGCGGCCGACCAGGCCGCCGGCGCGGTCAACCGGCTCGGCGGGGCGCCGATGCGCAACCTTCGCGCCGGTGCCGATCAGGCCAGATCGGGCCTCGGGGGCCTCGGCAACGAGCTGAAATCCCTGATCGTCGGTTTTGCCGGGGTCTACGGGGTTATCAGCCAGGGCAAGGAAATCGTCAACGTTTTCCGGAATATCCAGTCGGCCGAGAGCCGCATGGGTCACGTGTTCGGCCGCGACATGGAGCGCGTGGGCGACGAGATGCGCTACCTGCGCGAGCAGGCCGACCGCTTCGGCCTGTCGCTCCCGACCATGACGAAGGATTACACCAAATTCATGGCGGCCGCTTCCGGGGCGGGTGTTGCCAATGAGGATACGCGGGCCCTCTTCGAGGGCATGGCCTCGGCCGGGCGGGTCTACAACATGACCGCGGATGAGATGAACCGCGCGTTCAATTCGATCTCCCAGATGCTCTCCAAGAACCAGGTTATGGCCGAGGAGCTGAAGGGGCAGCTGGCAGAGGCTGGCCTGTCCGGTGCCGTCACCATGTTCGCCAAGGCCATGGGCTACGGCGTCGACGAGATGGACAAATTCTACAAAGCGATGGAGGCAGGCAAGTTCAAAGCCGCCGACGTGGTCAAGTTCGGCAAATACCTGGGCGACAGCTTCAAGGATTCTGCCGACGCCGCGTCGCAAACCTTCGAAGCTCAGCTGAACCGCTTCAGCAACTCCATCTTCGAAGCCCGCGAAAAGATCGCCAAGGGCGGCCTGATGGACGGCCTGACCGACTCCATGAAGCAGCTACAGACGTTCTTCGAATCCGAAGAGGGCCATGCCTTCTTCATCAAGATCGGCCAGGGGGCAGGGATCGCCCTTTCCGCTTTCGCAACCCTGGCGCAGCACGCGGACAAGCTGATTATCGCGCTGGCAAGCTTTTTCGGAGGGCGGATCCTGACGGCGGGGGTAGCCCGGGTTGCCACGGCGTTCACGGGGCTCGGAGCTGCGATTGCCGGTCAGGCGGTTGCGACGGCCGGTTCGACGGCGGCAATGGCGGCCAATACCGCTGTCCTGACTCGGGGCGGACGGGCCGCGGCGGCCGCGGCCGTCGCCTTCCGTGGCCTTCTTACCGTCCTTGGCGGACCGATCGGGGTCGCGATAACCGCAGCGGCAACCGCGTTTTCTGTCGGTCAATCCAGATCGGCAAAGGCGGCCGCGCAATCGCAACGCGCCATCGAGGCCGTCAACGAGACCGTCAGCAAGTCCCGCGAGGCTTTCCGGAGCGCCAAGGGTGATGCCGATGCCTATGCGAAATCCCTTGATGCGATCGGCAAGGCCCGGATCAACCAGGCTGTCCTGGATGCTGAAGAGCAATACGATCGCGCCGGAGCGAATGCGATCTCGCGCGTTATGGCTCGCGAGATCAAGGCGGAGACCTCCTGGTGGAACCCTCTCGACGCTATTCGGAAGAAAAGAATAACCGCCGAGATCGCCAGGGGAGATAACGAGCTGGCCAACTGGCTCAGCGAGATGTCGCTCGGCCTCAAGGAGGGAACGGTCGAGGTCAAGGATTTCATAGATCAGATCGACGCCTTGCAGGAAAGGGGATCGATCTCTCAGGAATCAGCGGCTGCGTATCAGCAATATGCCCTGGCCGCGAAGGCTCGAGCGGTCAATCTCAAGGCACTGCGTCTTGATCAGCAGATGGTCAATGCAACCGGTGCTGACCAAACGAGAATTTTCAAACAGATTTCGTCGAACATGGCGCAGGCCGACGGCGAAGCCAAATCCCTGGCCTCCACCTACGCCAAGCTACTCGGCACCATGGCCCGCCTCGACAAGGAAGGCGGACGGTTCAGAATTGCCCATGAACTGTCGGAAACGCTCGCGAAGATCTCCGAGGATGCCAAGTCCGCACGGGAGGACCTCGAGGCCCTGACCGACCTGTCGGTCGGCGAGAAGGCCGCGCGCATCCAGCAGCTGGACGAGACGGTCCGGGCGGCCGAGGAACAGGCCAGGATCGATGCGATCGAGGGGATGCTCGATGCTCAGGGGGTCAACGTCAAGCTTGACCGGAAATCCCTGGATGAACTGAAGCGCGCCGGGAAAGGGTTGGTGATCGATCTCGGCACCGGGGTCGAGACCACTCTCGACGGCATGATCTCGCGTCTTGAGGTCATTGCGTCTCAGATTGCATCCGGAGGAGATGTCGTCGCAGGCCTGGACAAGGCGGGCATGATCTCCTCCGCGGGTGATGCCGATGTCCGCTCCTTCTTCGCGAAGGAAGAGGCGGTCAGGAACAAGGCCTACTGGGATGCCGCAGGCAAGGTGTGGACGATCGGGGTTGGCCATACCGGCGCTGCGGGAGGTATCCAGCCGAAGGAAGGCATGACACTGACCGATGAACAGGTCTGGGGGCAGTTCGACCGCGACATCGCCCTCTTCCAGAGGATCATCGACGAGAAGGTCAAGGTGCCGCTGACCAAGGCCATGAACACGGCCTTGCTTTCGTATGCCTTCAATACCGGGAAAATCACGGATGGGATTCTCCGTCCGCTCAATACTGGCGACTATGCCGGAGCCCAGGATGGTCTCCGCAACGGCATCAATACCGCCAAGGGCAAGTTCAACCCTGTCCTTCATGCCCGCCGTGGCCGCGAAGCCGATTTGTTCGGCTCGCAGGGCCTCGCCCCAGGCTCGGATTTCCGCATCGAGGCTCGGGCCACCCAGATCGCCACGATCGCGGCAACCGAAGCCGCATCGGCCGTCGCGCGCGGAACGAAGGCCGATCCTGCTGTCGCCATCACCCCGAACGCCGAAGCCCTCGACATCTACAAGCGTGTCGAGGCCCTGGCGCCGAAAATGGCCGACGAGGCCATGCGCCGCCTGCAGGGGGGTGTGCTGCAGGCGCCCGAGCTCCTGTCCAACCCGACTTTCCTGAAAGAGTTGAAGGACGGCAATATCGAGGGGGTGATCCAGGGCTTCCGCGAGGCAGGCCTGAAGGAAAGCGCCGACGATCTCGCCCAGGCTGCGCGCCGTGACATCCTTCTGAAACAGGATGACAAGCTCGCCACGGCCGTCCTCGACTACAACAAGTCGCTCGAGACAGTGAAGGGCGAGCTTTCTTCCAGGGATCTCCTTGATGCGGAGGTTTTCGCGCGCGCGATCGCGACCGAGGTCGACCGGATCAGCCGCGAGGCGGGAGAGAGCGGCTACTCCCTGGAGCAGCTGACCGGCCTCAGCAAGGATGCCTCCCTGGCAGAGATCAGGTCTGCCGTCGAGAAAGCGGCGGATCTCGAGAAGGCCAGGCAGGCCAGGACCAAGCTCGAGAAAGACGCGGACAAGCAGAGGGATTTCGGCAAGGAGAACGGCGAGCTCCTCCGCGCTGCGGATTTCGACATCAAGATCGCGGAGCTGACGAAGGCCGCCGAGGACGCAAGGCGTGGCGGAGACGCCGATCGCGCCCGTGCTGTTGAGGCTGAGATCGCGCGCGCCCAGGTCCTCGAGGATATCCGGAAGCGTGAGGAGAGCTCCGGCGTCAAGATGTCCGAGGCCGACAAGCAGGCCCAGGTCGATCGTGCCATGCGCCTGCATGGCATCGAGGCCGCGACGACGCTTGAGAAGGACAAGCAGGACCGGATCGAGCAGCAGCTCTCCTCCAGACAGGCTGAGCGTGAGCGCCTCATGTCGCGCCTCGAGGAGGCCCGCGAGGATGGCGATCGCAACGCCGAACTCGGGATCGTTTCCCAACTCGATGACGTCAATCGCGAGCTGGAGAGGGCGATCGGCAATGCAATCGCCTTCTGGCAGGCGATCGGCGGACCCGAGGCCGGTGACCGCGTAGCCGAGCTTGAGCATCTTCGGCACGAAATCGACCGCGGCGGCGTCGCCGCTTCCGACTACCGTGACAGCATCCAGAGCTTCGGCGACATGCTGACCGGGCATATTTCCGGTGCGATCCAGCAATTTGCCCAGGATATCGCATCGGGCGAGAATGCCTTCAAATCTCTCGGACGTGCTGTCGCAACGGCTGTCGGCCAGATCCTGGTCGATATCGGCATGATGATCGTCAAAGCCGTGGTGGCGCGGATGGTCCTGGCTGCTCTTGGTATCCACGCTCCGATGGGGAGCGCGGGCGGCAATGTCATCACCAGCCTGATGACGGGGCAGGGTCTCGGTGGTATCCATCACGACGGCGGCATCGCCGGCGACATGAAGGGCATGTCCGCGAAGGATTTCCTCCAGCGCGCACTCAACCCCAAGCCCAATGAGCGGCTGTCCCTGCTGCTCAAGGGGGAGGAAGTCCTGACCGAGGACGACCCGCGCCATCGCAACAATTCCATCGGCGCCATGCTCCGCAAAGGGGTCATGAAATACCACACCGGAGGAATTTCCGGCCGGAACGCCGACAACCTCTCGGCAAACCTGCGCGCCGCGCAGGAAGGATCGAAGCGTGTCAGCGCCGCCCTGGATGGGGCGGCATCTGGCGGTAATGGAGGAGTGGGCGACGTCAAGATCGTCAACGCGTTCGACCCGGCTTCCTTCTTCTCGGAGGGCTTGTCGACAGCGGCCGGTCAGCGCGCCTTCCTCAATTTTGTCTCGGCGAACGGCGCTCAGCTCAAAGCCTTGATGGGGTGATTATGGATATTCTCGCGAGCCCGTTCCGCTGCAACTGGGGCGAACGCCCCCGCGTCGAATACGCCTGGCGGACCGGGATTCACCGGTCCCGCTCCGGCTATGAAGACCGATGGGCTGAGCGGCAGACGCCGCGCATGACCGTCGAATTCGAGCACCTGACCCTGAGGAATGAGGCAGAGGCGGGCAGGGTTCGGCGCTACCTCGATGCCAACATCGGCAAGCCAATATACCTGCAGGACTTCCGAGCGTCCGCGTGGATCTTCTCCGCCGCCGGTCGCACTTTGACCCTGGATCGGGCCGCCCGGTTCGGTGCGGGGATGCGCGTCCAGATCAACGCCGCAGGCCGCGAGGCCGTGGCGATGCTCGCTGCCGTGGATGGCGCGACAGTCACCCTGGACAGGGACCTCCCCTCGGGGCTCGACCCGGTGAGGTGTGAAATCGTCACCGTCACCGCCGTGACGCTCAACGATGAAATCGAGACCACGGAGCTTCCTGGTGGCTACCTGCGCGTCAATCTCCGCGCCAGGAGCCTCCCCGGCCTCGATCCGGAACTCCACCAGTCCTATGCTTTCCACCTGGCTTCAGGGCAGGGACTGCCCGAATACCCGCTCCTGCCGTTGCCGCACAATTGGGTCGACGACATGTCGATCACCTATTCGCGCGCCGTCGATGCGATCGATTACGAGATCGGTCGCCGCCAGGACCTGGTCAGGGAAAGGGCAGGGGCAAGGATCGCCACGCTGAAGATCCAGACCATGGATCGGGAGCAGGCTGGCACCCTGCTGGATTTCCTGGATTACGCCCAAGGCCAGCTCAGCCCCTTCGGGTGCCTCTCCTCTGTGCAGGATTTCCCGTCTCTCGCGGCGATCTCGCCCCCTGGAAGCCTGACGCCATACTGGCAGTTCCGGTTCCCGACGGGCCTGGACCGAGGGCAATTCCAGACGGGAACGGGTAGACCGAAACGGATCGTCGTCCGCAACAAGGACGGCAGCTATGGCGTTTTCGCGCGGCGCCTGGCGGTCGATATCACCACTGTGGCGAACCGCGATGTCGTCGCGTTCGATCTGATTTCCGCGCATCTGGCGGATGGAACACTGGTTGCAGAAATGGACTTCACAATAAACGGCATAGCCGATGTGAAAAATGTTTCGGCATGGCGGCTCGCGAGCGATTCCGTCGTGTTGGATTATTCGACCGATATTCATATCTCCTGTGAAATTAGATTGAGAGAGCTGGTCGAATACAGGGCATGACGATTGCAGAAGGATATATCTCAGGTCGGCCGGTGGCATTGCTGCGCTTCCGGTTTTCCGATCGTCAGCTCGGGATTACCTCGGCCGAGCGGGATATTTCCCATGACGGTATGACCTATTCCGCGACCCCGCTGTCATACCCGTCGATCAAGGCCGACGGCACAGTCGAGAAAAGCGGCATCAAGATCGTCATTCCGCGGGATTGCGAGACCGCCCGCACCGTGCTGCGCGATGTCCCCGAGGTCGTCGAGGTCGAGCTGATCGTCGGGGAGCTCGTCCCTGGCATCGGTATCAGCGAACCGAAGGTGCTGTTCCTCGGAATCGTTGCCACCTCGACCGCCAACGCCTCAGGCGAACTCGAGCTCGCACTGGATCCGCTGACATCCTCCTTGAGAAGGCAGGGCCTGACCAGGAACTGGTCCCACACCTGCCCGCATGTCCTTTACGGTCCAGCCTGCAAGGCCGTGAAGGCGGATCATACCCTTGTCGGCACGGTGAGATCCGTCCTGCAAAAGGGTGAGCAGCCCGATGGAAGCTGGTCCCATATTGCGAAGGTAGAGATCAGGCCGACACTTGGGGCCGTCACAACGGAGAGCGCGCGGCTCTATGTTGGAGGGACCGCCACCTGGCATCCCGATAACAGCGATCGCATCGGGCAGGTCGTCAATGCCGAGCGTTTCCTGATCAGCCTCACCGAGCCTGGTCTGCGGATCAGCCTGAATACAACCCCGTCAGACCTCTCTGTCGGAGACCGGATTACCGTGGCCAAGGGCTGCGGGCGCACGATGGAGAGTTGCGGCGACGTTTTCGGCAATATCCAGAATTTCGGCGGGTTCCCATGGATTCCGTTCGAATATCCCATTCACAAATCATTCATCGGTTGAGGCCTGCCCAATGGAATTGATGATCGGCCTCGGCCTGACGATTGTAGGCGCGCTCCTTTCCTCCGCATTCACGAAGCGGCCGGAAGAGGAAGAACCCAAGGAATGGGAAGAGCCCACGGTCGATAGCGTGAATGCGATCCCGTATTTCGCTGGCTCCGAGATTTTCTCGAGCCCGAACATCCTTTGGTTTGGCGACAAATCCCTCCGGAGACGGAAGGTCCCGATGGAAGGAGCGAAAACCTGATGGCTGAAGAAATTCTCGTTCACATGCGGCATATCCGGGAGGCCAGGTTTTGCCGAGGCGGTTTCAAGGATTACTGCGCGGCCCATGGGCTGGACTGGCGCCGGATCGGGGAGGGCGTGCCGGTTTCGGAGTTGCGCCGGTTGAGTGACGGGCTTGCCAACCGGGTCTGCGATCTGGCCGAGGCGGAAGCATCCAGGACGGAGACGGGGCCATGACAGCGGTCAAGAGCAAGAAAACGGGGCGTCAGGTTGTCGACTACAATATGTCGATGCATTGCGGCGTCTGCCTCGGGCCGGTGGACGCGCTCGTCGAGATCCGTGTGAAGGACAAGATCGCCTGGCCGCCCTCGAGGGCGGGCGCGGAGGAGGACGAGGACGATATCGACTTCGTTCTGCCGCGCATCCCTGGGCTCATGCAGGCGCTCAACTCGCCCGAAGAGGTCATGCCGACTCCATGGGGCGAGCGGGACGATATCGCATGCGGCCCCGCGATCCTGAAGATCCACGAGCCCGAACTCTTCGGCGGCGATCAGCATGCCGGTGGCGTGTCCGGCCTTGTGGCCTGGCTCCCCGGCCATGCGGATCAGGTGATCCCGTCCGACATGGCGGCGCGGTTCGGCCTCCCCCCGGAGGGTGCGCCCGGGTTCCGCGGCGTGGCATCGCTCTTCTTTTACGGCGGGACCATTCCCGAAAAGAAAAAGCCGAAGCCCGGCATCATCGCGGCCGCCTCGGCCGCGATCCAGGCTG
>Ga0160471_100086_pt1 | contig 65983 bp, 78 predicted proteins | sample HID1973K_E11MG_FD_108268 | JGI IMG/M metagenome (GOLD analysis project Ga0160471, IMG submission 108268) | Enriched mosquito-associated microbial communities from UW Madison campus, WI, USA - HID1973K_E11 MG | ecosystem: Host-associated > Arthropoda: Insects > Digestive system > Unclassified ... | reverse complement strand
GGTGCGACGTTCACCTGGTATGATGCTTCGGGGAATGTGCTTTCCGGTGCGCCAACACCTTCTGCGGCACAGGCAGGGGAGCAGACCTATTTTGTTACGCAGCGTATCGGTGTGGGTTGTGAAGGGCTAAGAACCAAAATTGTCGTTATTATCAATAATGTACCGCTTGCTCCAAGAGTCAGGAATAGCACATGCTGTCAAAATGAAATTCCGCAAGCACTCACTGCAGAGGGTCAGAACTTAAGGTGGTACGACGAGCAAGGGATTTTACTCAATAGTAATCCAATTCCATCAACAGAGCTCCCTGGTCTTAAAAAATATTATGTTACTCAATCCAACGCTTCCGGGTGTGAAAGTCCCAAAGCCGTTCTAATTCTAACTGTTTTCGCAAGACCAGAAAAACCAATTATTTCTGCATCAGGTCCTGTGAAAATATGTGAAGGCGGATCTGTAACACTGAAGTCCAGTTCATCGGATTTTTATCAGTGGTATAAGGACGGAACCGTCTTAACCGGTGAAAATAAACAAATTTTAAATGTGGCTGTTTCAGGATTATATAGTGTTAGAACAAGTAATTCAAGCGGATGTTATGGAGACCTTTCAGAACTCGTAAACGTTAGTGTTATTTCGATTTCGCAGAAGCCTGTCTTAACATATCAAGGTAAGTTAAATATTTGTGAAGGCAGTTTTGTTTTGCTGAAATCTCCATCCGTTGATGGTAATCAATGGTTTCGAGATGATGTCTTGATTGAGGGAGCGACAGGTCAGACTTTTGAGGCAAAGCTAACTGGTAAATATCGTGTTGTTGTAAATAATGTCTTGGGTTGTGCAGGACTTCCTTCTGATCCAGCAGCAGTTAATGTGTACAATATTGAAGAAGCGCCTGTTATAAGTACGCAAAGTGACCTGGTAATCTGCAAAGGTGGTAATGCAAGGTTAATTTCATCTGTATCCACGGGAAATCAATGGTATAAAAACGATATCCCGATTCAGGGTGCCGTAGATATGACCTATACAGCCACTTCTTCCGGAAAGTATACTGTTAAACATAGGAATTTTATCGGTTGTGAAAGTCCCAGCTCTAATGCTATAAATTTAAGCGAGCAAGAATTTAAAATATCATTAGACGCAAATTCAAGTATTGCTGATTATGGGTCAAAAATTATACTCAATGTGGGTTCAAATTTGAGGTATAAGATTTTAAGCTGGTCCCCATCAAATCTATTTCAAGATATCGATGCGAAATCACAGGCATTTATCTTGCAGAAGGATTTGAAGATCACTGTTAATGCCATTTCAGAGAACGGATGTCCCGCCTCTGCAACCGTTGAAGTTTTGCTTAAAAAGAAAAAGGATTTATTTATTCCGAATACTTTTACCCCTAATGGCGATGGTAGGAATGATGTTTTTAAGGTTTTTGGAACAAATATTGAAATGGTTGAATGGAATATATATTCACAATGGGGTGAACTGATTCACAAATCAAAGCAGCAGGATGCCATTTGGGATGGGACTTATCGAGGTGTTATGCAGCCCGTCGGTGTTTATTTATACAAGTGTGTTGTTCGCTTTAAAGATGGTGAGGAGATTGTAAAAAATGGTGCGATTAACTTACTTAGATAGTATGAAAGGCGTTTTGTTTATAGTATGCATACTAATTACAGGTCACTTGAAGATTTGTGCTCAGGTCGATCCGCACTTTTCGCAGTATTATGCTTATTCATTATGGATGAATCCAGCCTTAACCGGAGCTACAGACATGGTTTACAAGGCGACTCTAATCCACCGCAATCAAAATTTTGGGAATGTTAATACGTTCAGTACTTCAGGTTTGTCTGCTGAAATATCTACAAACAGAAATGTTAATATTGGTTTCAATATCTTAAATCAGCGGGCAACAAGCGGTGGCTACGGTTATCTAAATGGAACTTTATCGTTAGCTTACACAGGAGTAAAACTAGGTTTTAACGAAGACTACCATTTCACGTTTGGTATGAATGTTGGCTTTTTAAACAGACGTTTTGATTCATCCACGTTTCAGCTCGGTGACCAGTACGAACAGGGAATTGGCTTTAGTCCTTTGCTGCCGAGCGCTGACAATTTCAATAATAAGGCCTCCAGCGCCCTTGATGCCGGAGCAGGTGTCGCTTTCTTTGACACAAACCCATTAAAAAGGGCAAACCTGTATATGGGGTTCTCGGTTAATCACCTCACAAGACCTGTTGACCCATTTGTAGATTCTGAGGGAAAGATGAAGTTACCGATGAGATATCTTCTCAATATGGGACTTAGTCTCAAGTTGGATAACAACGTATCTCTAATCCCACATCTTTTATACGCTCGACAGGGCAATGCGCAGGAAAAAATGGCCGGACTCTACATTACAATTCCCTACGGAGATAGTGCAGAGCTGATAGCCGGAGGAAACCTGAGATTGAAAGATGCGATTGTGCCTTATGCCGGTTTAACATTCAATAACTTTACAATGGGGTTAAGTTATGATATAAATCCTGCATTGAAAAACAACGGAATCAGAAGTAATACCTTCGAAATCTCGATCACATTTTTTAAAAGGAAGTCGGAGAACTATCGCGGAATACGCTGTCCAGTTTTTTAGCTGAAGTTAATAAGTCTCTTGACCATACTTCTGGCTACATACCCAAATTTCAGCACTTTTGGATAAGAATAGTGTTCTTAACGGCTCTAGCAATAGCTTTTAAAATTATAGCTAACAGGCATGAATATATAAACGAGGTTGACTGAGGTTGCAGTATTAATTGAAGTTAAATACATCCCTAGAGGGAATTGTAAAATTATTTCACTATAACCCATAGGAAAGATTGGATTTGTTATTTTTTCCAATCGCATTAAGTTTCGAATGCCACGATCTCCAATCAAGTTATTTTATTTCTTTAAAAAATCGCTTATTTCAGAGGGTTATGGACTAAAAACAAAAAGGAGACCTCATCCAAGCGTCTCCTTTTTTTCTAACCAAATATAAACCTGTTATGAGCCAGGCTTTGTCTTTAATCCTCTATATAAACTTTAAGTTTTTTAAGAGAATGATTTATCTTTTTTCATTTGAATAAACATCTTCCGTTTATTACTCTACAAATATAGTAAAATATTTCTTAGTGTAAAAAATACACTAACATTTTTTTAGGTATTTTTTTTGTCATTTTTTATTTACAATTCCTTTCTATAAAGATTTTGTGATTTAAAACACGACTTATGCAAATATAGGCTGAAAATATGTTAACCAATTGTTAAATATTATCAAAAACTTATATGATGTGTGCAAATTATACCATTTTACTGATTATAGGGATGTTAAATTGAATCTTCTCTATAACTTTTAATGTTTTTAAATTTAAAACGGTTGTTTTTAACAAATATTCTAAAATATTTGTTAAATAAATGTTAAATGAATATTGTATTTATATTTGAATAAAATATTTAAAGTAAAAAGGCTCCATTTGGAGCCTTTTTACTTTAAAAATATATTTTAATAAATGTTATAGACTGGCGTAATACTCAACGAATTTAGCTAATGCTGAAGAATATCCCCATTCATTATCATACCAAGATACAACTTTAACGAAATTATCATTTAATGAAATACCTGCTTTTGCATCGAAAATAGATGCGTGGTCATCACCGATAAAGTCAGAAGAAACTACTTCATCTTCAGTATAAGCCAACACGCCTTTTAATTCACCTTCAGAAGCTGCTTTCATAGCTGCCTTAATTTGCTCGTAAGTAGCTGGTTTTTCTAAACGGGCTGTTAAATCAACAACAGAAACATCTGCAACCGGAACGCGGAAAGACATACCAGTTAATTTTCCTTTTAGTTCAGGAAGTACCATACCTACTGCTTTAGCAGCACCGGTAGATGATGGGATGATGTTAGAGAAACCGCCGCGGCCACCTCTCCAATCTTTTGCCGAAGGGCCATCAACTGTTTTTTGAGTTGCAGTTACTGCGTGTATTGTGCTCATTAAGCCTTCAACGATACCGAAATTGTCATTTAAAACTTTAGCGATTGGTGCTAAACAGTTTGTAGTACAAGATGCGTTCGAAACGATAGTTTGATCTGCTGTTAATTTATGGTGGTTTACACCCATAACATAAGTAGGAATGTCGCCATCTTTTGCAGGAGCAGAGAAAACTACTTTTTTAGCACCTGCTGCAATATGCTTTTCAGCATCTGCACGGGTTAAAAATAAACCAGTTGATTCGATAACAACTTCAACACCTACAGCATCCCATTTTAAGTCAGCCGGGTTACGCTCTGCAGTTACACGGATTGTTTTACCATTTACAACTAAATTTCCATCAACAACTTCAATTGTACCATCAAACTTGCCATGAGTAGTATCGTATTTTAACATATAAGCCATGTAATCTGGCTCAATTAAATCGTTTATCGCTACAATATCTAAACCTCTTTTTAAAGCAGCTCTGAAAACCAGTCTGCCGATACGGCCAAAGCCGTTTATTCCAATTTTGCTCATTGTTTTTTGTTAATTAATGTAATGTTTTAATAAATTAAGTATTGGTTCTTTTATAATGCTTTTTATTGTTAAGTCGTATTTTTCTGCCGTGTGTCGTAGTCTGTCCTCAAATTCTGCTGCAACGGTTCCTACGAAATGTATATCTTCTTCAGGGTACTTTTCTACCATTGGTAAAATGCAGGTCTGAAAATGCTTTTCAAAACCTTCGTCAATCATTCTAATAATATGACCGTGTTTGTTATTCTGTATAAAGAATTCAAAGAATGAACCTAGAAAGATATTGGCCTGAGGTTTATTGTAAATCCTTTCAAATATTTGCGACCTATCCAGGTTATATGCTCTGTCGAACTTCGCTTCAAGCTCTTTCGGAAGTTTTTTATTTAAATAGCTTTTTAAAAGCATTTTTCCGAGATAATTAGCCGATCCTTCATCGCCCAGAATGTAGCCCAAACCAAAATTATTTGTTAAAGGCTTTTTACCATCAAAATAAGCGCAGTTTGATCCGCTACCTAACATTGCTACAATGCCTGTTCTATCATAACAGGCAGCTTTAGCTGCACCAAATAGGTCATTTTCTACAATAACTTTGCTATATCTGAAAAAGGAAGACAAAGTTTTTGCAAGTTCTTCTTTTCTATCTGCAGATGATGCACCGGCAGCAAAAAAGTATATTTTTTTTATGCTCTCCGCATTATTCACCAAAACTACCTTTTTATTTAAAATTTGAAGAATAGTTTTTGAATCAACAAAACACGGGTTAATTCCTGATGTATTACAGTGCGCTACAACCTCACCGTTCAGGGTAAGTTTCCAAAACGCCGTTCTCGAACCGCTATAAACAACTGCTATCATTATATATTAGATGGATAAAACTTCCGTCATCTCCATTAAGTCATCTTCTAATTTAAAAGTATGATTCGATAAAGCTTCTTCAATACTAGTTAGCCTGATGTCATTTCCTCTCAAACCTACCATTTGTGCGCTTTCGCCCGCGATGAGCGCATTTACAGCAGCAAAGCCAAGTCTGCTCCCTAAAATGCGGTCGAAACTGCTTGGGCTGCCGCCTCGCTGCAGGTGGCCTAAAATGGTAACTTTAGTATCGTAATGATCAAAAGTTTCTTTAACTTTTTTTGCGATATCGTATGCGCCACCCTGTTTGTGTCCTTCGGCTACAATTACAATACTTGACGATTTCTTGGTTGCCGCACCTAGCGCAAGCTTTTCAATCAGTTCATCTACACTTGTTTCAATTTCGGGTAACAATACCGCTTCAGCACCACTTGCAATAGAACTTCTTAAAGCGATACAACCCGAATCCCGGCCCATTACCTCAATAAAAAAAAGCCTGTCATGTGCATCGGCCGTATCCCTGATTTTGTCAATCGCTTCAATTACAGTATTTATTGCCGTATCGTAACCTAAGGTAAAATCCGAACCGCTTAAATCATTATCAATTGTTCCTGGTATACCAATAACTTTAACACCAAACTTTTCGCCAAAACGTTTAGCACCTGTAAAAGTACCGTCTCCTCCAATCACAACCAGCCCGTCAATATCGTTTGCTTTTAAATTGTTGTAGGCAATTTGCTGCCCTTCATCTGTTTTAAATTCCAAACAGCGGGCAGTTTTTAATATCGTGCCGCCCAAGTGTAAAATGTTACTTACAGAACGGGCGTCCATTGGTTTTATATTGTTGGAGATTAAACCCTGGTAACCTTGCATAACACCAAACATGTTGATGCCATGGTAAATTCCTGTGCGTACAACTGCTCGTATTGCAGCATTCATCCCTGGAGCATCGCCCCCTGAAGTAAGTACAGCTATATTTTTAATATTTGGTTTCATCTTCGTAGTACGAATATAGTGTGTATTTTCTACACTAAGTAATTTATTTTATTTTTTTTACTTAATATTGAAAGTCATACCTTTAACGCTTAAATTAACTAAATTTTACCTTGGAACAAATTTTACCTCATTTAGATTCCGTTTTCTCCATCGACTGTGTGCTGTTTGGATTCGATGGTAAGGAATTAAAAATCTTACTTATCGAAAGGAATGAAGAGCCATTTAAAGACTGGTGGGCTCTACCTGGTAACATTGTAGGCGCTGACGAAAGTTTAGATCAGTCTGCAGCCAGAATTCTATATGAACTTACCGGCTTACGTGGGATTTATATGGAGCAATATTACGCTTTTGGCGACCCGGGAAGGCACCCTCAAGGCCGCGTTATCACGTTAGCTTATTATGCCTTAATTCGATTGGGTGGCGATAAAGACTTAAGGCCGGTTAGTAATTATGCCAAACAAGCCGATTGGTTGCCAATAACAGCCTTGCCTAAACTGGCTTTCGATCATCAGAAAATCTACGATAAGGGCTTAGAAAAAATAAAACGACGGATTAAACATCAGCCTATCGCGTTCGAATTGTTACCCGAGAAATTCACTTTAACCCAGTTGCAGCATGTTTATGAACTGGTATTGGGCAAAAAACTCGATAAAAGAAATTTTAGAAAAAAAATTGTGAGTTTTGGTGTTTTAAAAGAGCTGGATGAAAAACAGAAAGGTGTTTCTTACAGGGCAGCTACGCTGTATCGTTTCGATAAGCGGAAATATGCCAAATTGTTTGGTAAAGAAATATCATTTTAAAAAACATGCCTTTTATAAAAAGAAATCCCGGTTTGAATTATTCAAGCCGGGATTTCTTTTTATGCTATTTCAGGCTCATTACCTAAAATTAATTCTGTTTGAGTCAATTATCCTTTCGGAGCTAACTCTAAATGGTAATGAACCAAATCATCTATCGGTGAGCGGATAATTTTGCCTACGCCCATTTCGTAGCGGTCGGCAACAATGCTCAGGATATCGCGGAAGCTGTAGCCCACAGAACCAACGCAATTTAATTTATGGTCTTTGTAGTTAGGGTAGTGGATAACCAGAGCCTCGAAAAATGCAGTAAATGCATAATCGATGGTTTTATAGGTATAATCCTCGTAGCTATCTTTAAAGTCGTATAAAAACTTACTAAAGCTTGCGCAAAAACGGTTTGGTAATGGTTTATTATAAATGTTATCGAAAATATCTTCGTTCGTTAAAGCATAGTTATCGTAAAAAGCTTCTCTTAAACCTTTTGGCATGTAACCTTTCATGTAATCGCTTAAAATACGTTTCCCGATATAAGAACCGCTACCTTCATCACCTAAAAAGTACCCCAAAGAATCTATATTCAAGGTAATATCTGTACCATCGTAAAGACAGGAGTTAGTCCCTGTACCCAAAATCCCTGCAAATCCGGGCTCGTTACCCAGAAGCGCCCTGCATGATGCCAGTAAATCATGACCAACAAAAATCTCTGCATTAGTGAAAACCTGTTTCATGGCATCGGCAACAATTTTCTTGTTGGCTGGTGTAGAACAACCTGCTCCATAGTAGTAAACAGCTGTCAGTTTCTCTTTCTCTAAGTGGTCCGGAAGAGTTTCATTTAAAGATTGCACAATATATTCTCCTTTTGAAAAATACGGGTTGTAACCTTCGGTATTAAAGTAAATTTTTCTGCCGGCCTCGTTAATCAAGCACCAATTTGTTTTGGTTGATCCACCGTCTGCAATTACTATCATTTTATTTATTTTTGGTTTTAGCACGATAAAAGTATAAAAACTCTTATATTTTGTATCTTTTTTTTTAATAATTTTTTAACAATTTGTTGTTGTTGAAATTTAAGTGTGTAAAAAATACACTATATAAGCTGTTTAATCGGCATAAAACCTTAAAATTATACCAAATAAGGCAATGGTCTTATTTTTAAACGTCAGAAATATTTTACAATTTTTATCAGGATGATTAATAAAATTATAGATTTCAGGAGTGATACGGTTACCAGGCCAACAGCCGGAATGTTAGACGCCATGATGAGTGCCAAAGTGGGCGATGATGTTTTTGGCGAAGACGAAACTGTGCATAATCTGGAAACAAAACTTGCTGAAATCTTCAATATGGATGCTGGTTTGTTTTGTCCATCAGGAACGATGACCAACCAGATTGCAATAAAATGTTTTACCCAACCGATGGATGAAGTCATCTGTGACCAAACAGCGCATGTTTACCGTTATGAAATTGGTGGTATTGCTTTTCACTCGGCGGCATCTGTAAGGCTTTTACATGGCGAGCGGGGTATCCTTACGCCAGAATTAATAGAGCCAGAAATTAATGAAGATAATATCCATTACCCAAATTCGAGCCTGGTGGTTTTGGAAAATACCGTAAACAAAGGCGGTGGGAGTTGTTATAAGCTCTCAGATATTGCCCCGATCCATCATTTATGTAATGTTAAAGGATTAAAACTTCATTTAGATGGTGCCCGGATTTTTAATGCCCTTACCGCGACTGGTGATAAAGCACATGAGTATGGAAACTACTTTGATGGAATTTCAGTTTGTTTATCAAAAGGGCTTGGCGCACCTGTTGGCTCGGTTTTACTGGGAAATACGACGACCATCCATAAGGCTAGGAAAATAAGGAAAGCCTTTGGAGGTGGTATGAGGCAGGCGGGTTTTTTGGCGGCTGCCGGAATTTACGCATTGGATAATCATGTTGTGCGTTTGAAAGATGATCATCAGCATGCAAAGGATTTAGCAACTGCGTTAGCCGCTACAAACTATGTTAAATCAGTAATGCCGGTGGAAACCAATATTGTTATTTTCGAAGTTGCAGCAGGAACGGCAAATAAGATCGTGAATCAGTTAAAAGAAAAAGGAATACTTTGCAACACCACAAGTGCCAGTACCATCAGGCTGGTTACACACCTGGATTTGACTGCATCCATGATAGATGAAGCGATAGAAATAATAGTACATTTGTAATTCAAGCACCTAACCAAATGCCAGAAATAGCTAAAATTCTAATTGCAAACCGGGGTGAAATCGCTTTACGTATAATGCGTTCGGCGAAGGAAATGGGATTAAAAACTGTCGCTGTTTTCTCTGAAGCCGACCGTAATGCTTTACATGTCCGTTATGCCGATGAAGCGGTGTGTGTCGGTCCGGCACCTTCAAATCAAAGTTACCTTATTGGTGAAAATATTATTGATGCCTGTATTAAAACCGGCGCTCAGGCAATACATCCTGGTTATGGATTTCTGTCGGAGAACGCTGGCTTTGCAAAAATGGTTGCTGATGCCGGATTAATTTTGGTAGGCCCTTCGCCCGAAGCGATGGAAATTATGGGCAACAAACTCTCTGCCAAGGCCGCGGCTTTGAAATATAATATCCCAATGGTTCCGGGAACGGAAGAAGCTATTGATGATGTAAGCGTTGCAAAACAGCGGGCAATTGAAGTAGGTTTCCCAATTTTAATTAAAGCTGCAGCTGGTGGAGGAGGGAAAGGAATGCGTATTGTAGAAAAAGCAGAAGATTTTGAAGAACAGATGCAACTTGCCGTTAGCGAAGCCACATCTTCTTTTGGAGACGGGGCCGTTTTCATCGAACGCTATGTTACCTCTCCAAGGCATATCGAAATTCAGGTTTTGGGTGATACGCATGGCAATATTGTACATTTATTTGAACGCGAATGTTCCGTACAACGCCGCCACCAAAAGGTTGTTGAAGAAGCACCATCAGCTGTGCTTACAGAAGAGATCCGGCAGCGCATGGGTAAATGTGCGGTTGATGTTGCCCGCTCGGTAAACTATACCGGCGCCGGTACTGTAGAATTTATACTTGATGAAAATCTGGATTTTTTCTTTCTGGAAATGAATACCCGATTGCAGGTTGAACATCCTGTTACCGAGCTGATAACCGGCATAGATTTGGTGAAAGAGCAAATTAAAATTGCTGCTGGAGCAAGGCTGAGTTTCATTCAGGAAGATTTGAAAATAAGCGGCCATGCTATTGAACTCAGGGTTTATGCTGAGGATCCTAACAACAATTTTCTTCCGGATATTGGTATACTGCAAACCTATAAAACCCCTAAAGGTAATGGCGTAAGGGTTGATGATGGTTTTGAACAAGGCATGGAAATTCCAATATACTATGACCCAATGATAGCTAAATTAATCACTTTTGGGAAAGATAGGGAAGAGGCAATAGAAAGAATGGTAAGAGCGATTGAAGAATATGAGATTACCGGGATACAAACCACATTGGGATTTGGTAAATTTGTCATGCAGCATAAGGCTTTTCAAACAGGCAAATTTGACACCCATTTTGTGGGTAAATATTTCAATGCAGAAAGTCTTAAAGCAGAAAATGAGGATGAGGCTATGATTGCTGCTATAATTGCTTCAAAAGTTTTTCAGCAGGAGAAACAGCCCGTAACAGCAAGTGCTTCATTAAAAAAGAGCTCTCCCTGGCGGGGAAACCGATTAAAATACTAACAAACGAATATGTTTACCGGAATTATTGAAACCCTTGGCGAAATCACAGCCATCAAAACTGAACATACAAATATTCATTTTACCATTGCCTCAGCAATAAGCCATGAATTAAAGATAGACCAAAGTGTTGCCCATAATGGCGTTTGCCTTACTGTTGTTGCTTTAAATGATGGCTCGCATACCGTTACCGCGATTGATGAAACTTTAAGAAAAACGAGTTTAGGAAATCTGGAAGTTGGTAGCAAAGTAAACCTGGAGCGTTGCATGCAAATGAATGCCCGTCTTGACGGACATATTGTTCAGGGCCATGTAGACCAGACAGCTGTATGTATAAAACGTGAAGAATTGGATGGAAGCTGGGAATATCGTTTTAAATATGATACTTCTTCGGGAAACGTTACAGTAGAAAAAGGTTCGGCCTGTGTAAATGGAATCAGCCTTACGGTTGTAAATTCGGCAATTGATGCCTTCTCTGTTTTCATCATTCCATACACATTTGAGCACACAAATTTACGGGAAGTTCAGCTAGGAGATACCGTAAATCTTGAATTTGATATTATTGGTAAATATGTTGCACGATTAATGGGAAATAAAGAAAATTAAAATTTTGAAATAATTAAAAGCATTATTCTGGTCTATTCCATAATTTCTTTGCACATTCGAGGTTAAATATACGATGTACAGTAAGGATGAAGCAGCACGCCTAAGACAACAGTTCTGGATAAGCTTCGGGCAATATATGAAACCCGTTCCAGCGGCCGGTGGCTATCCCGTAAACTGGATTAATTACAAAACTGGTGTTAAAAATATCTTATTTAAAATGGATGTTGATACTAAAAGAGCAACCATTTACATTCAGCTGGCGCACCCCGATGCCGGAGTAAGGATACTCGTTTTTAATCAGTTTGAAGAATTTAAGTTAATGTTCAAAAATACAGTTGGCGAAGAATGGGATTGGCTTCAGGATGCAACCGATGAACATGGCAAAGCGGTGAGCTATATTTCATGTACTCTGGAAAATGTTAACATTTATAACCAGCAAGATTGGCCAGCCTTGATTTCATTTTTTAAACCCCGTATTATTGCGCTGGATGAATTTTGGGATAATGTAAAACCGGTTTTTGAAGCTTTGGTTTAATCTACAGTTTTCAACTGTTCCATTCTAGCTTTAACGTACTTGATTTCATCTTTATCAATTTCAGCGTTAGGCCTGCTTTTTAAGTAAAGCAGATAATATTTTTCAGCCTGTTTGGCCTGATTATATTTGGTATCATAAAGTAGGGCTAAACGGTAATAAATTGTTGGAGTCACTTTAAATTCGAGTCCTTTTTTGTAAGCAGTTTGAGCTTGTGCTAATTTTGCTGTTTCCTCGTAAATTAAGCCTAACAGCGCATAGTAATCAGCTGTGTTCGATGATACGGCTTCATCAATTGTTTTCTTCGTATAGGTTGTGGCAAGCGGGAAATTTTTCATCGCCCGGTAACATAAAGCGGTATAATAGAGCGTCGCCTCGTTTTGCAAACCCATTGCCTCAATTAACTTAAACATACTCGCTGCTTGTGCATAGTTTTTGGTGTAATAATATGCTTTTGCAACATCTTTGATAACCAAGGCATCTTTATCTACTTTCAATATTTTCTCTCCTGAAAAAATTACCTCATTGTATTTCTTCAAAGCGTTAGCAACCGGTAATAATGCTTTTTGAAGGATAATATTACCAGAATCTGCAGCCATTGCGACATTAAGAACTTTATAGGCTTTTTCCCGCTGTTGCAAAGCAACATACACATCAGCCAAATCATAAGCTACGTCGCCTTCCGCTGGGTTAATTAAATTGGCTTTTTTAAGATAATCCAATTTCATAGTATCTGTATTTGATGCGTATAAGGCAGCCAATTGCTTGTAAACTGTGAAATTAGTGCTATCAATTTTTACGATTTCTCCATAGTATAGTTTTGCTTTTTCTACCTGCCCTCTTCTGGAATTTATGCTGGCCAGGCTAAACAATACTGGAAGGTTTTGTGCCTGTTGTTGGTATGCCTTTAAATAAAATTTTTCGGCTTCTACATTGTTTCCACTCATTAAATAGCAATAACCAATCTGGCTAAGTGTCTTAACATCAGCAATTTGTTCTCCGTAAATGCCTCTTAAATAATTTGCAGCCTCATTATACCTTTGGTTTTGGTATAAATCAAACAATTTTTCCTTGTCTACTGAAGCTGCTGTTTGAGCAGACAGGCCGTAACTGAACAGCACAGATAGCAGGATGGCGCACAACTTTTTCATGTTAATTTATTTTTAAACTAATTTATTAGTTGTTTGTTGGATTTCCAAATTTGCCTTGAAACATTTTAGAAATTAAAACAAAAACCTTCAGTGGTGGTTTATTATCTAAACATTTTAAAATTTAAAATAAGAAAGCTATGAATACTTTAAAAAAGTTTGAATTAATGGAAAAGATTGTGCGTGAATTAGAAGACTTACAAAATTCTCAGCAAGCACTTATTCAAAAAATTGCAAAAATTGAAGTTGATAACATCGAATTAAGTGATAAACGTTTAGAGAACGATTTACCAGACATTCACCAAAATCTTGCGGATAACTTAGATACCATTTCTGGTATTTTAGATTACTTTGCAGACAAAACTCAAAACTTTGGCGATAAAAATAATGTTGATGCATTAAAAGAGCAGGAAGCGATTAACAACGCAACTAGTTAATATTGAATATAATCATCCCTTAATTATGAAATATATCTATCTCTCCATTGCCTGCTTGTTTGTGGGTTTGGGTGCAAGCGCACAGATTCTTCCATCTTTTCAACTTGGTGTAAAAGCTGGCGCTAATTTTTCGAAGTTTGATACTGAAAATACATTTAGTAGCGATAACCGGACAGGTTTTTATGGGGGCTTGTGGGCAAGGGTAGGTGGAGCAGGTGTATTTTTTCAACCTGAGCTTTATGTTTCGGGCAAGAAAACCAACCTTGTAAGTGATGCAACTGGTCAGGTAAACCAGGTACGTTTTACCAGTCTTGATGTTCCGCTGTTAATCGGCACCAAATTCGGTGCGGTAGGGGTAGGTTTAAGGGTAAATACCGGACCAATGTTTTCTTTAATTTTAGATGATAAACAAAGTTTAGGTCAGGCTACTGGTAACGTATTTAGCGGGAATTTTAAAGACCAGGCAATTTCCTGGCAATTTGGCGCAGGACTGGATATTAAAAAGCTCAGTATTGATGCAAGATATGAACTCGGATTATCAAAATTAAATAAAGATGGATATCCGCCAACAAAGTTAAATCTCTTCACGATAGGGATAGGGTATAGAATTTTATAAGTTATTAACATTTTGATTGTCAAAGGCTTAATTGGACTAATTATTGCTTTTTGAAGTCTACACCTAATCAAATACCTGCCCTATGAACTTAAAGGAATTATTACTAAGAGGCCAAAACTTTATTGCCCTTCTAAATCAATTCAGAATTGATGTTAATGATTTAATTATTAAAGATGAAGAAACATTGTTTAATGACAAACCCTGTAGAAATACCGAGGTTATTAAAGAATCAGTGTGGATAGAAGGCAAAAATAATGATGGAATGATTAATCTTTTCGGTACACTCCACTACAATTTACTTAATAAATTAGCCGTATTTGAAATGCAGGGCTACGAGAAAGTAACTGCGGTTAACTAATCACCCATAAATGGTTTACAAGCGGGCAATCGGATTAACGGTTGCCCGCTTCTTTTTTCGAATTAATTTCGTTTTCTATGGCTGTAAGTTCATAAGCAAATGCTCCATTCTTTGGGATAATTGGTGTTTCTCTGCCAATGCTCAATGCTTTTATAAATGATGCGCCAAAGTAAAAAATTAATGACGAGTAAAATACAAAAAGCATGATTACGATAATGGAGCCGGCAGAGCCATAAATATTACTGATGTTGCTTAGCGGCAATAAAATTCTCAGTATGTATTTCCCGGCAGTAAACAGGCAACCTGTTAGCAGTCCGCCAGACATTGCCGCCCTCCAGGTTGGTCTGCCATTAGTTAAGAACCTGAACAGAATACTAAACCACGCCGTTACAATGAATACAAATATGATTTGATTTATAATAGAAGTCGCAACTAGTTCAAAAGAGGGTGAATTGGTTTTTAGGTAAGAACCAATAATCGCCTGAACACTATCAGCTAGTAGGCCCAGCAGAAATAGCATTCCTGCCAGCAAAATTATGGTAAAAGAGATTGCTCTTGATTTTAATGTATTCACAATTCCTTTTTTCTCTTGAAGACCGATATTCCAGATTTGTTCCAGCGAGTTTTTAATTACGTTAAAAAGCGTCGTAGCAACAAACAAAAAGAAGACGAAACTAAACAAGGTGATGTACCATTCCTGATTTATTCCACGAATATTCCGAAGTGTTAGTCTGATTTGCGCAATACTATTATCATCAAGGATATTCCTTAATCGCTCAAAAATGTGTGTAACCAGCAAACGCCGGTCAGTAAAAACGCCAAAAAGCCTGATGAGGATAATCAGTATGGGCGGCAGTGCGAAATTAGTAAAGAAGGCTGTTGCGCCGGCAAGTCTTAAGGGGTCATTTTTTTGAAACAGGATGAATGCATTTCTCAGGGTTGAGAAAAAAAACTTAATATCTGCTTTTATCTGTAGCGGCATTCTTTTCTATTGATGCTAAAAAGCCCGAAAATACTAAAAATAGTTTGCTCGGGCTCTACCAATGATGTAAAATTACTAGTCTACTTTAGTAAACACTAAAAGTGTTTGCTCACCCTTAAGTAATTCGAGTTTTCCATCAACCATTTTCACGTGGTCAGTTTCATTCAATGCATTTAAAAAAGCACTTTCTTCGGTAGCTGTTTCCTGGCAGAACATTTTTGTGCTAAAAATATTTTTCAATGCTACTTTATCTTTAGTGATTTCAGCTTTTCCGCCATAACTATTACAGAAAGATTTGCCACTTACATTTAGGCTATCCCCAAAATTGAGCGTTGCTTTAGCTGTTTTTGGAAGCGTTTTTCCGGTGAGTTCGCTTAATTCCCATTTGGTATTTTTCAGTTTACCCGGGTCAATCTTATCTAAACAAGCGCTGAGTAAACAGATTAGAATGCTAAAAATTAATAGATTTTTCATAGCTAAGGTTTAAGATAAAGCAACAAAAACCAATCCAATAACTGAGAATAGTAGCTTTTACATAATACTTTTCATTTACTTTGTTTTTAAGAAATCACCATCAATAATTAAAAGTTTAACACCCTTGCTGGATTTGGAACGATGGACGCTTAATTCATCTGAAACAACATATGTCATTCCCTCCTCCAGGGTAAAGCTCGAACCATCCTGGAGTTCACTGGTAAAACTTCCTTCGAGGTATTGAACAATGTGGCCCTTTTTACACCAATGGTCTGCAAGGTATCCGGCATTATAATGCACAATCCTAATCCTCAATCCATCGAGAATTAAAGTTTGCCAGCTTGATAAACCAGTTTCTCCGGGATGATTGGTTTTTTCGATCGTAGACCAATCGATAGTTGTAAAGGGTATATTGTACATATTTACGATAAGTTTGAAATATATTAATCACCAGCTCCATTTCGTTTCAAAGAACAATTTCTAACAATTTAATCAGCTGTGATTTTAAAAAGATGTATAAAGATGATAAATTAGCTGATAAATAAATTGATACCTTCTTATGAAAATAACATTTGTAGCTTTTTTTCTGTCGGTTGCATTAATGGCTTGCAAGCAAGAAAAACTTGAAAAAACTTACGAACCCAGAGCGCTGAAAACAGGTGAGCGTTTTAATGAATTCCCTAAAGTTAAGGGAGACGCACTTAAAATCGTAAGGGTTGATTCGGGTAAGAAGGAAGGCGACCTATTTGTATTGAAGTTTAAAGATACAGCAATCTTCGTTCAGGACAGTCCAAAACCTTTAGCAAACAAGTTTTTTCAACCCAGGTTTTTAAACAGTCAGAAAACTGCTGCATTGGTGCAGGTAGCAGATGGATCGGGCCTGGTATCACCTTTTTATATCATCTCGCTCAAAAATGAAAGTCCTGAAGTTATAAAATTAGACCGCCCATCAGCCGGTGCGAATGATAGTAAGGTAACATCCGGGCTTCAGGAACTCAGCCTGAGTACCGTTTTGGTTAATAACGATTTCATAATTACCCTCATTAATGGTCAGGTTTATCCCGTGAAACGGCAAAATGATGCAGAGAGAATCCAGGGTAAATTCCTTTTTAACTCCAGCGATAAAAAAACACTTGTTTTTGCAACCAGTAATTCCTTATACCAGGTGAATTATATTACGGGTGAAACAATAAATCTTCCTGCTTCGGCTTCAACATTAAATCCAGCAACTGTCGCATCAAATGTTCAGCAAAATTATCATTTCAGACAAAACTCGAAAGGCAGCTTATTTTTGGAAAAAAACGACGAGGATAAAATTGTGGATATTAGTGAATTTAAACACTAACTAATTAACCATCCATCTTTCTAAAAGTCAGGTTTATTCTTGGCTTGATTACTTTTTTTGTAGGAGGCAATCTGTGGAGCCAGTTGGTCTGCGTTTCGTCACCCATAAGCAGCAAACTGCCGTTTTGTAAAAAAGTAGTAACAGTTGCTTTGGTTTGTTTATGTTTGAAGAGGAATTTTCTTTCAGCGCCAAAACTCATTGAGGCGATAGCCGAATTTTTTGCCAAGGCTTTTTCATCATCGCTGTGGTAGGCCATACCTTCATCACCATTATGATATAAGTTTAGCAGGCACGAATTATATTTTGTGCCAGTTTTTTCTTCTGCTATCCTTTTGAGTTTTAGTAGTTCTGGAGTCCAGGGTAATGCCGTTTTTGAAGCCCGCGAGTAGGTATAAGCATAATCTTTATCTCCATACCAGGCAACTTTACGTTTGGTAATTATGTGCTTACCCATAATAAATGCCTCATCGTTTTTCCATTCGATGGTGTTCCAAAGCACGTCAAAATACGCTTCGGCTTCTTCCTGGGAAAATAACTTTCCATAATATTTTACTGTTCCGCCGTATGGCAAAAGATTTTGATTTTCACTTATTTCGGAACTGAACAAATCCATAGCTTATACTTTTCTTTTAAACAATGCCCGCATGGCCGAAAACCGCTTTTTTTAGCCTCGTATGCTGTTTTAAAAAACACCCTGTTTTTACGAAGCATTCGCTTTCCTGATTTACAATTTAATCTGCCGAAAATTTTTAACTTTTTATTTCCTGCAAAGCAAATCTCTTTATTTTTTATTTGAATTCTAACCCCAGCGGCAGAAATCTCATCATGCATTTTCATCATAAAAATATTCCGACTGAGCCGCCTCCCAGCCAATCATTGCTGTTTTTCTACTGGTTCCCCAATGATAACCCCCTAATGCGCCACTGCTTTGAATTACGCGATGGCAAGGAATTAAAAATGCAATGGGGTTATCGCCAATGGCAGAACCTACAGCTCTGGAAGCGCTCGGATTATTAATGTTTTTGGCAATGGCATTGTAGCTAACTAGCTTTCCCATAGGTATTTTAAGTAAGCTCTCCCATACCTTCAACTGAAATTCGGTTCCTTTTAAGTGAAGTTTAATTTGTTTTGGATTATGCCATGCCTTATTAAAAATGAGTAACGCATTTTGCTGCCCGATATCTTCCATTTGATAAAAGTTCGCTGCAGGAAATTGTCGTTTAAGCTGGTAAATTGCATCTTTTTCGTCATCGTAAAAACTAAGGTGACAAATACCTTTGCTTGTGGATGCGACAATTATGTTTCCGAAAGGCGATTTGGAGAAGCTGTAATTTATAGTCAGGCTTTCTCCACCATTTTTATATTCTCCGGGTGTCATCCCTTCGATGTTCACAAATAAATCATGAAGCCGGCTTGTTCCGGATAGTCCAGTTTGCATGGCTGTACTAAATAAACTTTGGTTTTCTCTTAACAATTGCTTTGCATAATTAATGCTGATGTATTGCAAAAACCGTTTCGGTGTTGTACCTGCCCATTCGCTAAATAACCTTTGAAAATGAAATGGACTTAAATTCACCTTCCCGGCAATTTCTTCCAAATCTGGTTGACTTTTAAAATTCGCTTGTATGTAATTAATTGCCTCAGCTATTCTTTTATAATTGATTTCGTTTTGTACGCTCATAATTCTATTAATTATATACAAAAGTAGTTTCTTAGTTTTCAATAAACTACCCGAAACTTGCTAAGTTAATATTAGTTTAGCGAAAGAAAATGACCAGTATTGCCAAAAAATCTAGCGAAGCAATTGCATTTTAATATGTTTCATTTCTGTATCGCTGAAAGGAAACCTTCACTTTGCCCTTGCGTATAACTGCCTTAATTTTACGTATATATACACTCAAAAATGTTTTTTATATAGCATAAATTCATCTTTCCAATCAATAGATTGTCTCTATCAGCTATGAGTAACATTACCAAGCAACTAAATGAACTCCTCGTGCTTAACGAAGAGTTGGAAAATTATTTTCGAAACACAATTATTCCACAGCTTTTCGTTGATGGAGAACTGACACTCAGGAAATTTACCCCACCAGCAATGAGGCAGTTTAACCTGAATGAAGCAGATATCGGACGATCGATAGCAGATATTAAAGAAAATTTACGTTTTTCATCGATTCTCGAAAATATAAAATATGTTATTGATACCGGGAATGTATTGGAAAAAGAAATTCAAACCGTTGATTTCCGCTGGTATCAAATGAATATTTTACCCTACATCACCAGGAAAGATGGAAAAACGAATGGCGTAATCATAACTTTTGTAGAAATAACAGCCAGAATTAAAGATTTGAAAGAGCAGGAAGCATTGATAGCCGAACATGAGTTGCTTTTGGATACGATTTCCCACGATATTAAAACGCCTTTAACCGGACTAGGCCTTACGTTGGAATTGCTTAAACTTTTACCTCAAAAAGGGATGGAAAGATTTCCGGCACTATTACAGAATGCTGAAAAAAGTCTGGTTAAAATGAGGGATATTATTTACGAACTTACTGATGCCAGGTGGCAGCAGCACAGGTATCAGGCTGTTGAAGAACGCTTAAGCTTTGAACACATCTTTGAAGATATAAGAATTACGCTGGCGCCTCAAATATTAGAAAGCCACGCCAAAATTACCATTGATGCCAAAGTGTCTGAGGTTGTGTTTGTTAGGCGAAAGCTTAGAAGCATTGTTTATAATCTTATTAATAATGCGATTAAGTATACATCGGTAAATCGTAAACCTGAAATATTGGTTAAAACCTACAACGACAAAAATAAGCTTATCATGTCCGTTGAAGATAATGGGATAGGGATTAAAAAGGAAAATCTTGAGACCATTTTTTCCAAATACAAAAGGATAGAGAATGCCGTGGAAGGTAGTGGTTTAGGCTTATACCTCATAAAAGAAATTGTAACGCGTTGCGGGGGCGAAATAATTGTAGAAAGCGAATTTGGAAGAGGGTCTGTTTTTAAAATTATTTTACAGAAAGGGAAATAGTGTTTGTATTAAAACAGACCCATTTATAACCAGAATTATTTTCTCAGTAGAAGTTCCGTTTTTGTCAGGAAATTTTGAGTAGCTACATCAATATCCAAATTCATGCGGTGGGCAAGCACCGTTAACCACCAAATACACTCGCCTAATTTATGTTCCAATTCTTCGGGGGTGTTTTCTTTTGGCCAGCGACCTTGCTGTGCCATCGCGTATCTGCCGACAAGGCCTGCATCGCTGAGAAAGGCAAGTGCATCTTCTTCAACAGTCCATTCACTACCATGATGTTGCCTTTCAAGCTCATGATAGCGTTTTCTTATCTCCATGGAACGCTCTGTTACTTCTTTTAACTCCATTTTATTATTTATTATTTAGCCACATTGGCTTCTCTTTTAGAATCTTTTTATTAACTGGACAGTTTTCATCGTGGCAACCTGGCAAATAACCTATACTCATCAAAAATTCGTTAACGATTTCCCCACCGGTAAATTTGAAGGTCTTTTTAAAAATTTTGATCCATTCTTCTTTAGTCTTTGGATGATGACTCTCGAGCCATTTCTCAAACGAACCAAATTCTTTTTGCAGGTTTATGATGGTTTTTGCGTTTTCTATTGCAGCATTAATTTTTAATCGGTTGCGGATAATGCCAGGGTCATTTAGCAATCGTTCCCAATCCGCATCGTTGTAAGCCGCAACTTTTGCAATATTAAAATTATCATAAGCCAGGCGAAAAGTTTTTTCTTTTTTCAGAATTGTTTCCCAGCTAAGCCCTGCCTGGTTAATTTCCATAACAAGCCTGCCGAAAAGTTCATTGTCGTCATGTATCGGGAAACCATAATGATTATCGTGGTAGTTTTTATGTAAAGCTTTGCGTTCTTCAGGCTGCATGTATTGAATTGCGGTACAGTATGACATGTTTAGTTTTTATAAAAGGATTGTTTGAACTCTGTTGGGGTGAATTTCGTTTTGCTTTTAAACAGTTTATTAAAGGATTGTGGATGTTCGAAACCGAGCTGATAGGCAATTTCGGCAACGGATAAATTACTAAGTGACAAAACTTCTTTTGCTTTTTCGATAATCTTTTCGTGGATATGTTGCTGTGCATTTTGTCCGGTAAGTGAGCGCAGCATATCGCTCAAGTACCTTGGAGAAACATTGAGTTTTTCTGCAATTTGCTGCACGGATGGCAAGCCATCAACCAATCCGTTTTCTTCTTTGAAATACGCTAACCAGATTTGCTCAAGTTTTGTAAGTAAATCGCCGTGTGCTACTTTTCTGGTTATAAACTGCCGTTTATAAAAGCGGTTGCTGTAGTTAAGCAACACCTCAATATGGGCAATAATTACATCCTGACTAAAATCATCAATATTTCCATTGAGTTCTGCAAGGATGTGTTCAAAAACTTCTGAAATTGTCTGTTTTTCTTTTGCTGATAAATACAGCGCTTCGTTCGCAGAATACGAAAAGAAACCGTAATTTTTTATTGTTTTTCCAAGATTATGGCTCTGCAAAAAGTCCTGGTGAATGAGTAAAGTGTAGCCAGAATAATCTTTTTCATCCTCGCTTGCTGCAATAATCTGACTTGGGGAAATGAATGAAATCCCACCTTCATCAAAATCGTAATGTGCCTGGCCATATTTAATACGCCCATTCATGTTAAATTTATAAGAGATTTTATAAAAATCTAAAATCATTTTATCTGGCAGGTCAGCTAATGGTGTTGTAATCTGCGCATAATTTACCAGGCTGATAAGTGGATGCATCAGCTTTGGTAAGCCAAGTGCCTTATGCAGCTCAGCGATGGAATTAAATTTTTTAGGAAGATTACGAGTATCTTTCATTATTCAAATTTATAAATAAAAGCCTTGCTGATGAATGCTGGAAAACAATTATTTGAAGCAGTTATCATCTACTAATTACTAAATGGTGAACGGAGGTTTAAAAGTGCGGTTAATTTTTTTCTGAAGCCTTCAGCGCCGATCTTCAATCTCTCCTCATTAATCCTTAAGGCATCATTTCCGGCAAGGTAGCGTAACTGGTCTTTATTATCAGTTGCAGCTTCGTAAACAACATCGGCAATTCTTTCCACTTGCGAAAATTCAATCAGTGTTCCGTCAGCAAAAAGCTCACCCATACGCTTATTAAGCCCGAAATATTCCTTATCTATTTTGGCGTCCATTCCGTTTAAAAAATTACTTTTTATGCCACCCGGCGCTATGGTTTTAATGCCAATATTGAAACCGGCCAAATCATAAGAAATGCTCTCGCTAAAGCCTTCTAAAGCCCACTTTGTAGCATTATATACCGGAGAAAGCGGGTTAGAAGAAATACCGCAAACAGAAGTTGTGGTAAGGAAAAGACCTGATTTTTTGGCTTTAAAATGCGGGATAAATGTTTTAATTACCCGGACAACACTGGTAAAGTTGGTGTCAATCTGTTTATTAATCTGCTCATCCGAATAAGATTCGAGGGCACCCACAAGTCCGTAACCTGCATTATTAAAAACGATATCGATGTCGTTTTCTGCAACTGCATGGCTAATAGTTTCTTCAACCTGTTTTAAATTAGTAACATCCAGTGGGCGTAGAATGATGTTTTCAATCTGATTTAATTCCAGCTCATTTTCTGGCTTACGCATGGTTGCGATAACTTTCCAGCCATTGGCAGCAAATAATTTTGCTGTTGCCTTTCCTAGACCTGCAGATGCGCCTGTGATAAATATTGTTTTCATAATTTATTGTTTTATGATAACAAATGTGCACCAATAGCTTTCGGCAGTTGTAGCCAAAACGGAAAATATTGTAGCTGAAATTACATAAGCTTATTGTTAGTTTGACCCTTGGAATATTTTAGTGTGGGGAATGCCAAAAACGGATAATGTATTCCTGCCTATTTTTCAGGTTTATAGGGCCACCAATATTTAATTTACAGAGACTATAGTGAAATAATTCCCTTCCTGTTTCTTAACCATAATGTCGATATGATCATCAAAGTCAGTTAGATTATTTACTTCATCTTTCAAAAAGGTCGTAAAAACTTCAAGGTCTGTGTGTTCATTAACAACAATTTCAAGGGTTTCGTCAGTTTTCCAATTCGTTGATTCAATTTCCGGGTACACACCGTAAAGAATATCTGTAAAGCCATTCCTGCTTCCAGAATTGGGCAAATGTTTCACGATTACATCAAAATAAGGTCTTAATGATCTGCCTTTTGCTATCCAATCATTTCCTCTTTTAAATATCCTGCCAAGGTATTTTCCTTTTAGCCGCACCGCAAAAGATGCGCCTCTACGCTCAAGTTCGAGGGTTCCTGTACCAATTTCCGCAGGAATTTTAAATCTGTACCGTTCAGCATCGATGCCGATTCTACCCGGGATGGCAACAAGGCTAGGTTTACGAAATTTTTTATAAGCCAGCCAGCAAGTTAATGCTGCTATGGATGCAGCAAAGAAAACCTTTGCTGCCTGTTCTTTTTGATGTTGATTGAAATTGACCATAGAGCACACTAATTTCCCGGAAGTTTTGGCGCATTCGAAATGCTGTCTTTCACCGTATCGGTTGTTAAATGTTCACTTGCAGTCGTATCTGCCAGGTTTGTAGACGAATCAGAATGACCAACTATTGTATCTTTTCCAGCATCCATTTTTCCGTCAGCTCTGTTACCGTTGCATGCAGTAAAACAAATAGACGCTGCGGCAAATAAAATTAAACTTAAATTTTTCATAGGTATGATATTAGACAACTCCATTTAAAAAGAAAACCCTTATTATGCAATAAAGGTTTTTAGTATTAAAATTTCTTGGTAACAAATTCATACCCACTTAACCGGCCAGCGGAAAGCCACTATCTTTTTCGTGACCAGTACCATCCTTTAGTTTATAAATTTTCAAGAATTTTTTGAGCATCTCTCTTGCCATATGTATCCGGGTTTTCACTGTACCGAGGGGTATCCCTGTTGTGTCGGCAATTTCCTGGTATTTATAACCTTCAAAATAGCTTACAAATGGGGTGCGATACATCTCTGGAAGCATGTCCAGCGCTTTACGGATATCGTTCATCACGAAACTTCCTTCAGCCAAATTGGTAGAGGCAGAGTTTGAAAGCTGGCTTGAGGTAATTTCATCCGTCTGTGTTACATTATCTCTTTTAAATTTTTCTTTTCTAAAGGTATTCAGGAATGTATTTCTCAAAATTGTATACAACCACCCTTTTAGGTTTGTGCCCTCACGGTAGGATTCCCGGAACCGAATGGCCTTAATTAAAGTGTCTTGTACCAGATCTGCGGCATCACCTTCATCTTTAGTAAACCTCAATGCATGGGTTAATAATGCTGCGGAATGTTCGTTAATCGAGTTGTTGAATTCTGATTCAGTCATATTTTAGAGGATGATACTGTTAATAATTATCAGATTTCGTGTGCAGCTATTAAATTTTATTTTAAAAAACTACAGTTCTAATCTCTTTTGCAGAACATTAACGCCAAGAGCGCAAAATAGTTTTTTGAAGGGCTGTATTTTTGATTTTTTAGGTAAAAAACGCAAAGTCGAGTGCGGTAAATACGGGCTTTAGATATTTTAAATCTGTATATATACGTTTAACAGTGAGCCTGCATTTTTTACAGGCTCACTATTATTGATTATTCCTGCGATGCAGCCTGGTTCACAAAACTAACTGCACATTCTGTTAAGGCAACATCTGTTGCTTTTTCATTTTCAAGGGTTTGCCCAAGTAAATCGGCAACGTCATTATGGCCCATGTTTTCTGCAAATACTTTTAAGGTACCATAAGTCGCAATTTCATAATGTTCAACTTTTTGGGCCGCAAGAATTAGTCCGGCATCGCGAATCATCGTTCCTTTATCCGTGTCTTCGATAATACCATTCGCTTCCTCTAAAAGACCAGCCATAGCATCGCATTTTTTTGCTGCTGGTTTTTCTTCTAAAAGGGCGAAAACTTGCTCCAAGGTATCAATATGCGTTTGAGTTTCTTGCGTGTGTTTCTCAAATGCCGCTGCTAGTTCCGGACTGGTAGCTGCCTTTTTCATTTTTGGTAGCGCTTTAACCAAGTGTTTCTCTGCCCAATAGATATCTTTAAGTTCATCCACGAAAAATTCATGAAATTCAGAGTTTTCCATTTTACCGCCAGATGCCTTTGCAGTTGTTTTCGAAGCAGTTTTAGTAGATGAGGCAGCTTTTGCTGTTCCTGTTGTCGTTTTTTCTTTTGTTGTAGTTGCCATAATCGTGTTTTTTAGTAGAGTGTACCTAAACAACCATAACTATGCTTTAAAGTTCCTTAAAATTTCATGTATTAGTACGCGAATTTCTGCGGTAAATATCATTCGGTAGGTATTAAAATGCTGCATGCCAGTATTTTATTGTTGATATAATTGAAACCTAACGAAAAATATTTGGTTATATGCTTAATGGTTCTTAACTATTGAAAAAATTGATAATTATCAGAAATTGATTCAATTAAAAGAACCAAGTGCAAATCCTTATAAGATATTTATCTCAAGATGATGCAAGACGAAAAAAATACCCTGCAAGCTGTCCCGATTCAGGTAGTGGGTAGTCAAATGGACGTTGTTGAAGAAAAGTCTGTAAATACTGATTTTGATGCACTTGCCCTTTATAGAAGAACCGCTGATCGACTATTGACAGTAAATGAGTGGGGTCGCTATGCTGGTATGTCTGCTTTTCAGCTAATCCACAAGAATGGAATACGTGCAGAAAGGAAAGCGGAAGCCGGTGATTTTATTAGAATTGATATTCCTGGCCCGGGAACGCATGCCGGAATGGGATACGACTGGGTTAAAATTTTGAATATAATTTCTAGAGATGATGTTGGACAGGAATGGCTTGCCATTATCGTTCAGCCCTCAAGTCATCCACTGGCAAAAGATGGTGAGACTGCACATTTTTTAAAAAGCCATGCAAGCTCAACATTTATAGTTCGAAGAGATGGATTAACTGTTTTTGCAGAGGAACATGGCAGAAATGAGGAGCCTAACACCTCTGAAGGGACGCTTTATGATAGGGGCAGAAATTTCGTAGTCGGTATGGCGGCTAAACTCGGTATGTCATATCCTCAATGGAAAAATCTGGTTAAGGGCTTGCTGGAAGATTGATAATGGATTGAAAAAGATTATGAAACTTTTTTTGTCCCCAGGGGTTGTGATTTAAACCTATTAAAATTATGGAAAATAATAATGAAATCATATCAGATTTAAAAGGACTGATAAATATCGTGAACGACGGTAAAGAAGGATACGAATCTGCAAGTGAATCTACTGATAATGTAGAGCTTAAGACCATATTTTTGAAATATGCTGCAGAAAGAAAAGCATACGAATTGGAATTGAAAGCCCACCTTGCTAGTCACGGAGGAGAATCTGATAACAGTGAGGGCGGCATTCTTGGTGCCATCCACAGAACCTGGATTGATATAAAGGAAGCGTTGACAGGTAAGGATGATGAGGCAATTTTGGGAGCAATTGAAACGGGAGAAGCTGCTGCTGTTGAAAAATATGATAGCATACTTGGCGACCCAAAAACTCATGCTGACCACCTGGATTTATTAAACAGACAACGTGATGGCATACAAAATGCCCTTACCGAAATAAAATCACTTAAAGCAACCGCCTAACAATTGAACGTCCCGGTTTTACCGGGACGTTCGATTTCTAAAAGGATATTATTCCTGCTCCATTATAATTTCTACGTTTCGGCTTAGTGTTTTAAATCTAGCTCCATTTTCCTGGGTTACAGTGATTGTTTGATGGCCTGTTTTGCTAATATTTATATTACTTATCCTTCCGGATTTACCTTTATGAACGCCACCGGTAACTCTACATTTATCGCCATCTTTTAAGTCCTTCATATTCATTTAATGCAAAGGATTTTTTTAAGGATTCATCATATTGAAGTATTCCAAAATATTGTCATTATTGGCTTTCGCTCTTGTTTCGCTGGTGCCAAATGTAAGTTCATTTTTTCCATCCTGTAATTGTATAAATATCGATTCGATAAAATCATTAACCGATGGGTGCTGGTCGTGTAAGCCTACGCCGCCTAAATCGGTGTTCAAGGCTGGTGGAATTATCTCGATAACTTCGACCTTTGTATTTTTTAACTGGTGCCTCAAAGAGAGTGTAAATGAGCGCAAAAAAGCTTTCGTCGCACTATATACCGGAACCCTTGAAAAAGGAACAAAAGCCAGGCCAGAGCTAACGTTCATTATCGTATCCAAGGCATTCACCTTTAAAAACAGATTTGAAAGGTGAACAGGCGCAGTTATGTTAATTTCTATTTCATTTGCGGCTTTGCTATATAGGTCATCATCCGAAATTTCGACCCAATTTTGAATACCTGCATTGTTAACCAGCACATTTAAATCCGGATGGTTAGTTTCCACCCAGTTAAAAAGTTCCAGGCGGTCATCAACTTTTGCTAAGTCAACAACTTTGGTAATTACTGAAGGATATTTTTGCACCACTTCTTTAAGGGCAGATTCCCGGCGGCCACAAATAATTACCGTATTGTTTTCGCTGATAAACCGCTCTGTTAATCCAAGACCAATACCTGTGGCCCCGCCCGTAATTAAAATTTTATTGTTTGCTAATTTCATTTCTACTTATTTTATTTACAAAGGTATTGCACAGTAAGTTAAGCCAATGGTGAGTAGTTAAGTTTTTGCAAATCTGATTGTCAAACATCAGGTAAAAAAAGTGATAGTTAGGAAAACTGCAGTTTTTATTAATTATCACGGTTTAAAAAAGGGTGTTTTTACGGTTACATCGAATTTATTTCTGCCTTAAATTTGTTTAAACCCTATTACAATGAAAAATCAAACCTATTTAGAATCCTTGCAAAACTTAATTCACAGAGCTGAGATGCTCAAAACCTTTCAGCCTGAAAATCTGGATTATATTTTTAGTGTTTTAAGAAGCGCACCTCAATTGCAAACACCGAAAACTGCATTATTAATAAGTGATTTGCCGAATGAAAAAAATTGGATTTGTATAAAATATAACCTCATTGATGATATGGTTACAAAAATTGGCGATTTCGTGAAAACTTAAGCATTGGTAAAAGTTCAAAATTGACAGAACTTAACGTAAATGTTTTGGCCTCATTTTTCTAGCAGCAAGCTCAGCAACTTCATAAACCCTGCTCTTTCGGGTTTCAGTTTTTTTTGCCAGAACCAGCCATTGCAAAATTGCTTTTTTTACAGATTTACCCAAGCCAACAAAATATGTTTCAGCACCTGGATACATACCAAAAGCTGCTGTCAGGTCATCAGGAATAATCATTTCCTCAACTTCGTCTAAAATTGTCCACGAACCGTTTTCCTTCGCAATTTCGATGCTTTTTAAACCCGCCTCGCTCATCAGCTTGGCATCTATAAGTTCCTTTATTTTATCTTTATTAATTTTTGACCAAGTTCCTCTCGGCTTCCTTTTGCTGAAAAACTGAATAAATGTTTCATCGTCTATTGTTTTCCTAATGCTGTCTATCCAGCCAAAACAAAGTGCTTCCTCTACTGCCTCACTCCAGGAAATACTGGGTTTAGCTGATTTTTTTTTATACTGCAGCAACCAAACCGAATTCTTCAGCGCATGATTTTGTATTAGCCATTGTCTCCATGCTTCCCTGCTGGATGGGCAAAAGGTATCTATATTATTTTTGATTTCAGGCATCATAGAATTGAAAAAACAAACCTTAAACTATCAAAGAGCCACGAAATCCCCTGGCCGCGTAGTAAGATTCTGCACCATTGTGATAGATAAAAACCTGGTTGTAACGTCGATCGCCAAACAGTGCGCCGCCAAGATTTCTAATTTCCGGTGGACTCACTACCCAGCTTGATGTTTTGGTATCAACCGGCCCTAGTTGTTGTAGATTTCGATATTGTTTTTCTGTCAAAACTTCAATACCAAGCGCTTTGGCGACATCCATTACATTGTTTTTTGGTTTATTTTCCTTTCTTGAATCTAATGCTTGACGATCATAACACAAACTTCTTCGACCTTTGGGGCTTTCGGCAGCGCAATCATAAAAGATATATTCATCTTTTCCAAGGTCATATTCCACAACATCAGGTTCTCCTGCTGTTTCTTCCATTAAGTTAATGGAAGAAAGTTTTTCGGCACTTCTTTCAAGTTTGGCCTGCACTTTTTCCCAGGTTAGATCGGGGTGCCGATGCATATTTTTTTCAAACCGGAGTTTCAAAGTTTCAAGCAATATTTGCTTATTCTCAGCTGATAAAGTTTTCATGATACTTGTATTTTTATAGGTAGCCAGAAGAACTTATTTTAATCAACTCATTTTCAAGTTTGTCAAAATTCTCTTCATTTTTAGCTATTGCAAAACGTTTTATCTTATTACATGCTGAAGCTGTTTCGAAAATCATTTTAAATATTACGCTAGTTTGAGACGCATTAATGCGCTCAAATGTTGCTACAACACGAAATAACGGTTTCGAATGGCGTTTCCATGCAATAAGCCTAGGCCCATCAATTTTAGTAAATTCACACTCATTTGGATAATTTCCCTTATCAGGACCATGCATAACAAAACGCCACCTGCCACCTTCCCGAAAGTCAAATTCATTAAATGTATTGGTAAAACCGGCTGGCCCCCACCAGTTTTTAAGATAGTTTGGGTTACTCCATGCCTGAAAAACTAATGCCTGAGCGAAATTAAATTTACGTGAGCATAAAATTTCTTTTTTTGCTGATGTCATATTCGGCTAGTTTACCAAAAATCCTTTTTTTAATCTTCAATAGCCTCGATACCCATTTCCTTGAGTTTTTCAAGATGATCTTGCATTGTTTTAATTTGTTCAGCAGTATGTCCCTGCCATGATTTTAGTTCTCCTACAACCCTAATTGGCTTTGCGGTCCGATAAGATTTTGTTGGGTTGCCAGGAAACTTTTTATCCGTCAGGTTTGGATCATCTTCGTAAAATCCTGTTGGTTCAACAATGTAAATCCGCTCTTTTGTATCGCCTAGGGCCAGTTCAGCGCCCCATGTGGCAGCTTCGACTGTTTCTGTTAAATAAACATACTTTGCGTTTTTTCTGCTACCATAATTAGAGTTAAAACCTGGTCCGATAAGATCATTGATTTTTAAATCCGCTTTTGTTCCATGGTAAAATATCTTAGTTTCTGAGCGGCTAGTTTGCCCGGCCAAATTATCTTCGTCTTTAATGTTTTCCATAGTTAATTAAATTCAAAACTCGATAGTCTTATTATAACGTCAAATAAAATTGAATAATATCATTTTAATGATGGGTAATTTAAAAATACAAATGTTTGGGCATTTTTAAAGCAGGTACTTATCAGATTTTTCAATGAACGGATGGTGAAGTCAACTGAGTATTATAAGGTATATTTTCCTCTTAATTCGTAAAGTATTTGACCGATTGAATTACAGAGGTTAAAATAATCAAGAGCAAAACAATGTATCTGAAAGCTTTTTCGGAAGTTTTTCTTAGAATCAACTTACCAACATAACTGCCCAGGATACTAACGCAAATTAAAAACGGGATTAAAAACAGGTTTTCTTTATCAAAATAACCATTAGAAATGTAAACCATAGCTCTACTTGAATCGACACCAAGGTCGATAATTGCTGATGTTGCTATAAAAATATTTTTTGGAAGATGAAAAGCTGATAAAGTTACGCCTCTAATCGCACCGCCAGTACCGATAATGCCTGCCAGAAAACCTGAAATCGTTCCGCCTAGATAAAGATTTGTATCGGTTTGCTTTAATTTGTTGTTAAAATTTATCAATAAAAAGAAGGACAATCCAATCAACGCAATATTCATAAAAAGTTCCATTTGTTGAGTGGATATATATTCGGTTAAAAGCGCTCCGATAATTACAAACACAATTGCTGGAAGACCTAATTTTATGGCGATAGTTTTGTTTATACCCTCCCTGAATAAAGCAATTTTTGAAAGATTGCTGAACACATGAAAAACTGCTGTTATGCCCAACACGGTTTTAAAATCAAAGTACATGCTTGCAATTGGCACAAATAAAATCGAAGAACCAAAACCAGAAATAGTACCTATAACTTCACAAACGAAAGCTAAAATTATAAAAAGGCCATACTTTTCCATTGCACGATTGGTAAAGTAAACCTCAACTCAGGAAGTTTATCTCAATAAATTGCCACTAGTTGTGGCTTTAATCATTATTGACTTTATTCTTATCCGAATAACATGTTGGTTTACTTAATAAATCTAGCGTTTCTGACCGGTATTTAAGTATTCTATTTTAATTTATTCGTCTTAGTTGCCCCTCTAATGGTCGTATTTTTGAAGATATGTTTGCACAAGGTTTAAAGCCAATGGCGAAATAATATTCCAAAAAGATGGTCGTATTTTTTCATTGTCGTAAAGCATAGCTGCCATCTTTTTAATTGTACTAGTTTCTTAATCAGATGGGCCTGCGTTGCCCGTTTTAATTTCTCCGGCCCGTTTGTAACGGGCAATAATCACACCTGTTGAGGTAACCATATTTTCTGTTAACGTAAATGCTGCAGGTATTGACTCTTTGCTGAAAAGGGTTTTTCCTTTACCTAATATTAATGGGTGAATTTTAAGATAAAGTTCGTCGACCAAATCATGTTCAAGCAATAATTTTACAAGCTTACTACTGCCCCAAACCTGCAGGTCGGCACCTGGCGAATTTTTGAGCGCTTTAATATCCTCAACAGAATTTATTGCGTTCGAATTTTTCCATCCAGAAATTAAACCATCAGATGAATTTAAGTTCTTAGAAAAAACATATTTCATGCCTTCATTTATACCAGGCCAGAAATCCCCATGTTTAGGCCAGTAATCAGCCCAAATCTCAAAGGTTTTTTTTCCTAAGAGGTAATCGGCCTGTTTCAACTCTTCCTGAACAGTTTTTGTATAAGTCTCATCAGAATATGGCGCTACCCAACCACCGTATTTAAATCCATCAGAAGTATCTTCTTCTGGTCCGCCCGGGGCTTGCATAACACCATCCAGGCTTATCATTGATAAAACAATTATCTTTCTCATACCAAAAAAATATTTATAAGGATAAATTTAGATAAAGTTAAAATCAATAAGCCGGTCTACTCAAGACAGATTATGAGGTAAAAAACGACATCTTTTCAATGAGCCGTTTAATAACGCTCACATTAAACTTAATAAATTCTTTGTTGGTTCACAGCTTAGAATTTAGTTGCCAAAACAAGTTTAATAATTGGGAGGCAATCCAGATTTACCTCCCTTAATTATAAAAGTTAAGACTAAATAATTATTTCTAAGCTCGAGTTTCGCTATAATCAATCATCCACTCGATGCCAAATTTATCTCTGAACATGGCAAAATAAGAACCCCAAGGACTATCACCAAGAGGCATTTCTATGTCCCCGCCAACGGAAAGAATACTATAAATTTTGTCTGCCTCTTCACGGCTTGCTACAGTAACAGATATTTTTGATCTGTTTTCCTGCTCATTTACTTTACCCAGAATTTCCGGAACATCATTACCCATCAAAAGGTTTGGACCGATTGGTAAGGCAATATGCAGGATTTTATTTGCATCATTTTCGGATACAGGATTGTCAGCACTTGCCATATCTTTTAAGCGCACAATTCTCTCGAATTCGCCCCCGAATGCTGATTTGTAAAAGTTAAATGCTTCTTCGGCGTTACCGTTGAAGTTAATGTGTGGATTAATAAGTGCCATAGTTCTATTTTTCGGTTTTTAGTTGATTTTATTTTTTGGATAAGTTAGCTAACAGTTGCTCAAGATTATTTACAGTGGCGGTGAAACCTTCCTTAAAGCCCATCTCAATCATGCGTTCCAATCTTTCAAGTGATTCATTGTAGATGCTAATGTTCACTTTGGTCATGCCATTTTCTTCGCTAAAATTATAATGCCAGTCAGACCCCGGTAACTCTGGTTTTTCATTTTCATCTGCAAAAGTATTATACATTTTAAAGTTAGTCTTTGGTGTAATCGAGGTATATTCCTGTATCGACCACCGCTCATGTCCTTCAGGACTAACCATGGCATAAAACCGCTTTCCTCCAACTTCGAAATTCATGTATTTGGTTTTTGATTTCCAAGGCTTTGGGGCAACCCATTGGTCGAGGATTTCTGCTTTAGTGAAGGCATCCCAAACCAAATCGAGTTCAGCATCAAACGTTCGGTTTATTGTAACCGTTTTGGTTTCTTTGTTAACGGTAAAATCAAATTGCAGTTCTGTTCTCATTTTTTCTGGGTTTTTAGTATTGATAAAACATCATCAAGTTGGTTAAATCGGGTTTCCCAAATTTTTCTTAATTCATTTATCCATTTGTCAATCTCTTTCATCTTTTCAATTTCAAGTGAATAATAAATTTCCCTGCCTTGTTGTTCTTGCTTTACCAATTGGCATTCCGTTAAAATTCGAAGGTGCTTCGAAACCGCTTGCCTTGTGGTATTAAAATTTTCAGCAATGGTGTTTGGTGTCATTGCCTGCAAGGCAATTAACATAATGATGGCTCTTCTGGTTGGGTCTGCTATGGCTTGAAAAATATCTCTTCTCATTAGGGAATGAATTTTGATTTGCGAAACTATTTGGTTGCACAAATATATGCGCAACTAATCGGTTTCGCAAATTTTTTTGAAATTTTTTCAGCTGAATCATCAAAAGTGATTTTATACAAAAAATAAATCTTTGAAGTTTATTCAGCTGATGCTGAATAAAAGTATTTAACGGTACACCCAAGCAAGCTTGAGGATGAAACGGTTATTTAACACCTTCATTTAATTTAGCATTTTGTCCGGCTAAAATTAGCCAGATACCATTTTTTTTTGTGAGTACAATGGTTCTGCGAAACTCGAATGTTTGTCCAGGAAAACGGGAATCTCCTGTAAGTCCGGTACGGATATGCGAAATTGCTACATCGGGTTTAACGAAAAGGATATCTTCTATGGCACGCGTATAATATTGAGAAGATTTAAAATAGGAGGTATGAACCGTTTCATAATGATCCTTAATATCCTTTTTACCAATATAGTAGGCTCCGAACCAATTTACCCAGGTTGCATTGTTGTCGTAGTTATTAGCAAGGCCCTCAGCATCATGTTTGTTCCATGCATTTTGGTAGTTTATAATCAGTTGTTTTATGGCCTCTTTATCTTTTGTCGTATCGCTTTGCTGAGCATAAACATTGTTGTTTTTGGGAACAAAGGCAAAAGCTAAAAGCAAAATTGTCAATATTTTTCTCATATTCTTGTTTTTAAGTAAATTAAATTATTTGTTAAACAATCTAACCTAGTTATAAATTTAAAGAAAATATTGTCAAATAACCTATTGACTGGTAATTAGTTAGTTGAAATCGGTTACTCCTTTAATATTGAAAGTTATGAGCTAAGTGACACTAGCAAAGTTAACTGATAAGCCTTGCATGAGCTGTTTAATGCTGTGGGTAATCTGCTACAAATCTTTATTCTTATCAATTAGTTGTGCCATGTTTTTATTAAACAAGGAAAGGTCGGTATTTAGCGTAGCGAAAAATTCTAAATCGGCATTTTCAACTTCAATGATCGCTTTTTGCAAAACAATTTCTCCATTCGTTGTTAGTTTAATCGTTTTTGCCCTTGTATCATGTTTGTGTTCCTGGCGTGTGATGAAAGCTTTTTCTTCCAGCGTTCGCAACACTTTTGAAACCATCATCCTGTCTGAATTGCTTTGGTTGGAAATGTCAACCTGTGTAACCAAATCACTTTTTTTAGAAAGCCAGCCTAAAGCAGCCAGCAGCACAAATTGCGTTTGGGTTAAATCTAAAGGGTCTAGAACCCGTTTTAATTTGCGCTGCCAAAGCATTGTAAGCTGGCCAAGTAAATAACCCGGACTATCTTTGGGGCTTTTAAAGTGGAATTCGATCTCTTTAGACATAGTAGTGTTGAAGCATTTTCGATGATATCAATTCAAAGTCGTGATTGTTAATTTCAAAGAAACCAAATCTAAACGGATAACCCCAATTTTTTTTGTTTGAAATAAATTCCAAATGTGCAATTAAAGGAAGTATTGGTATATCTCTGCAGGGCTCGAAAGCAATATTTCGCCGAGAAGGGGAGAAGTTTTCAAAACCCTGGCATTTATAAACTTCATCATCAATAACTTTGCCTAAAGCTGTAAATTCCTGGCATTTTTCTGATTTTTCTAACGTTAGTTTTCCAGAATAATATATAACATAATCACCTTTTTTCATTCGCTTTAACGGCGAAGATTTTCCATGGCAGGCTTGGGCAATTCCTTTAGAAATGCCCACTTTTACATGGTCTTTAGCTGCTACAGCAATCCAATATTTTGTTTCTCGATTGGTCATCCCCATGCTTTAAATTGTTTCCAGGAATGTAATTATGTAACCATCGGGATCTTTAACCATCAAGGTTTTACCAAAAGGTGTGTTATTTATGGTACCTAAAATAGTTACCTGCTTAGCTGAAAGTTTAAGCTGGAGTTCTTCAATTTTTTCATCAACAGCAAACCAAAGTGATGTACCCACGCCAAGTTCTTTGCCATCGATATTTCCTATAGGGGTTCTTATTGCAAAACTGGCCTCGTTTTTCTCAAACTTAAAAACGCAGGCATATGGATTGCTCATTTCTGATTCCGTAAATCCAAGTTTGTTGATGTAAAATGCTTTAGATAATTCTAAATCCCGTACTTGTAATGATGCAAATTCTAACTTTCTCATGTTTAATTAATTTTGTTGTCGCAAATATAGTATACGCGACAACAAAACACCAATTTTTTTTTTACATTCATTAAGAAATGAATGCTGGTTTTATTAAGTATGACTGAAGTTAAAGGACTTTATATGTGTGATGCTTTTGAAGGGTAGTTTGCAATATTCCAATTGAGGGTTTTTTTCGAAAACTTAACGTAGGTTATCCAATATTTCATGATTCTAGAAGATATTGGTGAAAATCAATATTTTCGGTTTTTGCATCTGCCGATTTTTCAAAGCCAGCTTTTGTTAATAGTTTGGTAGAACTCAGGTTTAAGGTATGCGTATACGCCTCTATTTTTTTTATTTTCAAGGTTTGAAATGCAAAATCGATAACGCTGGAAACAGCTTCTGACATTATTCCCAGGCCTTTGAAATTTTTGAGAAGCTCGTAGCCTATTTCGCAGCTACTTTTGTTTTTTGATATGTTAAAAAGGCATACAGTTCCGACAAAATTTTTGGTTTGTGTTAAAGTTATCGCCCAATAAAATGAGTCATTTTTTGCAATGCTCATATTAATCTTTTCGATAAAATTGACTGCGTCTTCAATTGTAATACTCAATTGTCTGTGAAGATATTTGTTTACATCAATGTCAGAACGCAAGATGAAAATCTCTTTTCCGTCATTTGTTGATAATTGTCTGAGTGTCAATCTCTCAGTTTTCAAAACGGGTAGGGAAGTGTGATTTTTATTTTCCATCTGTTATTTCAACTTCTTTTAAAGTTAAGAATAAGTCCACTCATTTCAGAATTGAACTTACGTTGCATGGCTTTTGAAAGGTTTTTAGCTATATTTTTTCCGTTCTACAATTACTGCCAACATTTTGATGCTAAAGTTCGGGCGAGAAGTTGAAGTGGGGATTTCAGCAATAGTATCCACTCCGTTTTATTCCAAAGTGTGCAGCCAACTTTTTGCCTCTGGGGTTTGAGTCAAGTAGCTTAAAGGAGGTCAAATATAATCTTCTCTCCCAAATTTTACAGTAACGCTGAGCTGGCATTTCAGAAACCAGATGCGTCCAGGCTTAAGCTTGAAACCATTTTTAGCTGACTATGCCTGGTCTGTTGAGCCCTTAAGCGCATAAATTCTTTGCTGTGAGGTCCACCGAGCAGAACTCGATATACTCAAGCAAACATCTTCGTTTTTAAAGGGGTTTTTAAGCACACTGTGCCAGCGAAAACACTAATGGGATCACCAAGATTAGAGTCAATAATAGCAGGCTTAAAACGGCTATAAATCAGTCAAGTGCACACTTTTACTGGTATATACTGGCCACTTTAGCTGAAAAGAAAGTGGCCACTTTGGGTAAAAAACGGTGGCCACTTTTTGAATAATCCCCACTTTTACATTCAAATAAATATTCAACCAATTTCCGTCTCCGTTACCATAGTTAATGTCAGGATATTGATAGTTGGTTATTTTAACTCAATACTCCGAGCAATCGAAGCACAAATATTCACTTTAGCACTAAAGTTCACTAGAAGAGCTGCCGTTGAAACTTGGACAAATGTTTCATAGAAGCACTTCATCCGCCATATTACCAAGCCGATGTTTGCTGTTGTTTTTATTTCGTTTCAATGTCAATTATTTTTTGTCCTTTGTCGCCCAAATAATGCTTTATTAAAGTTTCATAAACGCTTCCGCCGGTGTCAGAGTTTGTGAAAATCAAAAGTCCTTGCTTTGTTTTTGGCAAAATAAATACAATGGTTTGAACACCATTATCTGAACCGCCGTGAGACAATGCGATTTCTCCATCTCCTAAATCATAAATTTCAAAACCTAAACCAAAATGTTTCCCTTTTGTACTTGCAACTTGGTTTGTGGTCATTTCTCCAAATACTTTTTCCGACAAGCCATCGCTATTCATAACGCTTACCAGAAATTTTCCATAATCTTCAATAGTTGTCAATAAATCATCTGCTGCATTTGGCGTTTTGTTTTTTATGGTTTCATATGCTTTTCCATCATTATCATAGCCAATTGCCAATCTTGTTGTGTCCACATTTTTGTCCCAAACATATTTTGTATCGGTCATTTTCAATGGTTGAAAAATAATTTCGTTTGCTAATTGTTGCAACGATTTATTAAACTTCTTTTCTAATGCTTTCCGCAAATATTCCATTCCTTCTCCCGAATATTGATATTTCGTTCCCGGGTCAAATTGAAAATTAAGTTTTTTTGTTTCATTCATCCATCGCCAATTTGGAAATCCTGTTTGATGGCTCAAAATCAGTCTTGTAGTCAGTTTTTTGCTTCGTGGGTCGTTGGCAATATCCGGGTCATTCCAATATTTGTAAACTGGCTCATCTAAGTTCCATTTTCCTAAACTCACTAACTTCAACGCAACCATTGCTGTAACAGGTTTAGTTAAAGATGCAACATTAAAGATTGTGTTGTAAGGTGCGGAAACACCTTTTGTTATTTCGCCAAAAACTTTTACCTGTTGCAGTTTGCCGTTTTCAATAACTCCAATTCCTAATGTGGGTACTTTATTTTCTTTCAACCATTTTTCAATTTCATTTTCATTGTCAAAAATGAGTTTTTCTGTTTTTTTATTTTCGTCAGCCTGATGGTCGAAACTAAATGAGTTTGTTAGTTTCCATTCGCCATTTTCTAACTGCCAAACATTAGTAAACTTTGCAATTCCTCCTTGACTTTCTCTTTTTTCTGAAAATTTGTGCTCGCCATTCTGAACCGCAGCATATAGAACTCCATTTTTATAAAGAGGAAATATTTCGGTACTTTCTTTTACTAAAAATCGCTGAACCTGGCGGTTGGCTTGGCTATTGCAAATTCCATTTTTTAAGTCAGTCAGAAATTTTGTTTTGTCAGAAATTCCGTCTTTATCGTGGTAAAATTTAAGGTTGTCGCTTAATAGGTTTTCAAACTGTTTGATGTCGCAATGGTTAAAACCTACATCAAAAAGCAAACTATCTTTGGAAAGGATGGTTTTGTAGAGGTCTGAACTTTTATCAACTTGTGAAAAGGATGAAAGCGTTGTCAGTAGGATGGAAAGGGTTGTGAATAGTTTCTTCATTTATTTTTGTCGTTAAATTTTTCCGTATCGTTTGGGGAAATAACAGCTAATGTTTTTCGGCTTGGCAATGTTATGGATTTTTAGCAAAAAAGCTAATTAATAGCACAGCTTTTGAGCCTATATTCGTCAGCCGCCATAATGCCAATGCAATGTTAGCGACAGGCAAATTCACTCGTTATTCACCCCGCGTATGTCTCCAATAAGTTCAGGTTGTTGTCTTCAAAATATTTTTTCCCGCTTATCCAAATTGCTTCATTATCGCCAATTTTCCAACCTGCAAAATCAGCCCAATAAAAAAATCCATTTGCAGTTATCAGACCTGCGTCTAAAATAACTGCATATTCACCATTGTCAAAAGGGTTAAAGTTAAAGTGGTCAATGTCTTCAAATTTTAATTCTAATACGGTGTTTTGTTTAAATTGTCGTTGAATAAAGTGAAGCGGTCAATTTTATCAAAATTCATTGCTCTTTTCTCGTCTACAAATTCTCTTGTTGAGATATAAATGTTACGTAAACAACTATCGTGGAAGTTACCGTACAACTCCATTAGTTTGTCAATGTCCGATTGGTCTTTTATTTCAGTCCACATATTTTTTGTCTGTAAGTTTCTCGGTCTTGCTTACCGCTAACGTTTTGGCGCTTGGAGATGTGGCGGATTTTTAACACTGAAGTTCAGTAGAAGAACTGCCGTTGAAATTTGCAGTTTTGCCCCACTATTGCAAAACCCTTATTGTAAGCTGGCTTTTCTCAGCAGTTCATTTTTTATGAGTTTAATTTTTCCAGTTCCTATTAATGTCTGACCTTCTAAAAATTCAAATGTCATTCCTTCTTTCAATTTGTGTGCAAAATGTTCCACTGCAATAATTTTTATTTCAGCATTTATAGTTTCTCCTGGAAATACGATTTCTTTTTCTATGAAAGTTTGTTGTCCAGATGTTTGCATTTCATCAAAGTCGAATTTAATTTGAGGTCTATAATTTGAGATTGCTGGTGTTTTTCGTCCACCATCTTCTGCTGTCAAATAAGTTAATGTCGCTATAAAATCTGCTTCCGAATTATCAAACTCAAATTTATGATTGTGAAAATATTCATAAGCTTCTGCTTCAAGTTCTCCACAGCTTGAGATTAAATTTTCTTGTTCGTCATATATTTTAAAAACTTCTTGATTACTGTTTCCAATACTTGTCGAACCGTCCAATCCTAATAAAACTGTATAAAAAGTATCCGTTAGTAAAGAAGAAATTATATGTTTTAATTTTTCAGTTTGTTCAGTGTCGAGTTGTAACTCTAGGATTTTTGTTGAAACATAGGTCATACTGTTTGCTTCAAAATCGAAAGAAGATTTTAATAAACTCTTTTTCTCTAAATAAAAATTTTTCGCGAATTCTTCTGTTGTCATTTATCGGTAGCTGTTTGTTTAAGCTTGCAGGTAACGTTTCGGGGTTTTGCGTTCGGATGGGAAATCGAAGCACAAAAGTTGGTTTTATTACTAAAGTTCGATTAAAAAACTGCCGTTGAATTTTGCAATCAGCCCGCCCGACGCAAAACCCTTGTTGACGGCAGTGCATTTAGCCTGCATTAATGTTCCGTTAGTTCTGTCATATTATAGATAATTTTCTTTCCGTCAATTGCTACGTTACATCGTACTTTATTGGCGTCGCTTATTAAGTGCATTGGTTTAGTAAAGGTCATTCTATTATCTCCCTGAATATCTGCTTCAATATAAATCGTATCTGCTTTTTTGAGTAGAGTATAATTGTAGGAATATTTGTCGTGTCGGTTGAATATAAAATGTCTAAACTGATAATAATATTTATTGTCATAGGTTATCAAAAAATCATTTTCTCCATAGCCCGTTTTTAAAAGTCCTGTTTTCTGTCCATTAAAAAATATTTCAGTTTTATTTTTACCGTCAAATAATTCTGCGTCACTTTTTCTATTGACGGTAAAATATCCTGTTTCAATCTTCACTTTCTGCTTTTCTAAATTATCGTCAGTCTTAACAGAAAGCGAAGTAAAGTCGATAAATTCTAAATAGTAATTAAATTCATAGAGAACGAATGTCCCAATTAGTGACAAAATAGCAAAAAACATTATTAACTTCTTTTTTTTCATTTTAGTTCGTTAGGGGTTGTCACGGCATTACCGCCAACTCATAGATATACGCAACTGCAAATATTCAAATGTGCCTTTACTATATATTAAATGCTGTTTTTTAATTTTATTTAGTTTCGTTTATTTCCGTGTAAAATCGTTTATAAACGTTTTAGTTATACAATTGCTTTTTGCAGTTATAAAAATAGAATTGACCTGTAAATGGAACAAAACCACTTACAATTCGCTGGGGTTGGTTTACAATTCGCTTAAAAATGAGTTTTGAATTTTAAATTTCTGGTTTTTATGATTGCTCCAAACAGATTGAAAACGATGAGACAAATCCTTGTTTGCCGTAGTTTTTATTCTTCACTATATGCTCCCATTTCCTTGAAATAAGCTTCGTTTTCACAATCTGCATTTCCAAGTTTTATCATTCCATTCGTATTGTCCCAATAACAAGTTTTTGACATATTAGTATTGTTCAGAATGATTAATCTGTCATAATCAGGTGCAAAAAAAATACATTTGTTTTCGGATTTTTTAGTCCAATAAAGTCCATTCTCATTATTTGGTTTTTTGTTTCCTTTCCATATTTTGCTATCAATAATTTTTTGATTTCGCTTTTACTTTTCTCGTCTGATATTACAGCTCTGAAACCAAATATTTTATTGTCAATGTTTTTCTTTTAAGCTCGTTCAGACCACTAATAAGCTGTTTTTTGGTCTTGAAAATTTGCCTTAAGTAAAGTAAGTCTATGTAAGCTTGATAGCCTTTTGGTTTGCTTGATTAATTTTATAAATATTTTGCTTCCCAATAATCTTTTCGGGGAGTTTAAATTTTTTTCTGTTTTCTATATTATCAGGCAAATGCCAGGCCTTTAGGCTGTTGCTCCACCTTGTGCCTTTAATCTGCTTAATCTGGGCTGTTAACGCTGCATTACGTTCAAAATAAACAGCTATTCTATTCATGTTATGGTGTCTTACCAGTTTGGCAATCCATTTAAACTCATTCATTTCTCCTCACGTTTAACCAGTAAAACCATCTCATCCGTTAGAGATAAGTAACCGCACTCGTAACAGAAAGTGTAAGTGTTTCCATTTTGCGTTTGATGATGATGGGTGTGATAATTAAAATTATAACCTGCAGCTAGTAATTTTGATTTCACTATCTTGGTTTTACCCTGGGGATTAAATTTTAGCAAAAGAGCCCTGTTCCTCCGTAAAATTCGGTTGATACTTTTAAACAGAGAGTTATCCGCTGCTTTGAGGTGGTTGTTGTAATTGTTGCGGCACAAATCATCACAATACTTTTTGTCGCCCCTGCCTTTAACAGGAGTGCCGCAATCTAAACATAAGCGTTCCATAATTTTTCAGATTAATTAATTATGGGGATGACGCCTAAACTTAACAAATTAAAGCTTAGCAATCAAATGATAGGCGTGCATTTTAAGGTTGCAAATAAGGATTTTATGTGTGTAAACGTTTATAAACGACTATAAATATTTATTATCCGATAAAGTTCTGGCCTCTGTTACAACTTTGTTCTGTCGATAGTCGTGGTGATTATTGGTCGTTAAAAATTCACAACATAATTTATAACATCATGGAAAGTGTAACAAACAAAGTAGTATTGAGCGGTTTTGCAGGTGCTGATGCCGAAGTAAAAAACTTATCAGCAAAGCAAAAGCTAGCGAAGGTAAGGTTAGCTGTTAACGATTATCATAAAAACGCCTCGGGCGAAGAAGTTAAAAATACGCAATGGTTTACCTTAACCTTTTGGAATGCTAAAGCCGAGTTTGCAGAAAGAGAAATAAAAAAAGGTACTCGTTTAACGATTGAAGGTAAACTGGTTAACAACTTTTACGAAGCCAAAGATGGGAGCAAACGTTATACAATGGAAATTGTTGTAACCGAAGCCTCGGTTAAGGCTTTAGAAGTTGTTAATTGACCTATACTTATTATCCAAAAATTAGATGAATCGTGAAGTTTGTTTCGGTTCATCTTTAGATAACGGAAAGCCTTATGCAAAAATTACCGCATAAGGCTTTATAACTTAACAGAAAATCCGGCATAAAAGTTCCTTCCCATTGCCGGGTTAAAATATCGGTTATTTGCCGCATTCAGGTCGTTTCCTAAGCTGTAATTTTCATTTAGAATATTATTAATGCCCGCGAAAATTTCAAGTTTTACTTGCTCAATTTTTACGTTTCTAACACCTGCTTTGGCTTCGATAAGGTTATACTTTTTAGCGTAAACACTATTGGCATCATTGAGTGGAATACTTGAAGTGTAATTGTGCTGGCCGAAAATGTAAAATCCTTTTTTAAACTGAAATTCTAAACTACTTACAATTACATTTTCAGGAACCCCGGTTAATTTTTTGCCTGTATAGTTCGTAGTCCCACTAACAAAATCCTCGAAACGGTAATGGCTATAACTGTAATTGCTTCTTAACTGCAGCGCATTTAAAATGCCACCCTTTCCTTTTATTAGCCAAAGTGCGGTTTCTAGTTCGATTCCCTTCTGTCTGGTTCCACCCGCATTGATAAAATATTCTGCGTCATTGTTATCCAATCGCCTAACAATTGCATCTTTAAGCAGGTACTGGAAAGCATTAAGATTTGCATAAAAGCGATTATCGATCGACTTATATCGTAAACCAATTTCATAATTCCAGCCATTTTCTGCCTGTAAACCATTGTTTATATTATTATCTGATGAACGAACTTCTGCCAATGTTGGTGGAGAATAACCCTTACTTACAGCGGTACGGACAGCAACTGAAGGACTAAATAAATAAGAAACTGCTAGTTTAGGCATTAATTGCGCATCAAACGCTCTTTTTTGCTTTGCAATTTCTATCGGAAAAAAGCTTTCGTAATTGTAGTTGAAAAAGTTAAGGCTTGAAGCCAGCTCAATAAGTAACTTACCATTAATGTCGAAATTGAAACGTAGAAAAGCAAAATTCTGGTTGGCTTGTAAATCATCATAAGCAATCATTGCAGCTTCTGTGCCAGCGTTATTACCGAAATTTTTAACCTGAGTTCTGGTTCCGGCGCTTTCTACGCCACCTTGAGCATTCCACTTAAATATTTCCTTACTTTGAGCATATTCTAAGAAAGTTCTAAGTCCTAAAGTGCTTTCGTAGCGCTTTTCATAATTGGTTATAAAGGGATTTTTGAAATCGGTGTAAGTTGTAAACAGCGCTATCACATGCTTAAAGTTTTTATCGATTTGATACGTATTGGATAAACCTGCAAAAATGGTTTTATTGTATATGGCCGCCTGCTGGGTTATAGCACCAGGAACGGTTGGTGTTGCTGGTCTTGCCAGGCGTGGGTCTTGGTCCATTTGTGCAGCCGTTAATCCTCCTGGTGTTTTATAACCCAAATCACTATAAAAAATAAAAGCCTTTAAAAACCCCGATTGGTTGTAGTTCCACTGTTGTGTGGTTTGGAAATATTTTCTATCCATAGCACTGTTTTGCCTGTAACCATCACTTTTTTGATAGCCTTGAGTAAAACTGAAACTGTAATTTTTAAACTGATGCTGAAGATTTGCCGTTTGATGAATTAAACCATAAGAACCGCCACTTATTGCAGCTTCTATCTTATTATGGATTTCAGGGGAATTTATCAAAATGGCGCCTCCGGTATTGGCGCCAAAAATACTAGCCTCCGGACCTTTGTAAATTTCTATCGAACCGACAGTCGCCACCTCTAAAAGATTTAAATAAGTATTCCCTCCGGCATCTGTTAGTGGGAAATCATCGAGATAGATTTTAACGTTACGAATACCAAATGGCGACCTTAACAAGCTGCCGCGAAGCGATAAACGATAACTCCCGGGCGAACGTTCTTCCATTCTGACCCCGGCAACTGAATTGAAAGTACTTACGAGCGAGCTGTTTTGCTGGTTTCTGATAAAATTGCTATCTACCAGACTCACAGCAGAGACAGAACGAATAATTGGCTGTGAATTATAATAGCCTTTTACCACGACTTCATTAAGTTTTTGAACAGAATCAGTTTGAGAATTTTGGGCTTGAGCTGCTAAATTAAAAATCGCGAAAAGGAGCGTTAGGGATAATCTCAATTGAATAACTATTTGTGTGGTTAAATAAAAAAAATCGCAGGTTAAGCGATAAAATTACACATAACCTGCGATTGTTTATGAATTGAAAAAAATTATTTAGCAGCGGCTACTTTCCAGATAATGCCGCTTACGTCATCTGCCACAAGCAAGGCGCCATCTGGTGTTAAGGTAACACCTACCGGGCGGCCGTAAACATCTCCCTTATCTGCATCAGCGATAAATCCTGTTAAAAAATCTTCGGGTTTACCGATTTGTTTGCCATTTTTAAACGGTACGAAAGCCACTTTGTATCCTGATAGTGCTGAACGATTCCACGATCCATGTTGCCCGATAAATGCACCACCCTGATATTTCGCAGGAAACCTGGTCGCTTTATAAAAGGCCAAACCTAATGAAGCCGTATGTGCGCCCACCGGAACATCAGGTACAAGTGCTTTTTTTACCAGTTCAGGGTTTTTGCCTTTCATTCTTGGGTCTTCATTTTGGCCGTAGTAAGAAAACGGCCAACCATAAAAAGCACCCGGTTTTACACTGGTAATATAATCCGGAACAAGTTCATCACCTAAGCCATCGCGTTCGTTAACGGCAGTCCATAGCATGTTGCTTCCAGGTGCCCAATCTACACCTACCGGATTGCGTAAGCCGCTAGCAAAGATTTTTTCTCCAGTACCATCAGGGTTGATTTCTAGAATATTTGCCCGGCGAACTTCATTTTCCATGCCATTTTCGCCAACATTACTGCCTGAACCAACGGTTATGTAAATTTTGCTTTTATCCGCATTAGCGATTAGGTTTCTGGTCCAGTGGTTATTATAGCCACCTGCCGGCAAGCTCAAAATTTTCTTGCCATTGCCTGTAATTTTTGTGTCGCCTGCTTTGTATGGAAATTGCAAAAGGCCATCGGTATTGGCTACATAGAAATTGTCTCCAATAATCAGCATGCCGTATGGTTGATTCAAACCGCCAAGAAAAGTTGTTACCGTTTCAGCTTTACCATCTTTATCGGCATCGCGGTATAACAAAATAGTATTCGCACTCTTCCCCGGAACTTCTGATTTTGATTTTCCTGTAACTGCGCCAGCAACCGCCTCGGCAGCACTTCTTTCAGAATTACTCAATACAACCAAAACATCGCCGTTTGGCGTTATGTATGTATTTCTCGGACTTTTAATGCCAGATGCAAATTTGGTTACAACGAAGCCTTCCGGCGCAACAGGCGTTTTTCCTTCCGGCCATCCAATTACTTTACTGAATTTACTTTTGGCGCCCTTTTCATCAGGAGCAGGTAGGTTTAATTCTGAAGTGTAGGTTTCTACAGTCGTATCAGAGGAAAGGCTGTCTGTTTCATTTTTAGCACCAGAATTGGATTGACATCCGGCAAAGGCCGCAGTAGATATTAATGCCGCGTATAGAAATTCTTTTTTCATAGTTTATAATATTGAGCAATAGACATGATTTTGACTCAAATTATAACAGCAAAAAAGAAAGTATGTTTTCCCCGGGCTGAAACTGATTTAAAAAACTTTATAAGACAAACCAAATCTAAGCATCCCGGATCTCACCCTTTGGTCTCCACCTCCTGTAAAACCTTCCTTGAAATCTGATAATCCAAAAGCGTAGCCAGTGTAAATTCCAACATTTCTGTAATTCAGGCCAATTTGTAACCTTGGTCTGGTATCGGTATTTATTGTTTTCCTATCCAAGTTGGAAGCATATTCTTTCCCGTTAACTGCCAAAGCACTTCCTTTTTCCTTAATGCTTAAAATCAAGGCGATGTCTAAACCAACGCTGAAATCTACGGTGGTTTGCCCTTTGCCGATCCGGTATCCAAAGTTGGGGCAGACGTTTACAACATCAGATTTCAAGAATGTATTTCCGGTGGCTGCAATGTCGGCGGTGAGGCCGGATGGGCTTGTATCAGCTACACGGGTAATACGTGTTTTTCCACGAAGCCTTTCAAAACCTAAATCAATCCCCAATAAAATATTGTTTTTAAAGATGAACTTTGTATTTGCCGAAAGACCATAACTCAAAGCAAATTGGCGTCCGTACGGGTTATTTGTGTAATTAATTATATTACCGTTGAGGGTTGCTGCATTTAAAAAGCTAGCATTTGTAGAACCGGCACCAATATAATGATACCACCCTGAATTTAAGGCTGCGGATATTTCTAACTTTTGAGCGAAGCTTTTTTGAGCAAATGAGATAAAAATCAGGAAAGTAAATTTGAGCAGTTTTTTCATTTTAGGCGCATTTTCATAAAGATATTTAAAATCTAAACTCAATTATTTGCAATTATTGATGAAACCGAAAATAGATTAAATGCAACGGATAAATAACAAAGCGATGTTCCTTAATTCAATCGATTCTTTTATCTTTAGGCGATTTTAAAAAAAGAAGGGTTTTAAATAAGAAATCCGATTGTTTCATTAAATAATTAGTAAAAAATCAAATATAATATGTCAAATACATCAAAAATCATCTATACTAAAACAGATGAAGCGCCAATGCTGGCTACTTATTCGTTGTTACCTATTGTGCAGGCTTTTACCGCATCAGCAGGTATTGATGTAGAAACCAGAGATATTTCTTTAGCGGGAAGAATTTTGGCGAACTTTCCAGAGTATTTAAATGACGACCAGAAAATCGGCGATGCTTTGGCAGAACTTGGAAGTTTAGCAACAACGCCAGAAGCAAACATTATAAAGTTACCAAACATTTCGGCTTCTATTCCGCAATTAGTTGGAGCGATTACCGAATTACAAGCGCAAGGTTTTGCAATTCCGAATTATCCTGATAATGCACAAAGTGATGAAGAAAAAGCAATCAAAGCTAAATATGCGAAAGTTTTAGGTTCGGCTGTTAACCCGGTTTTACGCGAAGGTAACTCAGACAGAAGAGCGCCAAAAGCCGTTAAAAACTACGCTAAAACCAACCCGCACTCAATGGGTAAATGGTCTGCAGATTCGAAAACTAAAGTAGCAAGCATGACTGAAGGTGATTTTTACGGTTCAGAGAAATCTGTAACTGTTGAAAATGCAAGTCAGTTTAAAATTGAATTTGTTGCTGAAGATGGCTCGGTAAAAGAACTTAAAGGCTTAGCACCTTTAAAAGCAGGAGAGGTTATTGATAGTTCTGCACTAAGTTTATCGGCTTTGAAAACTTTTGTTGCAAAAGAAATTGAGGAAGCAAAATCGGCTGGTGTTTTATTATCGGCACATTTAAAGGCAACGATGATGAAAGTATCTGACCCACTTATTTTCGGTGCTATTGTAGAAGTTTATTTTGCAGATGTTTTTGCAAAATATGCTGATTTATTTAAAGAATTAAATGTTGAAACCAGTAATGGTTTGGGCGATGTTTATGCAAAAATTGCCGGCAACCCTAAACAAGCTGAAGTTGAAGCAGCATTAGCAGCGGCGATTGCAAATGGCCCGGCTTTAGCAATGGTAAATTCTGATAAGGGTATCACAAATTTACATGTGCCTTCTGATGTTATCGTTGATGCTTCAATGCCTGCAATGATTCGTACATCGGGCCAGATGTGGAACAAAGACGGCAAACCTCAGGATACAATTGCCTTGATTCCAGACCGTTGTTATGCAGGTGTTTATACCGCAACAATCGATGATTGTAAAGCATATGGCGCTTTCGACGTAACAACTATGGGTTCAGTGCCTAACGTTGGTTTAATGGCTCAAAAAGCTGAAGAATATGGCTCGCATGATAAAACTTTCCAGGCTGCGGCTAACGGAACAATTCGTGTAACGGATGCTGAAGGTAAAGTTTTCTTCGACCAAAAAGTGGAGAAAGGCGATATCTTCCGCATGTGCCAAACTAAAGACGCACCGATTCAGGATTGGGTTAAACTCGCTGTAAACAGAGCTCGTTTATCTGAAACACCTGCTGTATTCTGGTTAGATGAAAACAGAGCACACGATAGGGAAATCATTGCAAAAGTTAATAAATACCTTAAAGACCACGATACAACAGGTTTGGATATTCGTATTCTTGCGCCAATCGAAGCCACTAAATTTACCTTAGAACGTATTCGTAAGGGTGAGGATACCATTTCTGTAACGGGCAACGTATTACGTGATTATTTAACTGATTTGTTCCCGATTTTAGAATTAGGAACTTCGGCTAAAATGCTTTCTATTGTTCCTTTAATGAATGGTGGTGGTTTATTCGAAACGGGAGCGGGTGGTTCTGCTCCAAAACACATCGAGCAGTTCATCGAAGAAGGTTATTTACGTTGGGATTCTTTAGGTGAATTTTTAGCACTTCAGGCTTCTTTAGAGCATTTATCGCAAACACAAAATAATGCAAAAGCACAAACTTTAGCCGATGCTTTGGATGAAGCTAACGCGAAATTCCTTGCAACGGATAAATCTCCAGGTAGAAAATTAGGCACAATTGATAACCGTGGTTCTCACTTCTATTTGGCTTTATATTGGGCTGAAGCATTGGCTGCACAAACAAAAGATGCTGAATTACAAGCCAGATTTGCGCCGCTTGCAAAAGCTTTAACTGAAAACGAAGCAAAAATTAACGAAGAATTAATTGGCGCTCAGGGCAAACCTCAGGAAATTGGTGGTTATTACAATCCAAATGATGAGTTGGCAAGTAAAGCAATGCGCCCAAGTACAACTTTAAACAATACATTAGCTTCTTTGTAGGCAAAATAGAATAAATTTAAACCCCCAATCGAATTTACTTTCGATTGGGGGTTTTTAATAGGATTTAATTTTCGGAATTAGGTTACAATAGGGCTTGTTAACATCACTTGCCTGGCCTCCAATAATGGAATGATTTGACCTGTGACTAATTCTTTATAGTGGGTAGAATTGCGATGTCCGTCTAGTGCAGCTTCATCGGTATAGCCTTCGAATAAAACAATCGTATTCGCATCCGTATTGCTTTGGTGGATGCTGTAAAACAGGTTTCCTTCTTCTTTGGAGCTTTCTGCAGCTATAGTTTTCAGTATTTCCAATACAGTTTCTATATTTCCTTCTTTAACTTTCCAGGTGGCAAACACATGGATTGGTTTTTGATTTTCCATTTTCTTTTTGACTTAGGTTAGGCTTCTACGGATTCTAAAATTTTAATCATTTTTTCTGCTACACCTTTCGCTGATGCAGGATTTTGACCGGTTACCAGATTGCCATCGGCAACGCTGTTATCAGACCATGGTGTTGCTGCATGAAATATCGCACCTTGAGCTGTAAGGGCACTTTGCAATAAAAATGGAACATCTGCTTTTGCGTAATTTTCTTCCTCCTCATCGGTAAAGCCTGTCATGTTTTTGCCGTTAACAAGGTATGAGCCATCGCTGAGTTTGACATTTAATAATGAAACCGGTCCGTGGCAAACAGCACCCAGAACTGCATTACGCTCATAAGTAGCTGCAATCGCCTCTTTTAATAATGCGTTATCCGGCATGTCGACCATTGGTGCTAATCCTCCGGGTATAAAAACAGCGTCATAAGCTTTAACATTTACATCAGCTAACTTCACCGCTTTTTGCATATCTGCCCAACCATCGCCAGTTAAAAATGCAAGATTGGCTGGGTCGTCTGCTAAATTGAGTGCATCGAGATAAGGCGTCTCGCCTGTTAAACTGGCAAAATCAATCTGATAGCCTGCGTCTTTAAATTCAGCATAAGGATGAGCCACCTCGGGTAAAAAAATGCCGGTTCTTCTTTTATTCGGACCGATTGAATTCGCGTTTGAAACAATAATTAAAATGTATTTTTTCATGATTATAATTTATGGTGATGATGTTTATTTATCTGATGTAAAGTTAGAACATCACCATGCCTTGGATAAAGGAGGCAAATCACAAAAAAAGTGTGATTGAAATCACAACTAGAGAACTTACTTTATTTATTGGCCGAATATAATCGGCTGAGGGTTTCACGGCTAACACCCAGGTATTCTGCAATATATTTTTTCGGAATACGCTGCATTAAATCCGGATATAGTTTTGCGAATTCCTCATAACGCTGCTGAGGGGTGCTGGAAAGTAAGGTTACTATTCTTTTTTGCTGTGCAACGTAACCATTGGTGAGTTTTACCCTGAAAAAATGCTCCATGTTGTGGAAATCTGCGGAAAGTTTTTCCCGGCCTTCGAGTGTAAGGCACAAGACTTCTCCGGGTTCCATACATATTACGTTTGTACTGGCAGGCTGTTGCTTGAAATAAGAAACATAGTCAGACAGCCACCAGTTTTCAGTTGCAAATTGAACGATATGTTCTTTTCCAGAATCATCCAGGTAAAATGCCCTGAAAATGCCGCTCAAAATCAGGTATTCAAACTTTACCTGATCTTCTTCCTGAATCAAGAATTGATGTTTTTTTACTTTTTTCAATATGAAAAAAGCTTTAATCAATTCGAAATCTTCATCGCTGACAGGCGTGATGGCTTCAATGTGTTTCCTGAGTTGTTGCATGTTTCCGAGCGAAATTAAAAAGTTCAAGGGAAATTAACTGTTTTCAAACTTTGTTTACCGGTTTCTTATTCTTACAGTTTTAGTTTCATCATTATATCAGTCTGTTCGTCATCTCCAAGCTTAAAAATGTGCTTGTCGAATTCAACAAAACCATTTTTCTTGTAAAAACGAATCGCCCTTTGGTTTTCTTCCCAAACCCCCAGCCAAACAAAATCAGCTTTTCTTTTAGTTGCTATTTCAATTGCTTTGTTATAAAGTAGCTGGCCTACTTTTTTTCCGTGGAATTCTTTACGTACATAAATTCTTTCAATTTCAAGGGTATTGTCGTGTTGAAGTTCAGTTTGCGAGGCGCCGGAATTTATTTTAAGGTATCCAATCACCTTATCATTAATTTTTGCGAAGAAAAATTCAGCGTTTCCATCATTCAGCTCTTCGGTTAACCTGCCAATCGAAAAGCTTTCGGCCAGATAGGTTTGCATGTATTCTTCATTATTGCTCGGGCCGAAAGTTTCATAAAAAGTTTCTGTGCCAATTTTCTGTAGTTGAACGCCTTCTGTTGGTGTTACCTTTTCTATTTTAATCTCATTCATAAATTAAGGTTGTTTTTCTGCATCTCGTGCCGGAAATTTTGATACATCCATATAGAAAATCTCCCAGGTGTGTCCATCAAAATCTTCGATGGTTCGTTGATGCATAAAACCATAATCTCTTGGTTCATTAGGCTCTTTTCCGCCAGCATTTAGTCCGTTTTCAACAGTTTCATTTACTGCCTCCACGGTATCTAAAGAAAGTGAAAATAATCCGGCTACAGCCGATTTCGTATCAGCGATTGGCTTGGTTGCAAATGTTGCAAACTTTTCGTGCGTTAGAAGCATTAAAAAAATATTATCGCTCCAAACCATGCACTTTCCGCTGTCATCAGAAAATTGAGGATTATTCGTAAAACCCAGTGCGGCATAAAAATCCATCGATTTTTTGAGCTCCTTTACTGCCAGATTAATAAAAATTTGCTTCGCCATATTTTACAAGTTATTTATCATTATGATACTAGTTATATTCCTTCGATTTTATAAACGAATATAAAAGTTTAACTCATCATATTAAATTAATCATAATGGAATAAAAACCATCTCGCAATCCCGTTGTTATATCTCTAAATAAAAATAGGAGATACCATCATGGCAACTAACGAAAATAAAGGTTCACAAGATAAAATTCACAGCACGACAGAAAACAGCGAAATCAATAAAGAGAATCTATCATACGATAAACACAAGCAAAGTTATGAACTTGATGTAAAGGGAACTGAGCCGGATTATGACCATCCAATGGGCTATGAAACTGTTGCTGCAGGTGCAGTTGACGATGACTCCACTTATGATGAGGCAAACCCTTATGTTGGCGATGAATATGCCCGTAACGATGAAATTGCGGATGATAACCTGGAAGAATTAGGCATGCATGTAGACAACGGCGAGAGTGTTAAACTCAGTACTGAAGATGAAATACTTGCCCGTACGCCTGAAGATAACCGTGATGATTTGGATGAGGAAGGTTACCCAATTAACGATGAACCCCAAAAATAGTTTCTGTTTGTATTTAACAGATAGAAATGAAAACAATCATAGATGAAAAAGCAGGAGCGAAATCCTGCTTTTTTTATGCCCTGAAATTTATGGGTTAACATCGAGATTAAACCGCCTTCTTAACTCATCCAGTTTGGGGTTTTTATTTACGAGATAATCATATTTCTCCCTGTTCCCGTAGAGCCTGTTTTCAATTTTACGCTCCATTAGTTTATAAGTTACCTCAACACCGAAATTTTTCAGCTCATTTCTTAAATAATTAAGTAATTCGACAGATTCCTTTTGTACAAATTGTTCCTGGGTTTTACTTTCTACAGAGATTTCGATAACCTCAGGATTTACAAGTGTAGGTGCAAAATTATTTAGTATGGTGAAAAGGTTGATTTTATCGGCGGCTTTAAGAATTTGAATGTAGTTATTCCAAACTTCTAAAAGGCGTTCATAACTAAAGGCTTCGCGTGCTTCGCCTGTAACTTTTTTTGGGCCGGAATCTTCTTCTCCACTTGCAACGCGTTCCAAATCGTTCAATGATGGAATAAGCGTACCCGCAGGGTTTGCCTTCGGAATCTTAATGCTTATTGATGTTGCAGATGGAATGGGCGCAACACGTGGTAGCTCTTTTGATTTTTCTGCTGAAACTGGTGATTCAGCTTTGGGAAGCTGGGCTTCATTTACGTTTTTTTCTCTCGGGATTTCAGCTTTTTCAGTTACGACATTAGTTTTTTTTTTATCCTGATCTTCGTCAGTTGCTGTGTTACTAGGTTTTAAAGGCTGTTGAGCTAAATGAACAACGGACCGGACATGGCACATTTTAATTAAGGCCAGTTCTACCTGAAGTCGTTGGTTTTTTGAGTTTTTGTAATTTAAATCGCAACTATTGGCCAGGTTAAGGGCAGTAAGAATAAACGACAATTCGGTTTGCCGACATTGTTCGAGATATTTTTGTTTAATATTTTCACTAACTTCTAATAGCCTAATGGTTGCAGCGTCTTTTCCAACTAATAGATTACGGAAGTGGGAAGCCAGGCCATTGATAAAGTTATTTCCATCGAAACCATTATTTAAAATTTCATCAAACAAAAGCAACGTGTTGCTTACATCAGCGGCAGTTAAATAGGAGGTAAGCTTAAAAAAATAGTCGTAATCTAAAATGTTAAGGTTATCGATTACAGCTTTATAGGTTATGTTCTTGTTTGCGTAACTCGCAATCTGATCGAACATTGAAAGTGCATCCCGCAAGCCACCATCTGCTTTTTGAGCAATTATATGTAAGCCATCAGGCTCGAAAGCAATGTTTTCACGTAGTGCAATTGTAGCCAGGTGTGTCGATATGTCTTCTACCTGAATACGGTTGAAATCAAAAATCTGGCAACGGGATAAAATGGTTGGCAGAATTTTATGTTTTTCTGTGGTTGCGAGGATAAAAATAGCATAAGAAGGTGGTTCTTCCAGCGTTTTCAAAAAGGCATTGAATGCACTTTGTGATAACATGTGAACCTCATCAATAATATAAATTTTATATTTTCCTGCCTGTGGTGGTATTCTTACCTGCTCAATTAAACTTCTAATGTCATCAACGGAGTTATTAGAAGCGGCATCAAGTTCGTGTATGTTAAAAGAGTGGCCGGTTTGAAAGGAAACACAGTTTTCGCATTGTCCGCAAGCTTCCATATCTGCTGTAGGATTTGTACAGTTGATGGTTTTTGCAAGAATACGTGCACACGTTGTTTTACCCACTCCACGCGGACCGCAGAACAAAAATGCCTGTGCCAGCTGGTTGTTTTTAATGGCGTTTTTTAATGTGCCTGTAATGTGCTGCTGACCAACAACGGTTTCGAACGTTGCCGGGCGGTATTTACGGGCAGAAACAATAAAATTTTCCATCGGCACGAAAATAGGAAAATTTTATGGAGTTGAAATATCGAATAATTGAATGTGGAAAAGTTGGTTTTCATCTGCTTGCCAAACATGGTATCCAGCTTATTTAATTACCGCTTTTAGTTCGTGGCGGTATTGAGATGCACTTTTTCCTGTAAATTCTTTGAATAACTTATTAAAATGACTGAAGTTGTTAAATCCACTTTCGAAACAGATGTTGGAAATACTGGTTGGTTTTTCGGCCAATAATTTGGATGCATGTACAATACGGTATTCGTTAACAAACTTGGTAAAGGTTTTTTTAGTAATTTTTTTAAAATAACGGCAAAAAGAAGGCACCGTCATGCTGGCCATTTCTGCAACATTTTCTAAACTAATTTCTTCCAAGAAATGATCTTTTACATAATTAAAAACCATGTTGATGCGATCGTTATCCTGCACCTGCATTTCCAATGAAAAGTTTTGTGCGTTCAACAACTTATAGTCAGATGCCTGCTCAAGCTCCCGTAACACACCAAGGAGTGCCAGCAGTTTCTCCAACGGCCATGCGTTATGCATTTTTTCTAAAGCCGGACCAACCAGTTTCATGGTGTCCTTGCCAAAGGCAATTCCATATTTAGCCTTTTCAAATAAATTCGCAATTCCCCTCGTTTCTTTTAATGTTAAAAAATCAGTGCCTAAAAAGTCGGGTTTCATTTGTATAACAACCTCTGTTTTATTACCGGTATGATTATCCGTAAAACCACAATGCGGTAAATTACTGCCAATTAAAATTAAATCTCCATCCGAATAATAAGAAACGTGGCTACCGATTTGCCGCTTGCCCGAACCACCATTTACGAAAACCATCTCAATTTCGGGATGATAATGCCACAAATGGGCTTTATTATTCTCATTTTCTACATATTTTGAATAATAAAATGAACTGCCAAATGATGGTTCGACAGCTTCAAAACTTGGTCTGATTTTTTTCATTTCGTATCAAAAATAAAAAATTAAATATGCTTAATTGTTAATTTAATCTAATATTGATATATTTTGGGTTAATATAGCATATTAATTGGTGAATATCGAATAATTTACGTGTTTGAAACTGTGGTAATTTAGCATTATCAAATAATTACAAACTCATTTAAATTATTGATTATGAAAAATTTACTAAAAATCAGCCTGATTGCAGCTACAATGTTTACTGCTTCTGCAACATATGCAAATGATGGTGTTTACACCCTTAATGTTAAAAGCGATGATGCTAAAACAATCCGTTTTTCGATAGATGAGGCATCTGATGTTACTTTATCGATTAGAGAATTAAATAATCAACTTCTATTTGAAGAAGCCATTCATTCGTCTGGTGCTGCATCAAAAAGCTACGATTTAAGTGCACTTCCTAATGGAGAATATTTACTTAACGTAGAATCTGACGCTAAACTAACTACCTATACGATTGTAATCGCAAACAATAAAGCTGTTGTTTCTGCTCCGAAAATTACTGAGCTTTTAAGACCTGTTTTCACTCAGGATAAGTCACTATTAACATTAACATTGGATAACCTTGATAAAGGCCCAATCGAAGTACAGATATTGAATGAGTACAATGATGAACTTTATAATGAAACTTTTACCGACAAATCTAAAGTTGTGAAAAAATTCAATACCGCTAAGACTTATGGAAAAGAATTAACTTTTGTAGTTAGATCTAAAACCCAGGAGGTTCTTAAAACCATCGCAATTCGCTAATTTCGTTAAATATTAAAATTGATTAAAAAGGCTATCTGAAAAGATGGCTTTTTTATTTTGCGACAGTAGTTAAGTTATAACAATCGTTTTGAAAATTAGTTAATTAGGTGTTCTGTTTTTTCTGATTAAAGGTTTGATTTTAACGAAAATATTATTACTTTTGCAACCCCGTAATATACCTCGGGATTAAAAATAAATTAAATTTATATAACAATGAATCAGTACGAAACTGTTATCGTTCTAACCCCGTTGTTATCAGAAGAAGTTGCGAAAGAGGCATTAGCTAAATTCAAAGCTGTTCTTACTGATGGCGGTGCCGAAATTGTCCACGAAGACAATTGGGGTTTGAGAAAATTAGCGTATCCGATCGCTAAAAAATCTAACGGATTTTTCAATTTAACTGAGTATAGTGCTCCAGGTGAATTGATTGCTAAATTAGAATTACAATTAAAACGTGATGAGCGTGTGCTTCGTTTTTTAACCATCAGGTTAGATAAACATGCTGTTGCTTATAACGCTAAAAAACGCAGCGGTGCGTTTAACAAAAAAACTAAGGAGGTTGCAGCGTAATGGCAAGAGAACAAATACAATACGTAACTGCCCCTAAAGTAGAGGATAACCGTAAAAAATATTGCCGTTTCAGAAAAAACGGTATTAAATACATTGATTACAAAGACGCGAACTTTTTGTTAAAATTCATTAACGATCAAGGTAAATTATTACCACGCCGTTTAACTGGTACTTCGTTAAAATTTCAACGTAAAGTGGCTCAAGCTGTTAAACGTGCCCGTCACATCGGTTTGTTACCATTCGTTGCTGACCAATTAAAATAGGAGGATTTGATATGGAAATTATTTTAAAACAAGATATTAAATCATTAGGCGAGAAAGACGATATCGTTACGGTAAAACCAGGTTATGGTCGTAACTATTTAATTCCGCAAGGATTTGCATCTTTAGCTACTTCTTCTGCAAAGAAAGTTTTAGCGGAGAACTTAAAGCAAGCAGCTTTTAAACAAGATAAAATTAAGAAAGATGCTGAAGGTATCGCTGAGCGTTTAACTAATGTTAAACTTTCTATTGGTGCTAAAGCTGGCGAAAGCGGTAAAATATTTGGTGCTGTTAACACTATCCAGATTGCTGAAGCATTAAAAGCACAAGGCTTTGATGTTGACCGTCGTCGTATTACTTTTGAAACTGAACCAAAATTTGTTGGTGATTACATCGCTAACTTGAACTTACACAAAGAAGTTAAAGTTCAGGTTCCTTTTGAAGTAATTGCTGAATAGGCATTCTTTAATAAATAAAAAAAGGTCTTTTCAGTTTCTGAAAAGACCTTTTTTTATTTAAGTTGTACAAATTGAGGTGGTACTAATTCAACGTTGATACCATTTCCAGATCATGTTTTTTTTATCCTTTTGGTGTGGTCGGTCTGATTTCTATTTTACTTGGCAAGGTCCTGGAAGGCATTGACAGTAAATCGACAACCAATTTACCCATATCTTCTGGCTGAATTTTCCAGGCATCATCTGTCGAATCAGGGTTGTGATCGTTAAAATGACTGGCCACTGAACCAGGCATGATTGTACTCACCCGCACACCAAACTTCCTTAAATCAAGCATAACGGATTGTGTAAATCCCGTTAATCCGAATTTACTGGCATTATAAGCCGAACCGCCAGCAAAAAAGTTAGTACCTGCTAAACTTGATATGGTAATAATTGCGCCTTTGGAACTTTTTATGGCTTCAACTGACGCCTTTATGCTGTAAAATACGCCTGTTAAGTTGGTGTCGATAATTTCGTTCCAGGATTCGACCGTTAGCTCATCAATCGGTGCAAAACTGCCTACTCCGGCATTTGCAATTAACACATCTATCTGCCCCCATTTTTCAATAATCAGATTTACTGCGGCCTGTTGCGCGTTAAAATCTTTAACATCAGCTTCGATAGCTAAAATATCTCCAAATTCGACCAGGTTGTGCGCCGCATTGTTTGCCGCATCGATTGTTCTGCTCGTGATGGCAACTTTATATCCATTCTTCAATAATGCTTCGGCGATTCCAAAGCCAATGCCTTTACTTCCGCCTGTTACCAGGGCTACTTTATTGCTCATGATTTGTCCTTTTTGATTTAACGTTCAAAAAGCAATTATGTTTAAGATTAGTATAATTAAGATTATAATTACGCCCGTAGGCGAGTTATCAGGAGATTAAGATTTTATTAACTTTGCGCTATGGCGAAAACCCGAAATTCAAGAACTAAAACTAAAGCAAAGCGTCCTATATTAAAAAAGGCAACTGATATTGCCACTAAAATATTTATATACTTTTTGCTGGTTTCTATATTTTGGGTTATTGCCTTGCGCTTTATAAACCCTCCGCTAACTTTACTTATGGTTTTGCGCAACATTGAACGCAAAGCGGATGGAAAGCCGTTTAAAACGGAAAAAACTTGGGTTAAATTTGAAAATATATCAGATAACATGAAGCGGGCAGCCGTATCTGCAGAAGACCAGCTGTTTTTAAAACACATTGGTTTTGATTTTAAATCAATTGAAAAGGCGTTTGCAAGTAATGCGAAAGGGAAAAAAGTTAAAGGTGGAAGTACAATCTCGCAGCAAACCGCTAAAAATGTCTTTTTATGGCCTGGTCGCTCGTGGATTAGAAAGGGCTTTGAAGCTTACTTTACCCTACTTATAGAAATATTCTGGAGTAAAGAGCGCATTCTGGAAGTTTACCTCAATGTGATTGAGATGGGTGATGGGATTTACGGTGCTGAAGCGGCAGCTCAAGCATATTATGGTAAATCATGCACCAAACTCACACGGAATCAGGCCGCACTAATTGCTTCCTGTTTCCCAAATCCTCGCCGTTGGACCCCAAAAAATGCCACGCCATACATCAGGCACCGACAATATCTGATTTTAAAAAATATGAGAAGGCTAGGCCCCCTGGATTTTTAGACGCTTAGTCATGGTCTTTATTCCACCGTATTTTTATGCCACCCTTATCATCATCTACAGCTTTAAGATGTAAAACAATACCTTTCATTCTGGCTGCCCGTTTTTCTTGTCTGGTCAGGTTTTCATCGCCTTTCGGGTTTCTAAGCGGAATATCCATTTCTACATTCGTACCAGTACCCAAAGCATAAACGCCTTTTACATTAAAATTCATGGCGCTCGAATTAATTTGCATTGGGCTAATATCCACCTTATCGCCACGAACATTTAAGGTGCCGTCGAGATTTTTAATTTCTACATTTGAAAGATTTCTATTCGCAAAAGCAAACTTCCCGACTTTAACCATTGGCTCAAAATTAACCAGGGCGGCATTGCTTAAATTAAACACAACCTTGCCGTTAATAGAACGGGGCAAAACTTTACCGGTGTGGGAAATGCGGCCAGAAATATTTACAAGTGAAGATAAATACCCTTTTAGATTTTTACTAGTAATGCTTTTTTGGCCGAAATTATCGAAAGAATAAAAGAAGTCGGAAACACTTACATGACTGATTTTAGAATTGATTTTAAAGCTGTTTGATGCGGTTTCCTGGATAATGTTTCCATTCATCGAGAGCAGGCCGCCGGCGTGTGCCACGCTGATTTTGTTGAAATAAATGCCTTCTCCACGAAGTGAGATATCGGCATCTAAATTTTTAGCCGAAAATTTATCGTAAATCGCTTTATCAACAGTTAACCTAATGTTCATTTTTGATACTTCCAGTACATTACTCAACTCTTTCGATGCAGACTTCATCGAGTTGGTAGATCTTGATTTTTTCTTCGTAGTTCTCGGGCCTAAAAATGGTAAAAATTCGTTTAGGTAAAGTTGCGGACTATGCATTTTTAAATTAACCAGAATTTTATCAGGGTCGGTATAATATAGGTTTGCAAAATTCGCAATCTGGCAATCTACATTTAACTCACTTTTTCCCAATTGAAAATGACCATTTTGAATCGACAAATCGTTCTGATTAAAATTGATATTTAAAGCACTTTTTACCAGGTGAAGTTTCCTTGGGATGTACAGGATATCCGCATTTGCAATCTGAATTTTACCCGAAACTACTGGTTTTGTGAAACGAAAATTATCGATATCAGCTTTGCAATACAAACGAAGATTAGCTGTACCGTTTTTAAATTCAAAATCATTTGTACCGATTGAATTATTTAGGTTAGATAGGGGGAATTCGGAAGTAACAAGGCCTGTTGCAATTGGCCGCGACAGATTGTTAACTGTAAATGTATCTATCTTTAACGGAGCGTTAAAGTATTTTGCCCTAAGGTTGTGAAATTTTATGGATGAGTTTTCATCACCAATTATTCCTCCAACGGTATCCTGGTTCGTAAATGAACCATCAAAATTGGTCGCCGTAAGTGTCCCGGCCGGAATGGTAACCACATTGTCTCTGACTTTGATTCCGACTTTAATTAGCGGATCGCCATATTTTCCAGAGCCATCATCGATGATATTTCCCCTGATATCAATCGGTTTTTCAATGCCAAATTTTAAAAGTTTCGAAGAAATGTTTGGCGAAAGGAGTAGAGCTACTTCTTTGAATAAAATCTGATCAACAGCAATGCTAATGGCAAAACCAGATTTTGCGAGGTCTATCTTCGCACCAATTTTAAATGGATGTTCTCCAATATTGAGTACTTCAGGGTCTAGAATTACCGCTTCTTCAGCTTTGCTATAATGTGCTGACAGTGTCCCTTCCAATAATTTATCTTTTAAGAAACTACCTTTTCTGGTATTAAAAGCAAAACTATTCACCATTGTTTTCAACTTAATTTTTCCAGTCCACCCGCTGTCAGGATATTTTAACCTGCCCTGAACCTGATCGATATTGAAGTTGAAAAGTTTAAATCTCTTTTGGTTATCTACAATTACATTTACTTGATTAAAATCTATTTTCTTTACTGCAAAATCAGTAGAAGACTTTGTGTCGGTTTTTTTTTCTGTTGGGCTTTTACTTTTAAATATGCTGGTGTTGCTATATCCTGCAGTGTCGGTATAGATATAAATCGACGCGTTGTTGAGGGTAATCTGGTTAATATTTACCGATCCAAAAATCAGAGATAAAACATTGAGGGAAACATCAATATCTTGGGCTTTAAGCAAATCATGTTTGTGCTTTGCCCACAAACTATCTCTTAACAAAACCCCGTTTAAGGAAACAGAAACCCCAGGAAAACCCTTCAGCAGCGTAGGTTCCATGCTGGTGGCCGTTATTTCACCTGTAAGATTTTTGTTTAGCTGTGATAGAATTGAACTTAAGATTTCTTTCTTATTCCTGCTGATGTAGAATGCGCCAGAGAGCCAGGTTAATATGACAACAATGATAAATGCAGCAACTACCCTGAGAGAAATTTTTAACCAACGTGCCATAGAGATCGTTTATATCTGGTAATATAAAGTTTTTCCCAGCAATTTTGTTTTGCCGCAGGCAATTATTTCAGAGATAAAAAGGGTAAGGTTTAACTATAGCAAATGTGCAAAAACCGTAGAATGCCAGCTGTCCTTAAAAGGTACTTCCCATTTTGTTTCCAATTCCTGGAGTGTTTGCACCATATTGTTGTACACAGTCGTTTCAAGCGTTACATTTTTTATGTTTACGAGTGTTTCAAAATCCTCCTTGCCTTGCACGTGAACTTCACCATCAATTTTATAGGCAATATTGAAACGGTTAAATAAATCAACATTATAAGCCAGTTCAATGTCTTTAATTATTCTGACAGAACTATCAATAGAGCAGCCTGTAACGTTTGCCTGGCTTTCATCAACGGTAAGTATAATAAAATAACCGTATCTAATTTCTGCCCTGGCCATGAGTTCGTTTCCATGGGCCTTCCATTGACTGGTGAAAGCCTCGAGCTTTGTTAGAATTTCGACTTCTTCTGCAGAAGTGAACTTTCTATTGCTTTGGTATATCCAAACCCGCGATTGTGGAGAAAAAATCATACTACAAATTTATCATTTTAATTAACTTGGTTTCATCAAAACGCTATCCCTATGAAAAAGTTTACATTCTGCTTGAAATTACTGCTAATTCCAGCGCTTTGTTTGCTTTTTAGCGCTTTTTCTTATCCTGATTCCTTGGAAGAGTATGTAATTTATCTTCAAAAAAGCCTTGTTGAACATTATGATTCCGCCCAGGAAATTACCTTAGTAAAAAAGTATGAACTGAATGTTACTAACAATGGCTTTTGCCGTTATAAGCGTTATTTTAACAATGGTAAAATCGAATATTACTCCTTTAAGTTGTCCAAATTTAAAGATTTGGACTATTACGGAACCACAACCTCAGGACAATTATATTTAAGAACGAAAAACGAAGATGTAATTGTTCAAACCTATAATGACAAGAAAGGTGATGTAGATTCTATGGCTACATGTGTTATAATTCCATTAAAAAATATAGAAGCGGAAGACCTGAACCGCATTAAGGAAAACCTTACAAAAATTACAGCCCATTAGCTCTCGCTGTAATTTCGGCGATATCCAAGACCTTAACCTCCTGCTCTTTATCTTTTAATTTGATGCCGTCACTAAGCATGGTCATGCAAAACGGACAACCAGCGGCAATGACCTGAGGATTGGTTTGCAGAGCTTCATCAATGCGTTCAACATTTATATCTTTATTGCCTTTTTCTGGTTCTTTAAACATCTGGGCACCACCCGCTCCACAGCATAAACCATTGCTTTTGCAACGTTTCATTTCAACAAGGTCTGCATCTAATACTTCCAAAGCCTTTCTGGGCGCCTCGTAAATTCCGTTCGCTCTGCCCAGATAACATGGATCGTGATAGGTAATTTTACGGCCTTTAAAACTTTCGCCTCCTTCGGCCTTCAGCTTACCATCATTAATTAAGTCTTGTATTAGCTGCGTGTGGTGTATAACTTCATAAGTACCCCCTAAACCAGGATATTCATTTTTTATGGTATTAAAGCAATGGGGACAACCAGTTACGATTTTTTTAATATTGTATGCATTTAATACTTCGATATTTGTCATCGCCTGCATTTGAAAGAGAAATTCATTTCCGGCTCTTTTTGCAGGATCGCCAGTACAGCTTTCTTCTGTTCCTAAAACCGCGTATTTTATGCCCACATGATGCAGGATTTTGCAAATATCGCGGGTGATTTTTTGTGCTCTCTCATCGTAACTTCCTGCACAGCCGACCCAGAATAAAATTTCCGGTTCTTCGCCTGCAGCCATTAACTCGGCCATTGTAGGGACTTTAAATTCCATATCGTTGTATCAAGTATTTTGTATCAAGTATAAATCATTTCGCTAATTACCTTCTGCCCAGTTAAAACGGTCAGCAGGTGAGTATTTCCAGGGAGCCTGGTTGTTCTCTATGTTTCCCATCATCGCATTAATGCTCGCAGGTGCCTGCGATTCTTCCATAACGGCGAAACGGCGTAATTCGATGATAATCTGTAAAGGGTCAATATTTACGGGGCATGCTTCAACGCAGGCATTACAACTTGTGCAAGCCCAAATTTCTGCTCTGCTGATATAATCGTCAAGCAATGATTTTCCATCTTGATGATCTGCACCGTGTTTATCAATGTTTTTTCCAACTTCCGTAATGCGGTCGCGGGTGTCCATCATAATTTTTCTTGGCGATAAGAGTTTGCCGGTGATGTTGGCAGGGCATACAGATGTACAACGCCCGCACTCCGTACAGGTATAAGCATTCATCAAATTAACCCAACTTAAATCGGTTACATCCTTGGCGCCAAACTTTCCTGGCTCAGTTTCAGCAGGAACAAAAGATGGATCTAACATGGCCTTTACCTCATTAGTAACCGATGCCATATTGGTGAACTCACCCTTCGGCTCGAGATTTGAGAAATAGGTATTCGGAAAAGCAAATAGAATATGGAAATGTTTTGAATACGGCAGGTAGTTTAAAAAGGCCAGAATCCCGATGATGTGAAACCACCAGCAGCCCCGCTCGAGCAATACCAGCGAATTTTCGGTATTTGGGAGCAGGCCTACTAAAAACTGGCTAACCGGAAATGAACCTGCATGAATGTAGTGGCCGCTGCCTAAACTTTGAAGTTTTGCATCTGCCGCGTTCATTAAAAGAAAAGCAGACATTAATAAAATTTCCGTGATTAAGATATAATTGGCATCTGATTTTGGCCAGCTTGTCATTTCAACACCCCTGAAGCGCTTTAACTTTAAAATGTTTCTGCGAACCAAAAATATTGCACACGATAGCCAAACCGTTAACGCAAGGATTTCAAAAGATCCGATTAAGAAATTGTACAAACCTCCAAGACCATGAAAGATACGATGTGTACCAAAAAGCCCATCAATCATAATCTCTAAAACCTCAATATTTATGATTACAAAACCAACATATACAAAAAAGTGAAGAAAGGCAGGTATTGGGCGAACAACCATTTTTGACTGACCAAAGGCCACACGTAGCATCGTTAGCAATCTTTTTTGAGGCTGATCGCTACGGTCTACACCTTTACCCAAACGGATGTTGCGAATAATTTTTCGGAAATTAACAGTAAACAGCACAACAGCTGCTAATGTAAGTAGGAGAAAAAGGATTTGACTGACCATGTTTTTAGGTTTGTAGCGCTAAATTAGGATATTTAATTCAAATAAATTACTATGCATGCATAAAAAAATATTTAAAAGTTTCAGTTTATAATGATTCTAAGATTTTGAAAAAATGAACAACAAAATAGCTGAAAAAAATAATTAATTGATTATCAGGGTTTGAAAGCCTTTTTTGAAAAAAAGTTTTGCTTTTGAAAAAAGAACACTACATTTGCAATCCCAAACGGGAGGTGCCATAGCTCAGTCGGTAGAGCAAAGGACTGAAAATCCTTGTGTCCCTGGTTCGAATCCAGGTGGCACCACTTCCAAAAGCCTTTCAGAAATGAAAG